>LSQX01103283.1_pt1 | contig 27554 bp, 32 predicted proteins | sample 654561 | NCBI WGS metagenome assembly LSQX01 (sample SAMN04489861, study PRJNA283612) | anaerobic digester metagenome | isolation source: 4 biogas reactors fed with cattle manure at either 37C or 55C with and... | place: Denmark: Kongens Lyngby | collected 2014
TCATGATCGGCGAAGGCCCGGCCGCACGTTCGATCAAGCTCGACCTGCCGCCCTTCACGCTGATCGGCGCCACGACCCGCGCCGGGCTGCTGACCGCGCCATTGCGCGACCGCTTCGGCATCGTGCAGCGGCTGGAGTTTTATTCGCCGGAAGAACTGACCCGCATCGTGCGGCGTTCGGCCGGCATTTTGGGCATTGATTGCGAGCCGGAAGGCGCGGCCGAAATCGCGCGCCGCTCGCGCGGCACCCCGCGCATCGCCAACCGCCTGCTGCGGCGGGTGCGCGATTACGCCCAGGTCAAGGGCGATGGCGTCATCACGCGCGCCATCGCCGATGCCGCGATGGTGATGCTGAAAGTCGATCCGGAAGGCTTCGACCAACTCGACCGGCGCATGCTGAGCACGATCATCGAAAGCTTCGACGGCGGCCCGGTCGGGATCGAATCACTGGCCGCGGCGCTGAGCGAGGAGCGCGGCACGCTGGAAGACGTGATCGAACCGTATCTGATCCAGCAGGGCTATCTGGTCCGCACCGCACGCGGCCGCATGGCCAGCGCCAAGGCGTATCAGCACCTTGGACTTGGGTCCAAGGTGCGGGACTCGGAAGTTGGGAGTGGGGAATCGGGGGAGCTGTTCTGATGGCCCACGATGCCTGCGAAGCCGGCGATGCCAGCGCGTCGCTTTCCCAATCCCGAATTGCCAATTCCGAATCCTCGCTGTTCAGCCATCCGATACGCGTCTACTGGGAAGATACCGACGCTGGCGGTGTGGTCTATCACGCGTCCTATGTCCGTTTCCTCGAACGCGCGCGCAGCGAGTGGCTGCGCAGCCTGGGCATCGGACAGCAGACATTGCGCGAGCAGCAGGGTGTGGTGTTCGCGGTGCGCGGCATGCAACTGGATTTTCTCGCGCCGGCACGGCTGGACGATGCGCTGTCGGTGCTGGTCGGCGTGTCATCTCTTGGCCGCGCCAGCCTGGTGTTCGAACAGCGCATCGTGCGTGATGCCGATGCGCGGGTGTTGCTGACGGCCACGGTCAAGGTGGCCTGCCTGTCGGCGCCGGATTTCCGTCCGCGCCCGCTGCCTGATGGCATGCGGGAGCGGTTCAAGCAAATTTCGCATGAGGTGTGATCGATGATGCTGTTGGCGATGTTGCAGACGGCGGCCCCGGCCGCTGCCGAAGCCCTGGGCGAGGCTGCGGTCCCCGGCCTGCCGCCGGCCCCTGTCAGTGCCGAACTGGACACGCTGCAACTGATCCTGCATGCCAGCCTGCCGGTGCAGCTGGTGATGCTGTTGCTGCTGCTGGCCTCGATCGCGTCCTGGGTCATCATCTTCCGCAAGCGCAAGGTGCTGGGCGGCGCCAGCGAAGAGGCCGATGATTTCGAGGAGCGCTTCTGGTCCGGTGGCGATCTGGCCGCGCTGTTCCGCGATGTTTCCGGACGCGACCAGCGTCCGACCGGGCTGGCCGCGATCTTCGAGGCCGGCTTCCGCGAATTCGCCCGGCTGCGGCAGAAGCGCGGTTCGGATTCGCGCATCCAGGTGGAAGGCGCGCAGCGCGCGATGCGGGCCAGTCTGGCACGCGAAGTGGACGCGCTGGAAAGCAATCTGGAACTGCTGGCCAACGTCGGTTCGATCAGCCCTTACGTCGGCCTGTTCGGCACCGTGTGGGGCATCATGATCTCCTTCCACGGGCTGGCCTCGATGAAGGAAGCCACGATCGCGACCGTCGCGCCGGGTATTTCCGAAGCGCTGATCGCCACTGCGATGGGCCTGTTCGCGGCGATCCCGGCGGTGTGGGCCTACAACCGCTTCGCCACCAAGGTGGACCGCATCAACGTGCGTTACGAGGCCTTCGCCGAGGAGTTCAGTTCGATCCTGCAACGCCAGTCGCAGGATGAATTCTGAGCCGCCGCATGCAGCCCCGTTTCCCTGTCTTCCACGTTGAAAGCATGCCCGCCGTGCGCGTCCCGGCGCCGTGGGCCTTGCCTGGAGTATCCCGTCGATGATGACCCGCCGCAGGCGCCGCAAGCTCAATGCCGAAATCAACGTCGTGCCCTACATCGACGTGATGCTGGTGTTGCTGATCATCTTCATGGTCACCGCGCCGCTGTTGCAGCTGGGCGTGGACGTGAGGCTGCCGCAGGCCGATGCGCGCGGCATCCAGGCGCCGAAGGATCCGGTCGTGGTGGGCGTGACCCGCGACGGCCGCTATCTGCTCAAGCTCGAAGGCCAGCCGGCGGAAGAACTGGACGAGGCAGGGCTGGAAACGCGCATCGCCGCCTTTGTGCGCCAGAGCCCGGAAACCGCGGTCTTCATCGATGGCGACATGGATGCCTCCTACTCGCTGATCTATCGCGCGATGGCGGCGCTGCAGCGTGCCGGCGCCAGCCGCATCACCTTCCGGGGCGAGCCGGCCTCCAGCGGCGCGCGTTGACCCTGCGATGGAAACCCGTGCCGACAGGATCACCTCGGTCGTGCTGGCCATCGGCCTGCATCTGCTGCTGTTCGGCCTGATGTTTGTCGGCATGCTGTTCCAGCGCGAGCGTCCACCGCTGTCGGTGGCCGGCGGCTCGATCGAAGCAGTGCTGACCGAAGCCTTGTCCACACCGGCATCTGCACCACCCCCGCCGCCGCCACGCCCGGCCCCGCGTGCCGAACAGGACACCGCTCCACCGCCGCAGCCGCGTCCGGAGCCGCGCCCGCAGGATTCGCCCGAGCCCCAGCAGCCTGACGCCCAGGCGCCGCTGGACCGGCCTGATACCGTGGATCAGGAAAAAGTCCTGCGCGAAGCCGAAGAACGTGCCGAAAATGCGCGTCGGGAACAGGAAGAACGGCGCCGTCAGGAGCAGGTGCAACTCGAGGAACAGCGCGAACGCGAAGCCGCCGAGCGTCGCCAACGGCTGGCGCAACAGCAGGCCGAGCGCGACAATCAACTTGCCGACATCCGGCGTCAGCGGGAAGAGGCCGAAAAGCGTCGGCAGCTGGAGCAGGAAAAACTCCAGCAACTGGCCGATCGCCGCGCCCAGGCCGCGAACCAGGCCCCGAGCCCTGCGGCCGCACCACCATCTAACCAGCCGCTGTCCGACCGCCTCGGCAACCAGGGGACCGACGACGCGCTGCTCGGACGCTACGTACTGGCGATCCAGCAACAGATCGATCGCAACTGGCTGCGCCCGGACAATCTGCGTCCGGGCCTGCGCTGCTACATCGGCGTGACCCAGATGGTCGGCGGCCAGGTGACCGGCGTGGATTTTTCCCGCTGCCAGACCGATGAGATGACACGTCGCTCCATTGAGGCCTCGCTCATGCGTGAGCCGCTACCGTACCGTGGCTACGAAGATGTCTTCGAGCGCAAGCTCTCCGTCCCATTCTGCTATCCGATCGAGGTCTGCACCCGATGAATCGTCTGCTGATGCTGCTCGCATTCCTGCTCGTCCCGCTGCATGGCCTGCATGCCCAGACCCTGGAAATCAACCCGATCAGCGGCAGTGCCGCGGCGCTGCCGATCGCGGTGGTGCCGTTCGACTATCTGGGCGCGTCGGTGGCGCCGGATGTTGATCTGGCCGAGGTGATCCGCGCCGATCTGAACCGCTCCGGCTCGTTCCGCACGCTGGCCGATCGCGATCTGGTCGAGCGCCCGCTGCGCCAGTCCGATGTCAATTTCGGCACGTGGCGCCTGCTGCGGCAGGACTACCTGCTGGTGGGCCGCGTACTGGACGATCCGGCCGGCGGTTACCGCACCGAGTTCGAACTGTTCGATGTCGCCAAGCAGGAGCGCATGCTCGGCCTGGCGCTGACCGGCCGGCCCGGCAACATGCGCGATATCGCGCATCAGGTGGCGGACCACATTTACGAGAAGATCCTCGGCAAGCGCGGCGCCTTCTGGACCCGCATGGCCTATGTCACCGCCGTGGGGCTGGGCCGCGACACCACCTATTCGCTGATGATCGCCGATGCCGATGGCCACAACCCGCAGACCGTGGTGCGCTCGCGCGAGCCGCTGATGTCGCCGGCCTGGAGCCCGGACGGGAAGCGTCTGGCCTACGTCAGTTTCGAGCGGGGCGCGTCTTCGATCTACATCCAGGAGATCGCCACCGGCGCGCGCGAGGTGGTATCCAGCTTCAAGGGCATCAACGGCGCACCGGCATTCTCACCGGACGGCAGCAAGCTGGCGCTGGCGCTGTCGCGCACCGGCAACCCGGAAATCTATGTCATGGACCTGGCCAGCCGCGCCCTGACGCAGCTCACCAACCACTGGAGCATCGACACCGAGCCGGTGTTCACACCTGACGGGCGCAGCATCATCTTCACCTCCGACCGCGGTGGAAAACCGCAGCTGTACGAGGTCGCCATCGAGGGTGGGGAAGCCCGCCGCGTCACCTTCAGCGGACAGTACAACGCACGCGCCACGATCGAGCCGGAAGGCCGTATCGCTATGGCGCAAGGGGCCGGAAACGTTTATCGTATCGCTGTTCTGGATCGCAGGTATGGCAGTGGAGGGGAGATGCGGTTGATCTCCCCGGGCAATCTGGACGAATCGCCGAGTTTTGCCCCGAATGGAAGCATGATCCTGTACGCCACGCGTGAAAATCAGCGCGGCGTGCTCTATGTCGTGTCCGCGGATGCGCGGGTGCGGCAGCGTCTGGTTTTGGCCGATGGTGACGTCCGGGAGCCCGCCTGGTCGCCATTCAGGCAGCGGTAAGTTTATTGGACGGGCTTCTCCAACAATCAGCTTGACCACCCGATTACCTCATCCTTGCAAGGATCTGTTTCATGAACACGACACTGCGTTTTGCCCTCTTCTCCGTCCTGATGCTGTCGCTGGCGGCCTGCACCAAGCAGACCAAGGCACCCGAGCCCGAGCCCGAGCCGTACGTGCCGCCGGCACCGGTCGAGACCCCGGTGGTCGATGATGGCCGCTACAGCCCGGAAGATCTGGACACCGATTCCTGCCTGCGCCAGCGCGTGGTCTACTTCGACTTCGACCAGGATGCGCTGAAGCCGGAATTCACCGCGATCATCGGTTGCCACGCCAAGTACCTGCAGGACCGTCCGTCGGCCCGCATCACGCTGGAAGGCAATGCCGACGAGCGCGGCACGCGTGAATACAACCACGCCCTGGGCGAGCGTCGCGGCAACGCGGTGTCTTCAGCTGTGCAAGCCAGTGGTGGTTCGGGCAGCCAGCTCAACGTGGTCAGCTACGGCGAAGAGCGCCCGGTCTGCACCAGCTCGAACGAATCGTGCTGGAGCCAGAACCGTCGCGTCGAGATCGTCTACACCGCCAAGTAAGCGATGACGTTTCTTCGCACCATTGGATGTGCAAGCGTAGCGGTGGCCCTCTGGGCCGCCGCTGCGTCGTTTGCAACCGCCCAGGATGGGCGCCTGAGCCTGGCCGATCGCGTGGCACGGCTGGAACAGCAGCAGGCTGGCGGTTCGGGCCAGCAGGCCGGCAGTGTCGAACTGCTCAACCGCATCAGCCAGTTGCAGACCGAGGTCCAGGTGCTGCGCGGAATGCTGGAGGAGCAGGATTTCAAGCTGCGCGAGCTGGAACGGCAAAGCCGCGATCTGGGCATCGACTTCGATTCACGTCTTGAACGCCTTGAAAGCGGTAGCGGACAGTCCGGACGCTTCATCGATCCGGAACCGAGTACCGCAGCCGACAGCCATGTCGGCGGCATCGTCGGCTCGGTGGTGATGGAAGAACCGGAGGTTCGAGGGCCGGTCGATGCCGGAGTCGCGCTGCAAGGCGTGGAGGGTGATCCGCTGCAGACCGAAGAGCAGGTTGTTGCTGATCCAGCCGCCGAACGTGCCGCCTACGACGCCGCATTCGAAGCCCTGAAGAATGGTCAGTACGCCGAAGCTGCGCGTCGCTTCCAGTCGTTCCTTGGACAGTTCCCGAACGGCGAGTACGCACCGAACGCGCAGTACTGGCTCGGCGAATCGTACTACGTGACGCAGAACTACCAGATCGCGCTGGACGCGTTCGAGACCCTGCTGGCGCGCTTCCCGAACAGCAACAAGGTGCCCGACGCCCTGCTCAAGGTGGGCTACAGCCATTACGAACTGCGCAACTGGACCCAGGCCGAGGACACCCTCAACCAGGTCGTGCAGTCGTATCCGGACAGCACCGTTGCACGTCTGGCCCAGGGCCGGCTGCGTGCGCTGCGGCTGGAAAACCGGCAATAAGGCGGACAAGCGGAATGGACCCCGCAGACACCGACGTGCTGCGGCTGCGCATCACCGAGGTATTCCTTTCACTTCAAGGTGAAGCCCGTGACGCGGGCTGGCCGACGGTGTTCGTGCGCCTGACCGGCTGTCCGTTGCGCTGCACCTATTGCGATACCGCCTACGCCTTTCACGGCGGTGAATGGCGCAGCATCGATTCGCTCGTGGCCCAGGTGCGCGCCTTCGGTGTGCGTCATGTCTGCGTCACCGGTGGCGAACCGCTGGCGCAGAAACGTTGCCTGGTGCTGCTGGAGCGGCTGTGCGAAGCCGGTTTCGTGGTGTCGCTGGAAACCTCCGGTGCGATCGACATTTCCACCGTGGACACCCGCGTTTCGCGCATCGTCGACATCAAGACCCCGGATTCGGACGAAGAAGCGCGCAACCTGTGGAGCAACATCGAACAGCTGACCGCGCACGATCAGATCAAGTTCGTGCTGTGCTCGCGCGCCGATTACGACTGGGCGGTGGAGCAACTGCGCCAACGTGCGCTCGATACCCGCTGCACCGTCTGGTTCTCGCCCAGCAAGGATCAGCTCGATCCGCAGCAACTGGCCGACTGGATCGTCGCCGACTGCCTGCCAGTGCGCTTCCAGATGCAGCTGCACAAGCTGCTGTGGAACGACGAACCCGGCCGCTGAGCGCCCGGCAACAATGAGGATTGGAACGTGAAAAAAGCAGTGGTGCTGCTGTCTGGCGGCATGGATTCGGCGGTGGTGCTGGCGATCGCACGCGAGCAGGGTTTCGCCTGCCATGCACTCAGTGTCAGCTATGGCCAGCGCCACACCTCGGAACTGGAAGCGGCCTTGCGCCTGGCCGCCAGCTGCGGTGTCGAGCACAAGGTGGTGTCGGTCGATCTGCGCAGCATCGGCGGCTCGGCCCTGACCGCCGACATCGATGTGCCGGAGGCGCCGCAGGACGGCATCCCGGTCACCTACGTGCCGGCGCGCAACACCATCATGCTGTCAATCGCGCTGGGCTGGGCCGAAGTGCTTGGCGCCAACGACATCTTCTGCGGCGTCAACGCGGTGGACTACTCCGGATATCCGGACTGCCGCCCGGAGTTCGTCGAAGCCTTCGAACGCCTCGCCAACCTGGCCACGGTGTCGGGCGTGGAAGGCAACCGCTTGTCCATCCATGCGCCGCTGATGCGGATGGGCAAGGCGCAGATCGCAAGCGAAGGCCGGCGCCTGGGCGTGGATTTCGCGCTGACCGTGTCCTGCTACCAGGCCGATGCGCAGGGCCGTGCCTGTGGCCGCTGCGATGCCTGCCGGTTGCGGGCCGAAGGCTTCCGCACCGCCGGCCTGAGCGATCCGACACGATATCTGTGATCCGCAGACCTTGTGTCGCAAGCGCTGCGTGACTAGAATTCATCCCCTTTCGCGCGCTGCCTGCAGCGCGCCACCGGCACACGCGGTTCCGCGCCATGCCAACCCTCCTTACCCATCTCCCGGGCCGTTAGCTCAGCGGTAGAGCAGTGGACTTTTAATCCATTGGTCGATGGTTCGAATCCATCACGGCCCACCATATCCCTCTGAAATCCCCTTGCCACGAGTAGCAATCCGCGGGCGGACCCGCGGCGGAAGATGAGCCTGCGCTGGCTCGCGCGACGGAACCTGCGGTACTGGGGTCAGCGCTGAGTGCCGCTCGGGAAAGATTACCTCCGCGATGTGCGCACAGCACGATGACCTCGACCCGTCCGCATGGCCAGGTTCGGGCTTCATGGCAGCGTTCTTACTGCGTCGGGTCTGCTGCGCTTTCCGCTGTCGTGGTCGGCGCATCCAGGTGCGGACTGTCTGAGATTCCATCAGGCTGCGCGCGGGGGATCGACATGCCGGTACAGCCTTGGACAGGATGCTATGGGTGGCGCGGCCGCCGTTGTCTGCGTAGCGGGCAGGGTCGCCGACCACGTGGAGTCAGGCATGCAGGTTGGTGGGCGTGCGGTCACGGGCATGAATCCGGGACCGTCGTATCCCGTATTCGGCGAGGTGTCGGCGGAATAATGGTTTGGAGGAAACGCGGTCGGCGTTGCGTGAACGGCACGCGAGCCGGGTCGGCGCCATGGCCTGGGAGGAGGCTGCGCACACCGTCATCGGCCGCGATGTCGGACCAGCCTGCCTGATGCCAACCGGCGCGATGCGAACATCGGCGCCGGCTGGCGACGGCCTCAGGCGGTCTTGCGCAACTGGCCCGGGGTGTTTTCGATGCGGGTGCGTGTGCTGCTGGCAGCGGCACTGGAGGATTGTTTTTCCACCGGCGTGGAGTCGCGCAGGAAGGCTTCCAGCGAATCGTCCATCGCCTCCATCCACGGGGTGTGGTGTGGCGGNNGTTCGAATCCATCACGGCCCACCACATCCCCATCCGCAGCCGTCCGAGGGCGTCCGGCAAGCCCGCGTTGGTAAAGCAATTATGGATTGCGGTTGTCCGTATGAAGCCGCTGTCGTGCGCTGGCATCCGGTGAAAATGTGAGTACGATTGTGAGTACGGAACCAGCTCCCTTGGGTCTTACTCACAAAAGGGGTACTCACACCATGCTTACCGACACCAAGCTAAGATCCTTGAAGCCCCGCAAGGCGCCGTATCGCGTCGCCGATTCGGGAGGGTTGTGCATTGAGGTACGGGCGAGCGGAGCGAAGCTGTGGCGCTACCGATATCGATTCGCGGGCAAGGCCAGCATGGTCAGCCTTGGTGAGTATCCAGCGGTGTCGCTGGCCGATGCGCGGGCGGAGCGTGAGAAGGCCAGGGCGTTGCTGAAAGCCGGCACCAACCCGGCGCATGCAGCCAGGGCCGAGCGGGCCACACATGTGGAACACCTCCAGAACACCTTCGCAGTGGTGGCCGGCGAACTGCTAGCCAAACGCTCGCGCGAGGGTCTGAGCGCGAGTTCCGTGGCACGCGAGCAACGCATGATCGAGAAGGACTTGGCGCCGTACATCGGCAGCCTGCCGGTGGCCGATGTGGAGGCACCGGTGTTGTTGGCGGCGCTGCGTCGCATCGAGGCGCGTGGCGCTGTGGAGACTGCACACCGTGCGCGCTCACTGGCTGGCATGGTGTTCCGGTATGCGATCGCCACGGGCCGGGCCAAGCGCAACCCGGCGGCAGACCTCATCGGTGCCCTTCAGTCGCCGAAGATGGAGCACTTCGCCAGCCTCACCGATCCAGCCGATGTCGCCCTACTGCTGCGCGCCATCCACGGCTATCAGGGCTCGCCGCAGGTGATGGCAGCGATGAAGCTGGCCCCGCTGGTATTTGTGCGGCCCGGCGAACTGCGTACCGCACGATGGGCCGATATCGATCTGGACGCCGCCGAATGGCGCTACACCACCAGCAAGACCAGCCAATCGCACATCGTGCCACTCGCCCACCAGGCGGTAGACATCCTGCACGAGCTGCGCCCGATCACCACGCGAAGCGTCTATGTGTTCCCGAGCGCACGCGGTGCGGCGCGACCAATGAGCGAAAACGCCGTGAATGTCGCGCTGCGGACTCTGGGTTACGACGGCAGCACCATGACCGGCCATGGCTTTCGTGCGATGGCGCGGACCATCCTGGACGAGGTGCTGGGCTTCCGCCCCGATTACATCGAGCATCAGCTGGCCCATGCCGTGCGTGACCCTTTGGGCCGCGCCTACAACCGCACCGCGCACCTGCCGGAGCGCAAGGCGATGATGCAGGCGTGGGCCGATTATCTGGATCAGCTGCGGACCAGCAGCAACGTGGTGCCGCTGGCCGCACGCCGGGCGCAAGCCTGACGCCGACGCGTAGCCGGTGTCAGCGCTGGGTGGTGCCGGCTCACTGCCGGTCCATCTCGATCTCCTGAATGATCAGTTTCGCCAGCTTGCGAATATCCGCGCGCTGGATCTCATCAACATTGAACTCCACTCGGCCAACGCCTGCGGTCAGCCGAACTTCGACCACCTTGGTTGTCTGCACAGTCTGCTGGCCTTGCTTGTCCAGCAGCGCATTGCGCTCGCGCAGCAACTCGTTGCCGCTGGCAAGGTTGCGGTTTTGCTCGGCACCGGCGCCGGTGGCCTGTTCGTAGCGCAGTTGCTCCTGCGCCAGGGCGCGCAGGCGGTCATCAGAGAGGTAGGAAAACTGCCGGCGAAGCTCCAGCACGCGCTGGCCCACGGCATCCAGTGCCATGTTTTGTTCTTGCAACGCGGCGAGCTGCTTTTCGTATTCTGCGGTTTGGTCCCGCAGGCCTTGGTGCAGCCTCTGATTTCCCAGACGGATGGAGTTGAACGCGCCGGCGATGCGCTCACCGAATCGCTCATTGGCGAGCTGCTGGAAGAGCTTGCTGGTGCCAGACAATTCGTTGTTCGTGAGCACGACTTGCCGTGTCACGTGGCCCATGCCTTCGGCCATCTGTTGCGTCGCACCGGCTGCGGTGGTCGCGGATGACGTGATTTCGTCCATGGCATCGGCAGCATCGCTTGCTGCATCTGCCACGTTTTGAAGCTCGATGCCGGCACGGCCCATGGATTCAGCCGTTTCGTCGCCGGCCTTCTTGCCTGCCAGGCCGAGGCGCTCCAGCGAGTCCGTCAGCCCCAAGGCAGACGCCCTGGCCTTGAGTTGCGCTTCGACTTGCTGTTGCGCGGCCTCGCTGCTGTATTTGGCTGCGTCCATTGCCCGGCGTGCGTAAACCTCGAAGGCGCGGGCGACGTCTTCCGTGGCGGCCTGACCGTTCTTGGCCGCCACAACAATGGCGGTGAATGCCTGTTCGGCTTCCGTGCTGGCGGCAAGCAGCGAGGCTTGGGACTTGATCTTGAGCGTGTCGAAGGCGGCGCCCAACTCTTCAGCCTTGAATGCGATTTCCATCATCGCGTCGGTCAGCGCGTAACCGGTCTGTTCGGCGTTGCGGATGCGCTCTTGCAGCTCATCGAACTCCAGTTGCAGGGCCTGGACGGCGGCCGGGTCGGTGCCGTCCTTGATCGCCTCCTGCAACTGCTGGAACACTTCGGCGCCGCGATGGGCCAGTGAGTCGATGGTTTCGTTCGCCATCGTCATCACGTCGACCACTTGGCCGGTGGCATCCACCACGGCTTGAATGATGCCGCCATAGGTCTGCACCAAATCCGGTGCAGATTCGGCGGTGCCTTCCAGCGCCTCGTTCAGGGCTTCTTGCTTTTCGGTGGCCTCTTCCACCTTGCCCCGGTACTGATCGATTTTCTCGCCGACGAACTCGTAGGCATCGCCGCTCTTGCGGAGCACCCACTCGATGCCGGCGAGCATTTCGTTATGCGGGCTCAGGGCATCGGTGATTTTCTGGAGCGTGCCGGCATGCTTGGAGACGCGCTCCATGTGTTGGCCGATCAGCGTGAGGATGCGGGCTGTCTGCGCCAGCTGCTCCAGTGCAGCGGTCAGGTCCAGATTCTGTAGCAGTTCCTTCGCCGCAGCGGCGCCCTGTTCGAACGCGACGGAGAACTGTTCCTTCAGCTGCGCAAATTCCGGAGAGGCGGCCAGCTCGCGCAACTTCTCCGTCACCGCGCCGATAGCATCGGCGGCGCCTTCCAGGCCGCCCATGCCAAGCTCGGCACCCAGACGCTCGACTTCATCGCGCAGCACGCGCAACTGCGCGGCGAACGAGCCGGCCTGTTCGGCAGCGGCACCGAAGTTCGCCTTGCCCATCTGCTCGACCAGCAGCTTGATGGCGTCACGCCCCAGCTCGCCGGCGCTGGACATCTTCTGCAGCTCGACGGTGGTCTTGCCGGTGGCCTTTGCCAGCAGATCCCACACCGGCACGCCGCGCTCGATCAGTTGCAGCGCCTCTTCGCCTTGCAGCTTCTGCTTGGCCCACGCCTGCCCGACGGCAAGGATCATGCCTTCCAGCTTTTGCTGGTTGCCGCCCATCGCGGTGTTGGTGTCGATCAGGGCGCGCAGGGTGCCGTCGAGCGGGTCAAGCCCGAAGGTCTTGAGTGATGCCGCCGCCTCGCGCGTGGCGTCGTAGGACTGCCCCAGCTCCACGGCAAGTTCCCGCAGCTCAGCAAGTGCGCCCTGGCCTTGCGCTACGCTGCCGTACAGACGTGCGAATTGCTGTTCACTGCGCTCCACCACCTCAGCCAGTTCCAGCAGCTCGCCGGTGGCCTCGGCAATCGCGCCCACCGACAGCCCAGCGGCGATGCCCGTGATGGTGGCTTTCAGCCCGCCCAACGCTCTGGCGGCTGCGCCGGATTCCGCACCGAGCTTGTTGGTTTCACCCCGCAGCCGGTCAGTGGAAACCGAGGCGCGGTCTTGTTCAGCCCGGTACTCTGCCGTCCCCTCCCGCAGGCGCTGGACACGGGCCTGGAGCTGTTCTTGGGCACGTGACAGTTGTTCGCTGCTGAGCCGCCCCGAGCTGGCCAGGGTGCGGTATGCCGTTTCCAGCCGCTCGATTTCCAGACTGGTGTCACGTAGTGCGCCATCCCCACCCAGCGCGCGCCAGGCGCCTGCAAAGTCGCGCTCGGCCTGTGCTGCGGCTTCGGCGGCTTCGCGGGTTGCCTCGCCCAGCTCCCGCTGTGCCGCCGCCGCGCTGCGCGCGTTCTGGATCTGATCCGCGAGGCTTTGGCCTGCTGCTTCAGTGCGGGTTGCCAGTTCAGCTTGGGCATCGGCAAGGTCATCGGTGGAAAGACCCGCCTCACGGATCCGGTCACCATGTCGCTCCAGGCCGGCATTCAGACGTTCCTGTGCCTTGTACGCGGCATCAAACTCGTCGTTCGCACCGGCGAGGCTGGCGGTGATGCTGCCCCAACTGTCTTCCGCCTTCTTGAGGGCTGCACTGGCGTCGCTGACCTGTCGCTGCTGTTCGGCCAGCCCTTCGGAAGTCTTGTCGACGCTGTTCTGGTATTCGGCCAGCGCGCCGCGTGCATCATCCAATGCCCGCCGGCGTTCCTGGACGGCACGGGCCGCATCAGTTTCAGCTTCCGCCAGGATGCTCAACTTCAGACGGGCCGCTTCCATGGCATCCGCAACGTCGCCCTGCGTCGCGGCCAGTTCCTGGTACCTGTCGATCGCGCGCTTGATCCCGGCACTGTCTGCCGCCGCCTCGCCGAACTTCAGCACCTCGCCGGCGAGGTCGCCCACTTGCTCCCGGGTCAGCTCGCCGGTGTTGCCGAGCTCGGCCAGCACCTTGCGCAGTGTCTTGATTCCCTCGGCCCCTTCGGCTTCAAGAACAATCCGGATTGCTTCTTCAATGGCTGCCATCGTCGTTACCTCGCAAGCTTGAACTGGCGTTGCAGTTCGTTGATGTAGAAGGCCGAGAGCTCGGCCAGGATGGTTCGGTGCGTGCGCAGCGGTGCGGGGTAGCCGCCCGCGCCAGACACCATTTCGAAAGGGCTGGGGCCGCGCAGTTGCCTGATCGGCTCGCGCAACTTGCCCTTGTAACGGCCGTACTTCACCACCTTCTTTTCGCCCCTGATCCGGCTGTAGATCACCGGCCGCGGCTTCCCACGGATGTGCCCCGGAGCGATAAAGGCNNGCGCCGGTGTAGGTCTGCGGTCGCCCCTTTTCGATGGAAGCAGTAGCACCCGGGGTCTTCGGGCCGCCCCAGCGGCCATCGAATTCGATGAGCGAGAGCTTCCGGGTGCTGGCCCAGATGGAGAGGTAATCGCCCTTGGACGATGTGCCCTCTTCGATGCGGAACAGGTTCTGCCCTGAGAGCGCGTTGCGTTTGATGCTGAAGTTCTCGCGTACCGCGCGCGAAACCGCAGGACCGGCGCGGCGCTTCAGGCCGATGCTGGCGCGCTGTACTGCGGTGTCGAACGCGGACAGAACCCGCCCGGCAGGATCGGTGAGACCACTCAAGGACTTGGCAGCCTTGCCGTTGAGGTAGAACTTCAGGGCGCTGTTGCGGCGGTTGGATCGGAGCATGGCGGTATCACTCGGCTTGTGTGGAAGAGGGCGCCTGCGGTGCAGGCAGGGCATCGCAGGCGGGCTGGTTGGCAGCGCCCGCCGCATCGTTGAGGACATCTTTCAAGCTCAGGCCCGCGACAGCGTTCAGCACCTTGGTGATGACTGCGTCGACCGCAGCCAGATCCGTCGCAGTCAGCGCCGGGTTGCTCGTTCTCAGCGCCGCCGGGATGGAGTTGAACAGCGCATGGCAGCGGACGGCCGTGCGGGCCAGGGCTTCCTCCATCAAGGCAACCGGCGCCAATTCACCCATGCTTTGCCGGTAGTCGCGTTCCGCAGCGAGTGCCAGGAAGTGTTCGCGCCGCGCGCGGGATTCGTTGTAGCTGGGCAACGGCAGGCCAGTGGAGCCAGGCTCAGCGTCCCGAGCCGCGCCCACTTCATCGGCAGCGCCGTCGCCTTCCTCACCCAGCCGCGCGAGCGATGCGCTCACCTGAACCTGGTCGCTGTCGGTCATCACCAGACGCCCGGCGCGGTGCAGCCGCCGAACGTAGGCCAGGCTGCCGCCGATGATTTTGGAGAACTCCAGAAGCGTGCAGACGTCCTTGGTCACGGCGCGCCCTCTTGATCGGCCATCAGTTCGGCGCGCATGTCTGCAAGATCGTCTTCGCCCAGCTGCCAAAGGTGTCGGCCGAATAACAGCGTCAGCGCGATATCCAGCCGGCCGGCGGCCTGTTCGTGCACCAAGTGCCCGAACTCCGCCTCCAGCGCATTGATCAATCGACACTCACGCTTGGCCAGATCGTCTTCGTGGATGTAGTTCTCACGCCGGAAGGCCCGCTCGGCTTCCAAATCCGATTTCAGGCCGGTGTTGGCGGCACGCAGGGAAATCACTTCGCGCGCCAATCGCTCGGCCCGGGCCTGCGCGTCACTGGTGGTCTCCATCACCTGGCGCAGCAGCGGCGCCCGCAGCCGCGCCGGGTCGGCCCGCTCCATCAATTGCCGGGCGGCATCACGCGGGTTCACTTTGCGATCAGGCCCGAGCGTGATCAGCCCGTCCTTCACCCATTTGTTGACCGCGTTCCGGCTCACACCAACCATCCGGCCGAACTCGGCCTGATTGACCCGGATCCCGGCGCGCAGCATTTCCAGCACGTCGAAGGGCAGTTGCTCGCTCATCCGGGCACCCCGCAACGGCTGCCCGTCCCCAGGTCATGCGGGGTGTCAACCATGTGGGAAGTCTGCTGACTACAGGGGTATTGCGTGTCAGCTACCCGCATCTTGAACATGTCAGGAAGGACCCGCGCCCCTCGGCCCCGGTGGCCGCTGGCGTCCGTCGCCGTCCGGTTGTCCCGACTGTCCCGCCCACGCGGCGAGGTGGCGGGACAACCCAAGCCATTGAAAACAAAGGTTGTCCCGCCTGTCCCGCCTGAAAACAGCAAGGTACGAGGGGAGGGGAGAACGCGGCAGGACATGCGCATCTGTCCCGAACGAGCGGAAGCAGGGCATTGAGTCGGGTGCGAAACATTCATTGCTCACTTCCTTTCGGGACAGCGGGACACACCGGCAGGCTCACGCCCTGCATCCGAACCAGGCACCACGGGCAGGCGATCATCTGTTCCGGGCTACCCGGTTCCAGCCACACCGGCCCGCATCCCGCACACGTCACCACCTGCGTGCTGCCTTCCGGCACCCGCCCCGTCTTGCGTTCCGCCGTGATCAGCAACGCCCGTGCATAGGCACGCAGCACGTTGTCATCCAGGTGTTCCAGTTCCCCGGCTTCCGCATCGTCCAAGGCCACCACGCGCTCTGCGTCCAGTCCTTCCGTTTCTGCGATGCGATACAGCCGCTCCCGGCCTAAATCACGCGCGGAGGATTCCTCCTGTACGCGGCCCACCCCGCGTTCGACTCCGTGTCCGTGAGACACGTTTTCCCGTTCTCCCTTCCCTACAACTTCACCTTTTCCGGGCGGGACAGGCGGGACAGGCGGGACAGCCTTTGTTTTCAACGGGTTAGGTTGTCCCGCCTTGCTTTCATCANNACAGGCGGGACAGCCGGACGGCATCGGACGCCTGCGGACAATCAGCCGCTGCAAACCCCGCCGTATCGAGCAGATTTCCAAGCACGCCGGTACTCACGGTTCCACCTCCAGCAGCCCCGGCAGCAGCCGGTACACACGCACCCGCTCGCCGTTCTTGAGGCGCTCGCGCCGGGTGAACTTGCCGGGCGATTCGGGCTTCAACAGGTTGCGTTCTGCCAGCACCTTGGCCACCGCCACCGGGTCGAATCCCTTGCACACTTCGTTGCGCCACACTTCGGGCAACACCCAGTACTCATCGCCGCCGGATTCATCCGTGCGCCAGCCGGCACGCACCAGCGTGCGCGGCGCGCGGTCATCCCCAACCCGGTTCATGTCGGTGAAGCGACCGTCACCGTGCAAGCCGATGAACGACTGCACCTGCGCCACCATCGCGCGTGGCTCGCTTTCACCCGATCCACCACGCGCTTCGAGCCAATCGACAAAGCACCGCCGTGCCGCCGCCTCCGCTTCACCACGCTGCCATCCGGTGATGCCGTGTGCCGTTGCCAGTTCACCCGCCGCGCCGATCAAGCCGAAGCGACGGGCCACACGCCGCACCTGGCCGGCCACATCGTCGGCGGCCAGCTCATCCGCCAATGCCTGCGTGCCCTGCGCGAGGAAGGCACGCGAACGCTCCATGTCGCTTGTCAGCGCCCGCAGGAAGGCCGTGAAGGCTGTTCCGTGGTGTTCTGCTGCCGATGCCTTCAAACCATCGGCAACCGCGCCCGGCTTCGTTTCATCCGGTACTGCGTCGAAGATGCCCAGCCCAGTGCCAGCATCGGCAGGGATATCCGTCACACGCACTTCCATGCCGGCACGGTTGCGCCCACCGGCTTCTGCGATCAGATCGCCCAGACCCACTTCACCGCAGCTCAGGAACAGCACCCGCCACGTGGCCGGTGCACGCAGTGAGCCATCGCGGTGCGAGCGGCTTTTAGCCTGCCCGTTGCTCAGCAGGTATGCGACAGAGGCGGCGTGCTGGGGTTCGAGTTGGCCGAGTTCGTCCAGTACCAGCAGCGCATCCGAGTGCAGCGCCGCCAGGCTTTCCAGCGCGTTGGAGGTGGTGCGCCACTGGTGCACGTAAGCCGGTGGCCCGTACACGCTCGCGGCCACGGCCAGCGCTGTGCTCTTGCCGCTGGACGATGCCCCACGGAAATGCAGCCCGCCGCCTTCCTGCCCCACCAACGCCAGGCAGGGCGCAGCCAGAGCGGCGCAGATCGCCAGCACCAGCCGGCTGTTGCCGGCGCACGGTGCCGCCACGGCATCACGCCACTGTTCCAGCGTGCTTGCCTCCACCATGTCGCTGCTGCCGGGCGTGGCCGATTGCAGCACCAGTTCTTCATCACCGCTCTGGCCAATCACCGAAGTGGCTGTGACGAAGGCATCGTCATGCCAACCGGTGCGCGCCACGCAGCGGGCGAAACGTCCGGGCTCGGCGGCCATGATGTACTCACCCAAGCGGCGGCGCCGATCAGGGTTCAGCGTGATCTCCACACCTTGGGATAGCAGCGATTCCCTCATCTCCGCGCCATCCTTGGCCAGCATCGCGCAGGGCATGGCCCAGCGATGCTCGATGCCGTCGCGATCCGGGAACACCAGCAGCCGCCCCCAATCACTGCCGCCGGCATCGCGCGTGAGCGCGGCGACTTCCAGCGGCGAACAGATCCATTCCGGCGGTGCGTCGATCACTTCGCCGCTCGCCTTGTCCCGCACCTGCGGGAGGTAGTGCACGCCTGGCCGTCGGCCTGAGGTGCTGCTGATAGGCACCAGCATGAATCCCGCCGGCACCTTGGCCGAGGTTGTCTTGCCGCCCGTGGGCGCGGCTGCGGCGCTGCCTTGCTTGGTCTTGGGGACAATGGCTGTCCAGTTCTCCGATACGCCCAGAACGGCGCACAGCGGCTCCGGCGCGATGCTTTCGGCTTGCGCATCGGCGGCGTCCCAGCCATCGGGCAGCGGTCCGCCGTGCAGGCCGTGCAGTGCATCCAGTGACAGCACCTGGGCGGATGCGGCACCTGCCGCCAGTGCCAACCGCGCCACGTCGCCGGCATAGCCCGCGCCCGGTGCATCGGCGTCTGGCCAGATGCGGACATGGCGGCTACGCAATGGCGACCAGTCCGCCTTGTCTGCGGCGCGCGCGCCACCGGGTGCGGTGGTGGCGACCCAGCCCAATGGAGTGATCAATGCCTGGGCAGCATCGGCGGCCTTCTCGCCTTCGGTAACGAGCACCGTGGCTGAAGGGTTAGATGCCAGCTGGTCCAGCGCGTACAGCGGGCGCGGAGCCGGCACCCCTTTCCATCGCCAGCGCAGGGCGTCCTTTTCATCACGCCAGAGCGCCAGCGGCAGAACATCCTTGCCGCCACCAGGCGCATCGAAGCGGGCGATGTAGAACAACACTGCGCCATCTGCATTGCGATACGTCCACAGCGCCGACGGCTTGCCGCGCTTGCTGTGCGTGCGGGGTGCAGCCGGAGCGTCTTTGGGTACCGGCAGCAGCGGTATTCCATCGCTGGCTGCGGCGCGCGCCTTGGGTGCGGTCTTTGTGCTGGATGCAGGGGCCGTAGCGCCACGGTCAGCCAAGCCAAGAAAGGCCGCCAGCCGGTCGTGTGCCTCGGCTTGATTCACGCCTTCCAGATAGGCCACCAGGGCGATCAGGTCGCCGCCCTTGTCGCCAGTGGCGAAGTCCGACCATGCACCGGTTCTTGTGTTCACCGAGAACGAGCCGGCACGGCCGTCGCTGCGCGTCGGGTTCAGCGCCCGATATTCATGACCGCTGGGCTTGCCGCCGGGCAACCAGCGATCAAGCACGGCACCTGCCGCAGCCAGCGCGGCGCTGGCCACAGCCTTGAAATTGCGGCGGGCCATGGGTCAGCCTTCGCGGCCCAGCATTGCTGCCAGGTTCCTGAGGTCCTTCTGTCGAGACGCGATCTCATTGGCCAGAAGCCGGGCGCCGGATGCCGCGGAAAGATTCTCCAGCAGCGTCTCAAGTGCCTCGATCCCCCTCAACGCCGAGTTGCATTGGGGTGTGCTCAGATACCTGCCGCACGTCGGGTCGCGGAAAATGATCTCTTCGAAGTTGCCGGCATCGCGGGCTGGCACAAGCTCGCCGCCTTCCGGTACCAACGCAGCCACAGAGCGGATGCGATCGCCGTCCCACGTTTCCTGCAGCAAGCCCCACGCAGCGATCGGCTCTTCGATGAACTGCTCCGGGCCCTCCATGCGGTATCTTGCGAGCCAGCCCGGTGCACATGGCGTGATGTTCACGATTTCCGGGAGTTCGTCAGGCCGGCTCATGCGACGGCCTCCTGCCGCGATGCGGCGATCTGGTCGGTCATCCACTGGTTGACCTCACTCGCTACCCACAGCGAACGAGCACCCACGCGGATCGGCTTGGGGGCCCGCCCATCGCGGACGCGATCAGTCCAGGCAGTGCGGCCGATGCCGACGTGTGCCAGCACTTCGGCCAAAGTAAGAAAACGCTCGGCGGGTGCCGGTGGGCTGCCCGGCGAAACAAGATCGGTTGTAGCCATGACGTTGCCTCTGCGCCTTCATCGTCCGCCCGGTGTAGGAGGACGCCATGTGGCGCAGGTCGGCAACGTACAGAGGGGCCCGATACTTGTAGCCCCTCGATAAATATTCTGAGGAGTTACCGCGGTGGCCCGCCCCTTCGTTCACGGATGTTCTTCCAGCGTTTTTGCGGGGTTTGCTTTTTTTGAAGCCTTTCCACCATCTCTTCCAGCCACTGGTGGCGCGTACCTCCCAGCGAGCCAGTCAGCAGCTCGGGAAATCGCTTACACGAGCGCTCAGCAGCCTCTTTCCATGTGATGGGACGACCACGCTCCTTTGCTAGCCAGAAATCATCCAAAGCCAACAAGTCCAGCGCCCATCGTGCTTCGTCAAAAGCCTTGGTGCCTACCTGTCTTCCAGGAGGGTTGATGGGGAGTCCATCCTTTTCGTGTGCCGCTTTCCATTGCTGAAGGAATGGAACACTCAACAGGTCAGGCCGCTCCAGTTCCAAGGTGCGCCACCCCACTCGCCCAGCATCCAGTGACTCACGCCATTTCTCGACATCACCGCTCGGCCCGGCGGTCTCGTACATCCTGAGAAGAGCCCAGACTTGGAGTCCACCTTCTCCGGTGACTTTCATGTCGACTGGGTACCGTAGCCGCTGGTCCCAGCACTCGCGCCATAGATCGCTATCCGATGGCACGCTCACACTGACTCCAAGGGATCCACCATTGTTGTCAATTGGAGACTCACGCAACGTAACGCCATCGCGTGTTACTTCAATATCGCGAAAAACTATTGGCTCGGGTGGGGCAGGCTGATCAATAGGCCAAGGGACAAACAAAGAATCCCTGAATATTCTGCATTGCAGAAATCTATGCGTTTGCGCGGCGGTGGACATTGGCGACACCCTGCGACCACGGGCGGATGATGCCAGCATCCTATCGGAGTGCCGAACGGACTGGCTGAACATGCCACCGAAGGGAGCACTTCCACCCCGAAGGGAGCGAAGGGAGCGGGGTGCAGGGAGTTGCACCCTTCGCTCCCTTCGGTCTGGTCTAGGACTTTTCCTATGCCCTCGCAGGCAGTTCGCCGATTAGAATCGGCCCGGGGAATCTGAAGAGGCCATGTCATGAAGCGATGCGGTGTGTTGATCCTAGTGCTGTCCGCGCTCCTGTCCACGCAGGCGGCAGCGCAGACGATGTACCGGTGCAAAGATGCCCAAGGGGGCACCATCTACTCGCAGATGCCTTGCGAGGGAGAGGGTCGGGACCAGCAGGAAATCGAGGTGAAGGCGATCAAGAGCGCGGAGCGCACCGCCGCAGAGACTGCCGCCATGGAGGCCATGCACCAGAACCGGTTGATGAGCAGCATTGCCGATCAGGAGGCCGCCTGTATCCGTGGCCGCGTCGATAGCATCTGGCGGCCAACCAACAGCCGTATCCGGCAACACGAGCAGCAAATCGCCAAGCTGGAAGCGGATACCCGCCGCGCCCGGAACAACCTTGCCGGCGCAACGTGGGAGGCCGGTCTGCGGGAACAGATCGCCGGTTTTCACCAGATGATCGCAATGGAGCGCCAGACGGCTTCATCCCAGGAGATCGAAGCCCGCCGCGTATGCGCAGCACAGCGCCAGGCCGAGGAAGAAAAGGCAACGAGCCGTCAGCCATCCCCGTAAGCAACACCATCCGAGTGACCGCTTGGTGTGGCCAACGCTTGCTGCCAAGACCATGCGTGCGTCGCTCAGCTGCCCGGATACAAGGGCGCTGGCCGCGATGACACTGCGTGTGCGTCAGCACGCTGCTGGGCATCCGGGCGGCCTTTAATGGGACGCCTCGGGGAAGGCATCTATATCTAATGGGAAAGGGNNGTCCCTACCTGGCTGAACCTGGGGGATTCGCGCCCCGCTCGCTTTAATGGGAAAGCCCCCCCTTTCCCCGAAAGATAGAAGTAGTGGGACGAGCGCCGAGCGATAACGAGACAAGTGGACGAGATGCCTCACCACGTGGGGAAAACCGAATTAGTGCCTCCAAACGGGGCTATTAGCGGGGGCGAAAGGGATGTCCGCTGAGGTCCAATATCCGGCACCTCATCCGGAGCCACGTCATGTCCGCAACACCTCGCATCACCTCGCAGCCTCGCCTGATCCGCATAGCGGACGTAGTGCATATCACCTCCCTCGCGCGCTCCACGATCTACGCATTGATGCAGGCAGGCAGTTTCCCCGAGCGTGTCCGTATTTCGCCCAGTGCGGTGCGGTGGCACGAGGGCGAGGTCCGGCAGTGGGTCCACGATCGCCTCGCCCAGCGACGTGATGGCTCCGGCACTTGACACCCGCCATGGCCGTCCATAATCTCACCCCCGCTGCCGCACAATCGGCAGCCGGGTTTAGCAGCCCGAATGACAAAGGCGCACAAGCGCCGCAACGGCGCTTTTTTGTTGCGCGCAGTCCGTGTTCATGGCGGGCTGCATCGGGAGGCGAAAGCCTGCCGGTTCCTTTGTCCCGGTCTGCTAACCCGTTGCAGTCCGCCACCCTGTGTTTAGCAGCGCAGGGCGGCGGTTCACCAGACCGACAAAGGACCACAACATGAGCACCATTTCTCCGGCCATCCCGGCCGATGCCGTACCCGCGCACGCCTGTGCCAACCCCAACCCCCGCACTACTCGCATGCAGGCCGGCGGCCTGCGCCTGGTGATCGAGCGCCAGCCGCTGAAGCTGGTGGTGAAGGTCGCCACTGATCGCAAGGTGCCTGCCGGCCTGTCGCGTGGCCCGCTGGTGCAGTTCGAGCTGTCCACCACCGATGCCCAACTGCTGGCCACGCACCTGCGCCACCACGCCAACATGCTGTTGGCCGGGGGTGCCGCATGAACGCGCGCCGTACCCCCACTGATCTGGAACACACCCTGCGCATGGCGCTGCGGTCCCTGGAATCGCGCTGGCCGCGTTTCCAAGATGCCCAGTGCCAGCGTGACACCGAGGCTGTGCAGCTGCTGCAGGCGGCACTGGAGAACATCGAGGCCGGCAAGCGCCTCATTGCGGAAACCATGCAGGGCGCGCGCAACGTCGCTGCCATGGATGGCTCCACGGTCACCGTGCGCCCGGATTCCGCCACGCGGGAAATCACGCTGAGTATCCAGCTTCACGGCGCCCAGGTGACGCGAGAAATGAGCCGGCTCTCACTGGTGTTCCCGGCTGACGCCAGCCATCGCCTGGGCGCCATGCTGGTCGCCAGCGCGGAAGTGCTGGGTGCGGGCCAGCAGGGCGAAGGAGGTGCGGCATGAACGGCAGCGTCTCGCTCCAGACGGAGCACGTCGAACTGGTACTGGCGCCATATCCGGCTGGCCCAGCCGTGCAGCTGACGGTGGAGCCGCCGAAGGATCCCGCCATCGGGGACAGACCGATCAACTTCATCGTGCTGACGGTCCCCGGCGCGCGTGCCTTGGCGCCGGTCCTGCGCACCGTGGCTGCCTCGCTGGAAGGCGATGAACCGGTGGGCCAATCGGTCCGGGATCAGTTCTGCACTTGCGTGGTGGAGGTCACCAGCTTCAACGATGGCATCACCGTGACCATCGGGGCCAACCCTCCCCACGCCGAGGCGGTGCGCGGCGTCACCCTGAGCTTTGGCCTGGAAGGGCCGGATGCACTTCGCCTTGCCGGCCTGCTGGAAACCACTGCATTGCTGGCCGACCCGGCGGGAGGTGTCGCATGAGCACGCCCACCACGTCGCTGGCCAGCACCGCAACCACGCCCGTGCTGCGGCTCAATGCCACGTACCACGCCGCACCCGGCACGCCTGCCGATGCGCTGCAGGACGATGCGCTGAATCTGATGGGCATCGTGGAAGACATCATCAACACCGTGGCCCACGGCCTGTGTCAGGACGGGGACATCGCCGCCAACCGGAGCGCCACCGCCAATCTGCTGTTCGGCGCGCACTGCCTGCTGCAACTGGCCAGCGGGGCACAGATGGCGGCGCTGGCTGCCAGTCGCGAGGGAGGTGCCGCATGAGCAGGCAACGCCCCACAGGCCACATTCCCGGCCTGGCCGACCTGATCCAGATTCCGGACCGCTACACAGCGCCCGGCGCTGTCATCGAAGCAGCCAGCAATGCACTGGTGCAGGCCACCGAGGGGATTCTGACTATCGGTGGTCTGCTTGAGGTGGTGGCTACTGTGCCCAGACCCATCGACAAAGGACTGTTGGAACAGGCTGCGCAGTTGCTCGGCTTCTTGGGCGAGGTCCAGAGCATTCTGCAGGGTGTCACCACGGCGGCGGCTACCGACATCGAACGGACGCTGGAAGGAAAACAAGAAGGAGGTGTGGAATGAGCGCGCTGTCCGCAATTCGACATGCCGCCACTCGGGTGGAGCTGATCGGGGACACCTTCAGCGGCGACCGCGAACAGCAGTGCCGTGCGATCGCGCAGAGCCTGCGTGATGCGCGTGCGGTGCTGGAACAGTTGGTGGAGGCAGCCTCACAGGTGGCGCGCAATGCCGGCGCAACCGATATCCACCGCGACGATCCGGACCTTGCCCGGCTTGCAGTCAGCCTGCGCGAACTTGGAGGCGTGGCATGAGCATCGAACACACCGAAACCCTGCCGCCCAACGGCCACAGCCTGCACGCCTACGAGGACGGTCTGGACGGGTGCGCCCATGAGGTCGCAAAGCTCAGGGATGCGCTGGACGGTGCCACCAGCCTGGCTCACCTGCTGCGGCGGGACAGCGTGATTGCCGGCATCCATGACAGCAGCGTGATGAGTGCGGAGACTGCCCTGCGTACCGGCACACCCTTTGGGGAGCCGCTACGTGGTGGGCTGGAGGCCGCGTTGTGCATCTGCGTGGATGTGGCCAGCGGGATTGCACACGAACTGGCGCAGGCAGCACGCGATCAAGGCAGCGCGGGCCTTGCCCGCTTTGCCAATGATCGAGTTCGGGGTGCGGACATGCCGTCGCTCACGGAGCCTGCGGAGTTTCCCCCTTTTTCGGGGAAAACCAGCCACAGCCAGGGCCGACGCCCTGCGGCAGGCAAGAAGAGGGGCACGACATGAGCAGCCCCATTGAACGCCTGCTGGATCGTCTGGACAGCCCCCGCCGTGCCGGTGCTGGCTGGGTGGCACGTTGTCCTTCACATCAGGGCAGGTCTGCCTCGCTCAGTTTGGCCGAGGGCGATGGCGGCACGGTGCTGCTGCACTGTTTCGCAGGCTGCGCTGCGGCGGATGTGGTGATGGCCGTGGGCCTGACGCTGGCCGATCTGTTCGACCGCGCGCCGGCCTTCCATCGTCTCAACCCGTCTCAGCGCCGCGCGCTTCACCGCGAGACACGCATTGCCCGCCAGTGGGCCGCGCTGGGTGCGGCGCTGCCCGAACTGGCGGTGGTGGAGGTTGCCGCCGGGCTGGTGGTTGCACGCCGCTGGATCGGGCCTGCCGACCATGCCCGGGTCGCGGAAGCACACGACCGCATCCTGCACCTGCGTCGCAGCGTGAAGGAGGCCATCGCATGACTGCTGGCTCGGCTCGTACCCGACTGATGGCCGTGCCGGGGTTGGCCGAGTCCGAGCCGTGCATCGTGGATCTGCACCGCGCCTCAGACATCCAGCCCACCCCGATCCGTTGGTTGTGGCCGGGGTGGTTGGCCCGGGGCAAGCTCCATATCCTCGCCGGCGCTCCCGGTGTCGCGAAGACCACCATCGCCATGCACCTTGCCGCGTGCATCACCACTGGTGACCCGCTGCCCGGCGGCTTCCGGCCGACGCTGGGCAACGTCCTGATCTGGAGCGGTGAAGATGACCCGGCCGATACCCTGGTGCCGCGACTTCTTGCCGCCGGCGCCGACCTTGAGCGGACGTTCTTCGTGGGAGACGCGCGGGAGGGTGCGGACGTGCGTTCGTTCGATCCCGCCACCGACATCCCGGCCCTGGCATTTGAAGCTGATGCCGTGGGCGGCGCGGCGCTGATCGTGGTTGATCCCATCGTTTCAGCAGTGGCCGGCGACTCGCACAAGAACGGGGAGGTGAGGCGCGCGCTGCAACCATTGGTGACGATGGCCGACCGCCTGGGGGCTGCGGTGCTGGGGATCAGCCATTTCAGCAAAGGCACTGCCGGGCGCGACCCGACCGAACGTGTCACCGGCTCCGTCGCCTTCGGTGCGCTTTCGCGTGTGGTGCTGGTGGCAGCCAAGCGGCTGGATGCCGATGGCGGTGCTGATCGCATGCTGGCCCGGGCCAAGAGCAACATCGGCCCGGACGGAGGCGGATTCGGCTACGCGGTGGAGCAGGTCGACCTGGGCGACGGCATCCATGCCAGCCGCATCAACTGGGGAAGCTCGCTCGAAGGGTCTGCCCGCGATCTTCTCAGCCAGGCGGAAGCCGATGAGAACGACGCCGAAGACCGCCGCGATGTCGACTCATTTCTTGAACACCTGCTGTTCTGCGGCGAGCAATCGGCCAGGTCCATCTATCGGGACGCCGAGGCTGCCGGTTACAGCCGCGATCAGATCAAGCGCGCCAAGCGCCGGCTGGGAGTCCAGGCCGCGAAAACTGGAATGGAGGGCGGCTGGGTCTGGCGCCTGCCGCCATCGCAAAAGTAGGCATCGCCACGGTTCGGCACACCGAAGGGAGCGAAGGGTGCAACTCCCTGCACCCCGCTCCCTTCGCTCCCTTCGGGGGGGAACGTGCTCCCTTCGGGTGGGTGCAATGCAACGCGCCGCTGTTTCGTTTGTTGCGGATACAGGCAGGGTGTGCCTATTCTTTACCTCCTGTGCCACTCAGTACCGCCATGAACTCCGCAGCCCATCTCCCACCCCAGTTGCCGTCCGAACAGGATGCCCGTCTCGCCCGCGAGAGCAGCCGCCTGCTGGCGGCATGTATTGGTCAGGGCAAGGCCGCACGGCTGCGGGTGATCGACGGTGACGGTGAAGTAGAGGTGCCGGTATCGGCGCTGCGCCTGCTGGTGGACATTCTGGCGCAGATGGCCGCAGGCAATGCCGTCAGCATCGTGCCGGTGCATGCCGAGCTGACCACGCAACAGGCCGCCGACTTTCTCAATGTCTCGCGTCCCCACCTGGTGAAGTTGCTGGACGAGGGCGCGATCCCGTTCCGCAAGGTGGGCACGCATCGCCGCGTGCTGTTCAAGGAACTGGTGGCGTACCACGAAGCCTCGCAGGCGCGGCGCAAGACGGCACTGGATGAACTGACCCGTGAAGCACAGGCGCTCGGCATGGGTTACTGACGTGGCGAACTTCGTCGCGGTGTTCGATGCTTGCGTGTTCTACCCGGCGCAGTTGCGTGATCTGCTGATCCGCGTTGCGCGGTCAGACCTGTTCCGGGCACGGTGGACGGATCGCATCCACGACGAATGGACCACCAGCCTGCGGCGCAACCGGCCCGACATCCCACCCGAGCGCCTGGCGCGCACGCGCGAACTGATCGACATGGCCGTCCCTGATTGTCTGGTGACCGGCTACGAGCCCTTCATCGAGACGCTCACCCTGCCGGACCCGGACGACCGCCACGTGCTGGCCGCCGCCATCCGCTGCCAGGCCGGCGTGATCGTCACACTGAACCTGAAGGACTTCCCGGATGCAGCCGTGGCCGAATACGGCATTTCCGTCCAGCATCCCGACGAATTCCTCGCCCATGTTTTCGATCTGGCGCCGGCGGCAGTGTGTTCAGCCGTCCGGGAGATGCGTCAGGCGCTGGACAATCCGCCCAAGACCTCCCGTGAACTGCTGGAAGACCTGTTGAAGGCCGGCCTGCCCGTGACGGTCAGCCTGCTGGAAAGCATGGAGGAGCTGCTGTGACCTGCCCTTCAAAAGCTGGGAAACGGAGGGGTCACTTCTTGAAAAGTGAGTAAGATTGTGAGTAACAATCGTATTCGGTCTTGCTAGATTCAATAAAAATCAATCAGTTGTGATGACAGTTCTATTGAAT
>LSQX01020533.1_pt2 | contig 27552 bp, 29 predicted proteins | sample 654561 | NCBI WGS metagenome assembly LSQX01 (sample SAMN04489861, study PRJNA283612) | anaerobic digester metagenome | isolation source: 4 biogas reactors fed with cattle manure at either 37C or 55C with and... | place: Denmark: Kongens Lyngby | collected 2014
AACCTGGCTATTTATTAAGAAGATCTAACACATTGCGGTTATTTCTTTCTTTCGCTAAATCAAGTGCACTAACACCATCAAAATTTACTGCATTAGGATCTGCTCCAGCTGCAACCAAGGCTTCAATCGCTTCTATGCTGCCCGCACTAACTGCCATCATCAGTGGATTAGAGCCATCAGGAGCAGGAGAGTTAGGCCATGCACCGTGTTCTAGCAAAAGCTTGACGATCTTGGCATTACCCTTTATGGCGGCATAGTGAATTGGTGACCAACCTAAGTGGTTTAACTCAGCACCCTTTTCAACGAGTGTTTTAACCCGCTCAAGGTCATTGGCCAAGGCCGGGTACATAATAGGACTTTCATGGTAGCTATTTTGCTTATTAATATCGACCTTAGGATGCTGAACCAAGGCGTCAAAACTTTTTAAAGCACCTTCTCGGTAGGCATAAATTAAAGCAGTGTGACCATCGCTATTGAGAATATTAGGGTCTTGTCCCTGGCTAATTAACTCATTAATATTGTTTACGCGATCATTGCGTACATCAACCCACCAATCATTTGCCAGAGCAGGTCCAGTCACAGTAAGGATTAGCATCAATGCAGCGATAAAGGCAAAAAATTTTGATTTGAAAATATTAATCATGGCTTTTCTCTATTTAACTTAAAAGGACTAATTGATTGGCACAGGTCTTTTTACTTTTTTAAATAAATCAAAAAAGTTTTGAGTAGTAGCTTCTTTGACCTGTTTGAGTGGAATTTGTTTCAACTCGGCAATTTTCTCAGCGACATGAACAACCAATGAAGGGTCATTACGCTTACCACGATAAGGCATAGGTGCTAGAAAAGGCGAATCAGTTTCTATTAATAAACGGTCTAAAGGCGTTTTAAGAGCGACCTCTTGCACCTCTTTGGCATTTTTAAATGTCACAATCCCTGACATGGAAATGTAAAAACCAAGTTCCATCGCCTCCTGAGCCATTTCCCAATCCTCAGTAAAACAATGCATCACGCCACGACAGCGTTCTGCCCCCTCTTCGCGCAGAATCCTCATAGTATCTTCTTTAGCTGCACGAGTATGAATAATCAAAGGTACATCAGCAGTGATGGCTGCACGAATATGGGTTCTAAAACGATCCCTTTGCCATTCCAAAGGCTCTTCGGCGCGAAAATAATCCAGACCAGTTTCGCCCACTGCAACAATTTTAGGGTGCTTTAAATACTCAGCCAAGTCTTCTTCAGTCAATTCCGGCGTGTTTTGGTATTGAGGGTGAACACCAATACTTGCCCATAAATGCTCATGTTCTTCCGCGAGCTTCAGTACACCTGGAAAATCAGGTATGGCAACCGAGATACAGAGAGCAGTTCCAACATCATTGGCACGCATGGAGGCTAAAATGCCATCAAGGTCCTCTATAAGTTCCGGAAAATTTAAATGACAATGTGAATCAACATACATAATTTTAATAACAATAAATAAATTTTAATGTGCTCGTGCCAGGAATACGAGCATAACTCTTTGCAAACATGCTTGTATCAACAGGCGCTTGTTAAAACTGTGACCAGAGGTGGCTTGCTCTTTGCGTAACCAATCAAACAAATCAGCTATTTTGATATCACCGAGCTCAGCGGCTATTTGCTTTGTGTAATCTTCTAAACTCGGAAAATATCGCGAATCAAGACCATGATGATTGAGTTGGAGGTCAAATAATAAACGTTGTAGAGTATCAATCCATTGCTTGGCATCGATTTTATCAAGTTTGTCTACATAAGGCTGAATCTCGGGTAATTCCCGCTCTGCTAAAGATCTAACAAAATCACCTAGCCAATAGCGCACTGGCTCATAATCAGATTGACTTTGCTGTAGTGCTTTAAATGGTGCGCCACCAGCTGCAGTCAGGGCGATTTGGGGCTCACGAAGCCCCTGCTTTTGAAGCCATTCTAAACTTAAATTCGCATCAGGAATAGGTAAATGCAAGCGCTGACAGCGTGAAATAATTGTTGGTAATAGTTTCCTTATGCTATTGGAAACCAATAAAAATCGAGTATCACCCAAAGGTTCTTCAAGAATTTTTAAAATGGCATTAGCCGACTCATGATTTAAGCTCTCGGCAGGATAAATAATTAATACCTTGGCGCCACCCCGATGACTAGTTAGGGTAAAGAAATTCTTTTGATCCAGATCGCGAATCTGCTGTACACGTATTTGCTTAGACAGACTTTTAGTAGAATCACTGCTGACTTGTTCTTCACTAGGTGCAATACCCAAACTCTCATACATGGCCTCCGGCACCACAACTCTTAAATCGGGATGGTGGTTGAGGCTAAGCCACCGACAAGCTTGACAAGAACCGCAAGCTTGATAACTCGTGCGGTTTTCGCAGAGCATGGCAGCAGCAGCGGCATGAGCAAATTGAAATTTGCCAATACCCTCTTCTCCATGAATAAGCCAAGCATGGGTAAAACGATCATTTTGCTCTAACCATTGCTGAGCTATTTGCTGTTGCCATGGCAAGAATTGAGGTGTTTTATTTGTCATAATAAATTGTGTCTAAGACTGCTGAAGATGAGTATCGAGCTTGGCATTGATTGCATCGCAGACTAGCTCAGAAACCTGTTCTTTAGGCTGACTGCTGTCTATAATGACGAAACGCTCTGGTTCCGCGTGGGCTCGCTCCAAGTAGGCAGATCGCACCCGTTCGAAAAACTCTTCTTGCTCTTGTTCAAAACGATCTAAGTTACGTTCACGCACCATACGCGTGCGGGCAATTTCTAATGGCAAATCAAATAATAAAGTAAAATTAGGCTTCAAGTCCGGGTGCACTAAATCAACCAGGGACTGGATTTTATGATGCGCTAGCTGACGTCCGCCGCCTTGATAAGCAAAACTTGAATCAGTAAAACGATCACAAATAACGGCTTTACCTGCAGCTAATGCCGGCTTGATAAGCTTGTTAATGTGCTCTTGACGAGCCGCAAACATCAGCAACAACTCAGTCTCCAAGCACATATCCTGGTTCAAGAGTAGCTCCCTTAAGCTCTCCGCCAATGGCGTACCGCCCGGTTCACGAGTAGCAACAATGTCATATTGGCGGGACTGAAAGCAAGATGAAATTCGCTCCATATGAGAGCTTTTACCTGCGCCATCAACCCCTTCAATTGTAAGAAAAAAACCCTTCACTACTCACCCTTATTTAGAATAAAACGCCTAACGTTACGGTTATGCTCTTGCAGATTCTTGGCAAAGGCACTACTGCCGTCGCCACGAGAAACAAAATAATAATAATCGTGTTCAGCCGGATGGCTTGCAGCCTTTAATGCGGCTAAGCCAGGATTTGCAATGGGCGTTGGTGGCAGACCCCTGCGTGTATAAGTATTCCATGGCGTATCGGTTTGTAGATCTACCTTGCGAATTCGACCCTCGTAGCTATCACCCATACCGTAAATTACAGTCGGATCCGTTTGTAAAAGCATATTGGCCTTTAAGCGGTTCATAAAAACACCGGCAATATTATCCCTATCAGTCGCCAGGCCAGTTTCCTTTTCTATGATAGAAGCCATAATCAATAGTTCATAAGGATTTTTTAAAGGAATGCCCGGATCGCGATTGTCCCAACTTTCTTGTAAATACGCCTGGAATTGTACATAAGCACGGCGCAAAATATCAAAGTCGGTATCACCGGGGATAAATACATAAGTGTCCGGATAGAACAAACCTTCCAGTGAATCGTATGGACTATTTAGTTTTGTTAATAGCTCTTCAGGTTTTTCAGCATCAATTGTAACGATAATATCAGGGTTGGCTTGAATCCTGTCAATAAACTGCTTAGTGGTAAGGCCCTCAATTAAAGCAATACGTCGCTGACTCATATCACCGCTAGCGATTCGCTCAAGTACATCTAAGGGTGTATCCCCAGCCTTAATCTCATAGGCTCCAGCCTTGATCATGCGATCTTGACCAGTATAACGTCCATATAAAATCAGCAGTTCAGGAAATTTAAGAACGCCTTCATCTTCAAGCAGAGTGGCTACGCTACGCAAGGAATCACCGCGTTTAATATGAAAGTCATAGACACTATCATCAATTACAACCGGTGTTTTTGACCAGTTATAAGCAAAGTAAGCCCCTACTCCTGCCGTGACTAGTACTAGCAAAAACAAGGGCAAAAGAAAATACTTGAAGAATTTTTTCATGCGTACTTAGATGGGAACTTTTGAATTAAAAAACTGATTTTAACAGGTTAGTCCTTAGACCGTCAGCTTTGAGAAATGATGCGAACTAAGTCTCTGTACAGACCCTTTGAACTTAATTGACATGTTGTTATTAACGATCATAAACCCGGCCCGTGGCATAATATAAAACAATAATAAGAAACTTTTAGAATAACAGGAGTTATTTATGCCGAATTCTTCTTCTCCAGAAGTTAATTATGCACTACTGGATGATTTTTCTATATTTAAAGCTAGTGGCGCTGATGCCTTAGAGTTTTTACAAAATCAGTTTACTCAAGATATAAAACTTGTCACCAAAGAGCGAGCTCAGCTTAGCGCTTGGTGCAACGCCAAGGGCCGTAGTTTAGCCAGCTTTTTAATTTGGCAAGATGCTGAAGCAACGGATAGTTTTTATTTACTAATCAAGAAAGACATTCTAGAGCCAACACTAAAGCGCTTAAAAATGTTCGTTTTTAGAAATAAGGTCGAGTTAGAGGAGTTAGATGCTCCTATCTTGGGATTATGGTCCGAAGACAAGGGCCTGCAATATGCTCCAGAAGCACTTGGCGGCAAGGATGCTTTTGCAGTTTATCAGCACAACGGACAGCACTGGATACGTTTCCCTGCTCATGGTAGTGAACAACGCTATCTTCTGGTATTAAGTTCTCAGAACACAGCGGAGTTCAATCTTCCGCAGACTCTTCCACAAAGTAGTGACTTTAAGTACGTTGCTTCTGATGCAAGCTATTGGAGAGCGCTCGATATTACTCATGCCATCGCCTGGATTGAGTTAGCTAATCGTGAAGAATTTATCCCTCAGAGTATTAACTACGATGCTATTGGCGCAGTAAACTTTAAAAAAGGCTGTTTTCCCGGACAAGAAGTGGTCGCTCGCAGCCACTATCGCGGTACTTTAAAACGTCGTTCTTTTATTGCTTACACGAGCAAAGAAGCAAGAGAAATTACTGTTGGTGCTGATATTTACCAAGGTGAACACCCTAATGGACAGGTAGTAAATATTGCCCATTTACCTGATGACAAAGGCACTTGGGTTTTATTTGAAACGCGCTTAGAAGCCGTTGATGGCAGCAATGATGAGGTCTTGCGCTTGGGAGCAGTGGATGGTCCTGAATTAACCGTTCAAGCACCACCCTACCCTTTAGAAAAGCCTGAAAATTAATTATCTAATTATAAGACTAAGGGGTGTTTTCAAAACACCCCTTTTTAAACTTGCAGCCAAAAACCTAATCTAACTTTAATGGTGATTCTTCACCATCATTCCACGGTGCTTTAAAATAATCATGGATATCATTAATATCTACCTCATCAATTGATGGATAACGCCACTGAGGGTTTCTGTCCTTATCAATTAATAAAGCACGCACGCCTTCTTGGAACATACCATCAGAGGCACAATGTAGAGCGACAACATACTCTAATTCAAAGACCTCTTTTAAGGACATATTCTTGGCATAATCTTGCAGAGTCAAGGCTAGTCCCACCGTAAATGCCGAACCACGCAACATAGTAGCAGCGGCCTTAGAGAGCCAACTGTCCTCATGCTCTGCCAACTTCTCAATCTCGTGATAGACACGCTTATAATCGCGCACTGAACAAATTTGATTAATCAAAGCCAGGTTCTTTTGCAGGGGCCCGATCTCTTTAGCTTCGATGCGAGCATATTTGCTTAATACATCATGAATTAAATCGTCACGCTCAATTCGAGTTCGTCGTTTACAAGGATAAGTCGGCCATGTTTGAACGCTAAGCTCCTGGATAAAATTGGTCCATGCTTCTGTAGGCATGGCATAATCTGCAAGCCCTGTAAATAAGGCGTCATCACTGCCGACAATAGCGCCGGTTGCCGCCAAGAAGCGCCCGCTTTGACCATTTAAACGAGGCAAGAGCCAGCTGCCACCGACATCAGGAAATAGACCAATGGTAACTTCTGGCATCGCTAATCGAGCATCATCACTAACTACTCGGTGACTGCCGCCGGATAGTAGACCAATGCCACCACCCATAACAATACCCCGACCCCAGACAATGATCGGTTTTTTGTAAGTGTGCAAATTGTAATCCAGGGCATACTCTGTCTTGAAGAAATTAACGGCGTATTGATTACCCATGGGTTTGGCACTTTGATTATCCAGCATACCCTGATAAACGCAGGTAATATCGCCACCGGCACAAAAAGCCTTGTCGCCTGCAGAGTCTAAAATTACCGCAACGATATCATCATCTTCGGCCCAACGCTTCAATTGCTGAGCTAATAGCTCCGACATTTCCAAATCAAGGCTGTTCAAAGCCTTGGGGCGATTTAAAGTGGCCACCGCAATACGCTTGTCACCACTATCTATGGTTGTAAACAATACAACTTCACTCATACTCCCTCCTCTTGTGGGCATCATCTTTATGTTCTATATACTCAAAACGCTTGGAGCGGTCCGGCTTCAGATGCTTTTTCTTAAGAATACCGCTTTGCTTATGGGCAGCACGGCGCCGACGTGACTCCATAGGGTCAAAGTTTAACTCCCTATAAACTTCAACTCTATCACCATCAGCGACAATCTCACTAAGGGATTTCACCAGTCCAAAAACGCCCACTCCCTTTAGTGTATTGACTAAGTGGGGAAAATCCTCGTATAAACCACTTTGCTGAAGGGCTTGTTCAATAGTTAAAGCCGCAGGAATTTCTATTTGACGCTGCCACACTTCATGAGGTTCAGAAGCATATATAATTTGAATTGTCATCATGGTTAATGCTAAAAAGCCTCACCGTATTGCTGCTCAGCTCTTTTACTAAAGGAATCAATAAAACTATTGGCAACTTTATTAAAAACAGGACCTAAAATAAACTCAAGCGGTCTATTATTAAAAGCATAGTTTAGTGTAAACTCAACCTTACAGGCGTCTTCTGCCAGGGGTGTAAAAACCCAATCGCCATGCAGCGAAGAAAATGGTCCATCGACTAGATCAAGTTGAATACGGTTCGGGTAGTCGTGTGTGTTGCGAGTAGTAAAAGTATGCTTGATTTTAGAAAGAGCAATAGTAACTGAGCCAACTAGTCCATTATCCAAATGCTCTTTAATCTCGGAGCCGCCACACCAGGGCATAAACTCTTTATACTTATCTACATCAGCGACAAGCTGGAACATTTGTTCGGCACTATAAGGTACTAATACACTGCGTTTTACGGTATGCATATAAATAAAATTGATAATTTGAACGAATGATGGCGAAAATCACCACTTCTTATTAGAATAGATGATTGGCCCTTAACAACATATGATCTACATTTTAACGATCAATAGCAAATAAAACATAGAATTAAATAGAATGACCAGGATTGCTGATAACAGAAAAGCACGACACGATTATTTCATCGAAGAAGAATTTGAGGCAGGCATTGTCCTTGAAGGATGGGAGGTCAAGTCAATACGCGCTGGCCGCATACAGCTTGCTGAGAGCCACATAATCATCCGTGACGGTGAGCTCTTTGTGCTCAATATGCATATTAGTCCATTAGAAACGGCCTCAACTCATATCAGGCCTGATGCGACTCGTTCACGCAAGCTACTAATGCACAAGCGTGAAATTAGTAAATTAATTGGCCGCGTAGAACAACGTGGTTATACCCTTGTGCCATTAAATCTTTACTATAAAAAAGGTCGAATAAAAATGACTGTTGCTCTCGCCAAAGGCAAGAAGCAGCACGATAAGCGTGACACCATCAAAGACCGTGATTGGGAGCGTGAAAAAGCACGACTCATGAAGCATGATACGCGCAATTAACTATCTCGCTAAATGATTAAAGGCTGCCATTGAAGTGACAGCCTTTAATTTTTTATGACTACTGAACACCAACTATTTATTAGTACTCTTGACAATAGTCATGGCACTGGCTACTAAACTACTCATATCAGCCAAGTTTGAAGGAATAATTAAGGTGTTGCCCTCTTTGGCTAACTTGCCAAAAGACTCGATGTAATTTTCAGCGACTTGTAGATTAACCGCTTCCATACCACCCGGCTCATTGATAGCGAGCGCCACCTTTTTAATCGCCTCTGCGGTTGCATCAGCAACTGTAATCACCGCTTCTGCCTCACCCTGCGCCTGGTTAATTTGCATCTGGCGATCACCCTCTGAGCGAGCGATGGCTGCAGCTCTCTCCCCTTCTGCAATATTAATTTGCTCTTGCTTACGGCCCTCGGAGGCAGCAATTAAAGCACGCTTTTCACGTTCGGCTGTAATTTGAGCTTGCATGGCGTGAAGAATTTCTTTAGGTGGAGTGAGATCTTTAATTTCATAGCGTAAAACCTTAACCCCCCAGTTGGTGGCCGCTTCATCCAGGGAAGCAACGATTCTACTATTAATATGCTCACGCTCTTCGAAGGTCTTGTCGAGCTCCATCTTACCAATTACTGAGCGTAATGTTGTTTGCGCTAACTGAGTAATTGCCAATATATAATTTGAAGAACCATAAGAGGCCAACATCGGATCAGTAACCTGGAAATAAATTACACCATCGACCTGCAGCTGTGTATTGTCACGAGTAATACATATTTGGCTAGGCACATCCAGGGGAATTTCTTTGAGTGAGTGCTTGTATGAGATACGCTCAATAAATGGAATTACTAAACGAGGTCCTGGACTTAATGCACGATCAAATCGCCCTAATCTTTCAATTACCCATGCATGCTGCTGAGGCACAATAGCAATTGATTTGAACAGAAAAATAATGGCCAGAACAATAATCACAAGCCAAAACGAAAGTGATGAATCAAAATCAAACATGCTTAGTTACCTCCCAGAGGCTTGATTATTAAGATAATTCCTTTGATAGCGACAATCATATGCTTGCCTGTACGGAGTTCGTCGTAATCTTCAGCAGGCTTGGCTTGCCACTGCGCTCCTCTGAACTTAAGCTGCGTACGACGTCGTTCCAGATCCCAATCATCCACATATACTGACTTGCCAATATCAAGGTTTAGATTAGAATCAGCTTCGCTGGCCAAAGGGTTCCGTAAGTGAAATTTGCCTATGCGTTTTAGTACAAATATCCCTATTACAGGAATAATTGCCAGCAATGCTAATTGGATAATGATACCCAGCTCAAACCATGCCGCTGCACCTGCTGCTACCGCACCTAAGCAAATTAATAATAAAACGAAGGTGCCACTGAGTAACTCTAAAATTAACGCAATGGCGGCTATTGCAAACCAAATCCACATAGGCGAATCCTTTATTAGTTAAGCCCTAACAACTCAACTTCAAATACGAGTGTCGCATTAGGTGGAATAACACCTCCGGCACCACGCGTGCCATAGCCCAGGTTAGCCGGAATAGTTAATTTGCGAACACCACCTATCTTCATACCTTGAACGCCTTGATCCCAGCCTTTAATAACATGGCCGGCACCGAGAGGAAAAGAAAACGGTTGATTACGATCCTTGCTTGAATCAAACTTTTGACCACCCTCCAACAACCAGCCGGTGTAGTGTACTGTTACCTCTTGGCCTGCTTTGGCTTCATCGCCAGAACCTACTGTCAAGTCTTCGATAATTAACTCAGTCATAAATTTCTCCATTAAATTAAGATTTAACTATTTACATAGCTGTCTGAAAAATAGTTTACCTGAATCTGACAAACTTAATAAAAAATCCCGTTAATCAATGAAGATTAACGGGATTCAAAACTTGGACTTTAGATAAATCGATTAGTTTTGTTGCTCAGCAAGTTTCTGCCATGTATCAACCACAGTATCCGGGTTTAGAGACATGGACATAATGCCCTCTTTTTGTAACCATAAAGCTAAATCCGGGTGGTCACTAGGACCTTGGCCACAAATACCAACATACTTATCAGCTTTTAAGCAAGCCTGAATTGCACGTGACAGCATAAACTGAACAGCTGCATCACGCTCATCAAAGTCAGCCATTAAGACCTCCATACCGGAGTCACGGTCTAGACCCAGGGTTAACTGAGTCATGTCGTTAGAACCGATAGAGAAGCCGTCAAAATGCTCCAAGAACTCATCAGCCAAGATAGCGTTAGATGGTACCTCACACATCATAATAATACGTAAGCCATTTTCACCACGTTTCAGGCCATTTTCAGCCAGTAGATCAATAACACGCTTAGCTTGATTTACAGTTCGCACAAACGGGATCATCAACTCAACGTTATCGAGACCCATTTCATCGCGTACTTTTTTAAGCGCTTCACATTCCATACGGAAACACTCGGCAAAGTCCTCTGACAGGTAACGTGATGCACCACGGAAGCCTAGCATCGGATTCTCTTCCTCAGGCTCATAACGAGAACCACCGACTAATTTACGGTACTCGTTAGACTTGAAGTCTGACATACGGACAATCACTGTCTTTGGATAGAAGGCAGCGGCAATTGTTGCAACGCCTTCAGCTAATTTCTCAACGAAGAAAGCACGTGGGCTAGCATAACCACGAGCAGCTGATTCAACAGCTTGTTTGAGCTCTGAGTCAACATTAGGATAGTCTAAGACAGCTTTAGGGTGAATATTAATATTATTATTAATGATGAACTCTAAACGCGCTAAACCAACACCTTTGTTAGGAATTCTAGAGAAATCAAAAGCCAATTGCGGGTTACCAACGTTCATCATCACTTTGATGGGGATCTCAGGCATTTCGCCACGTTTGATTTCCTCAATCTCTGTTTCTAAGAGACCATCGTAAATACGACCCTCATCACCTTCAGCACAAGAAACAGTAACTTCTTGATCGGCTTTTAATACCTCAGTGGCTTCACCACAACCAACCACAGCAGGGATCCCTAATTCACGCGCAATAATTGCAGCATGACATGTACGACCACCACGGTTAGTAACAATGGCAGAAGCAATTTTCATTACCGGTTCCCAGTTAGGGTCAGTCATATCAGTAACTAATACGTCACCAGCTTGTACCTGATCCATTTCAGAAATATCATGCACGATACGAACCTTACCGGCACCAATTTTCTGACCAATAGCACGACCGGTAATCAATACGTCGCCGGTTGTTTTTAACTTAAAGCGTTGTTGTACATCTTGCTTGGATTGCTGTGATTTAACCGTCTCCGGGCGTGCCTGAAGAATGTAAATCTTGCCGTCAACACCGTCACGACCCCACTCGATATCCATAGGACGCTGGTAGTGCTCTTCGATAATGACAGCATATTTGGCCAGCTCAATAACTTCTTCATCAGTAAGGGAGAAGCGGTTGCGTTCAGAGGTAGGAACATCAACCACGCGAACAGCGTTTTCGCCTGGTGCACGATCTTCTTTAAACTCCATCTTGATGAGTTTAGAACCGATACGGCGGCTGATAATAGAATACTTGTCCTCTGCTAGTGTTGGCTTGAACACATAGAACTCATCCGGGTTAACTGAACCCTGAACAACTGTCTCACCCAGACCATAAGATGAAGTGATGAACACCACGTCTTCAAAGCCCGATTCCGTGTCAAGAGTAAACATAACGCCTGCACTACCTGAATCAGAACGTACCATACGCTGAATACCGGCAGATAAGGCAACGTCGGCGTGAGCATAGCCTTTGTGAACACGATAAGAAATCGCGCGGTCATTGTATAAAGAGGCAAATACGTGGTGAATCTTGTCTAGAACGTCATCAATGCCGGCAACGTTTAAGAAAGTTTCCTGCTGACCGGCAAATGAGGCATCCGGTAAGTCTTCTGCGGTAGCAGAAGAACGAACAGCAAAGGTACCCTTGCCGTCAGCATCTAGCTCGGCAAACGCTGTACGGATTTGGGACTCTAATTCAGGATGGAAAGGAGTATCAATGATCCACTGACGAATCTCTTGACCTGCTTCAGCTAATTCACGGACATCATCGGGGTTTAAACGATCAAGACGAGCATTGATTCGTTGGCCCAGGTCAGACTGCTTTAAATAGTCGCGGAAAGCTTGTGCAGTCGTAGCGAAGCCACCAGGCACGCGAACACCAGCAGAAGCTAGTTGGCTAATCATCTCGCCTAGAGATGCGTTTTTACCGCCGACGACGTCGACATCACACATGCGACATTGTTCAAATGAAAGGATATAAGACATAAAAGTACCTCAAAGATAAAAAAAGCATATTTGTTCAAAAAAACACGTTTTGCTAAACAAATAGGCCTTTTGGTGTATTGTTATGTATCAATTTGTGTTATATCTTGTGATAAATCGACTGATGCCATTTGAAGTCAATTTTAATTATCATAAATCCGTAACATTTTTAGGCTACATTGTAGCCCATTCCGGACTGTAGGGGAAAAGGTTTTATCTATGGAATTACAAAAACGCACCGTGTTTATAATTTCTGACGGCACCGGCATTACTGCCGAAACTTTTGGACATTCTGTGTTGTCGCAGTTTACTCATAAATTCTCTTTTGATCAAGAACGTGAACCTTTTGTAAATTCCGCAGAGCGAGCTCGGGATGTAGCACAAAAAATTAACGATTTTGCTGAGCGTGACAGTCTTCCTCCTATTGTCTTTAGCACTATAGTTGACGAGGATATTAATAGCTTTTTACGCACAAGTAAGTGTATTTATATGGATATTTTTGCTGCCTGTGTACATCAACTTGAAGAAAGCTTAAATACAAAATCAAATCCTGCTATTGGCCGTTCTCATATCAATGCGAGCTCTGATGAGTACCGTCGTCGTATCGAAGCGATTAATTTCACTTTAGCGCATGATGACGGTCAATTTGTACATGATCTAGAGCATGCCGACGTTATCTTTGTCGGTGTATCACGTTGTGGTAAAACCCCAACAAGTTTGTACTTGGCCATGCAATACTCTGTAAAAGCAGCTAATTTTCCTTTGATTCCAGAAGATTTTGAGCGCGGTTCTTTACCCAATACCCTACTGCCACATCGACACAAGCTCTTTGGTTTATCGATTAACCCCGAACGTCTACATGAGGTGCGCCAGGAGCGTCGCCCCGGTAGTGCCTACGCTGAGTTAGACCAATGTAAATATGAGGTAGCTGAAGCTGAACGTATGATGCGTCGAGAAAATATTGCTTGGTTATCAACAACCACTAAATCAATTGAGGAAATCTCAACGACTGCCTTGAAGATTTTAAATCTAGATCGCAAGAGCTATTAAGAAGCAGAGGCTAATAACTGTCTTCTTTGCTCAAACAGCACAATGCCACAAGCTACTGCCACATTTAAAGATTCTACTTTATCGCTTTGCGGTATGAATATGTGTTTGGTGGCTTGTGCTAATAGCTCATTACTCACGCCCTGTCCTTCATTACCTAGGAGCCATGCACAGTCTTTGGCTAATACGCTTCCATAGAGTGATTCAGCTTGATCATTTAACGCTGTTGCATAAATTGGCACCTGCAGTCTTTTAAGCAAAGCATCTAAATCGCAGTCAGTATAAATATTTAATGAAAAATGAGCACCTTGTGCACTACGTAGCACTTTAGAAGACCATGGGTTTACTGAGGCAATGGATAGGACCAAATGCTCAATTCCAGCAGCTGCGGTAGTTCTTATAATTGTGCCTAAATTTCCGGGATCTTGTAAACGATCTAAAAGCACCATACTTTCTGCCAAAGGGATGGCCGCTGCTTCACTCTGAATCACCTCTGCTATAAGTAAAACGCCTTGAGGACTAGGTACTTCGCATAACTGTTTAAATAGATTGTCTGCAAGAATTAGCGCTTGAGGAGCAAAATTATCATAAAGAGCCTTTAATTCATTGGCTTCATTAGTTTCAGTGGCCTTCTTTAAAGTACTAGACTGAAAAACCGCATGCTGAAGCTTAAGTCCCCTAGCGTTTTTTAAAAACTCTTGGCACAAATGAATGCCTTCCAGAAGACAGAACTTCTTGTCTTTATTATTGGCAATTCTTAGAAATCTTTTAAAAGTAGGATTATTCTTTGAATCAATCAGTTTAGGTTCAAAAGACATAAAAACCTTTATTAGGGCTGCGTATTATTCAAAAAACGCTTGATGGGAGCAAAACTCTGTCGATGAATGGGACAAGGCCCAAACTCCTGAATTTTGTTCAAATGGAGTTTAGTACCATAGCCTTTATGTTGGGCAAAACCATAATCAGGATATAATTCATGGAGAGCATATAGCTCAGCATCTCTTGCTGTTTTGGCCAAGATAGAAGCTGCAGCTATCGCCTGAACCGAATCGTCACCCTTAATGATTGCCTCAACCGTCTGGCCATTTAAAAGATTGCCTGGGAGACTGACACGCATCGGCTTGGGTACTTGATTGCCATCAATAAGTATTCGCGTATGTTCAGCTCTTATACCCTGCCAAGCTCTGGTCATCGCTAGCATTGTTGCTTGTAAAATATTGAGACTATCAATTTCCTCTACAGAAGCTGAAGCAATATGCCAGTCCAAAGCATCTTCTTTAATGCGCTCAGCAAGATAGTCACGTTTCTTCTCGCTTAATTTTTTTGAATCCATTAGACCATCAATGGTTTTGTCTGGATTCAAGATAACAGCAGCAGCGAATACAGAACCTGCTAAAGGACCTCGCCCTGCCTCATCAATACCGACTATTAAAGTATGAGGCAAGGAAGTAAATTCAAAAGGACTTATGGTAGTTTGCATAAAAAAGAGAGGTGAATTGCTTATTTTTGAGAAGCTATGTGCCAAATTTGCTCTGCTGCTAAACGAGGAGTATCAACAGCCAAGGTAGTATAGAGATCTTGAAACTTACGTTTAGTCTCTTGAATATACTCCTGATCCTCTAGGGCTCTCACACAAGAGAGCATTAACTTATCAGCCGTTACCTCTTCCTGTAAATGCTCGGGAACAGCAAATTCACGCAATAAAATATTTGGTAAACCAATCCATGGTAACAAGGGAGCAGACTGACCAGACTTCCAAGCCATAATTTTAACCATTAGAGGCGATAAAATATAAGCAATAACCATCGGTTTTTTATAAAGAGCCATCTCTAAAGAGGCGGTGCCACTTGCTAATAAAGCAGCATCACAAGCTTCCATGACATCACGGGAAATGGGTTGTTCTGACACAGCCTGCGAAAATAAATGTAAATTTGGCAGTGCTATATCTTTAGTTATTTCTAAAAACTGCTCTTTGCGAGCTTCATTTACCAGGGGCACGATAAATTGAAGATCAGGATATTTTTGGTGAAGTTTTTGTGCTGTTTCAAGAAATACCTGTGAGAGCGCCTTGATTTCAGACTTTCTACTACCAGGCAAGATTGCCAGTACAGGCTTGTCAGGGTCTAATCCCAAACGCAAGCGTGCTGCACGAGGATCCGGTTCTGGCGGAATCTGTTGAGCCAAAGGGTGACCTACATAGGTTACAGGCACACCTTCTTTTTCGTAAATATCTACTTCAAAGGGAAAGAGCACCAACATATGATCAACTGCACGACGAATCTGCTCTATGCGTTGATATCGCCAAGCCCAGATAGACGGACTGACAAATTGTACTGTAGGTATGCCGGATTTTTTAAGTTGCTCTTCTAGACGTAAATTAAAATCAGGAGCATCTACTCCTACAAAAACATCAGGCTTATTAGCGATGGTTTGTTTTTTAAAACCACTATAAATAGAAATTAAGCGTGGCAACTGTTTAAGAGCATCGATATAGCCAAAAACAGATAAGGCATCCATGGAATAATTTAAATGCAGACCCGCTTCTTGCATATGCGGGCCACCAATGCCGTTAAACTGAATCTTGGGATCCTGATTGATTAAGCCCTGCATCACACGGGAAGCGAGTAAATCACCTGAAGGTTCACCCGCTACCATGGAAATCTTATAACTCATTTGCTTTTAGTGCCTAGCGCCCTACGCCACGAGCAGAAGATTTTTCAAAGAAATCAACGAATGGCTCTAAAACATCCGCAATGTCTTTTTCACTATTTTTTTGTAGATTACGAATAGCAGCTACCGCATCTTCAATTTTTAAACTTCTTAAGTAAATGTACTTGTAAGCCTCTTTAATTGCTTGAATCTGAGTCGCTGTATAGCCTCGTCTTCTTAAACCTTCAGAGTTAATACCTGCCGGTTTGTAGGGTTGGCCGGCACCTAAAACATAAGGAGGAATATCCTGACGAATAGCACTCATACCTCCGGTCATACTGTGCGCACCAATATTGGTAAATTGATGTGCTGCAGCCAAGCCGCCGATAATAGCCCAATCACCAATATGAATATGGCCGGCAAGCTGAATGCCATTAGACATAACAATTTCATTACCCAACTGGCAATCATGGGCAATATGAACATAAGCCATGATCCAGTTGTTATTGCCTAAACGCGTTGTACCAGAGTCTTGCACCGTACCTGTATTGATGGTAACAAACTCGCGGAACATATTACCATCACCAATTTCTAATGCTGTATCCTCACCCGCATACTTTTTATCTTGAGGAGCACCACCAACTGAACAAAAGCGGTAGAAAGTATTGTTTTTACCAATGATCGTACGACCACTAATAACACAGTGTTCGCCAACTACGCTCCCCTCACCCATAATGACCTCAGGTCCGATAATTGAGTAAGCGCCAACTCTTACACTCTCGTGTAATTGTGCTCCATCATGAATAATTGCGGTAGGATGAATATTAGCCATAAGAACCTGTCTAAAAATCTGGATTAAGAAATGTACTACAGTAACTTGTGAATATATTTATTCGTCGATTTTACGAATAGCACACATAATTTTAGCTGATGCTACTACATTGTCATCAACCAAGGCCTCTGCTGTGTACTTACAGATCGCTCGACTGATACGGTCGGCCTTGACCTTGAGTACTAATTGATCGCCGGGCACTACCGGTGTGCGAAAACGTGCACCATCAACACCGACAAGATAATAAGCTGTTTTTTCACGATCTAAAGACTCACCGTCCTCTGAGACGAAAGTAAATAAGGCAGCTGCTTGCGCTAATGCCTCAATAATTAATACACCGGGCATCACCGGCATATGCGGAAAATGTCCCTGGAAAAAAGGCTCATTAATAGTGACATTTTTGATCGCTACAATACTTTCACCCGGAACAATTTCCAACACCCTATCCACCAATAAAAATGGATATCTATGTGGTAGCCGACTCATAATCGCGGCTATATCTAACTGCACTTCATTACTCATTTTTCTTCCCAAAAACTACTATTTTTTTTAACAAACTATGATTTTTGTAGTAAAAAGCCTCTGTTTTAGAGCTTTTTTTCTAATTCTTGTACTCTTCTGCGCAGTTTATATAGATTTTTAATGACTGCCGCATTTTTTTGCCACTCACTATGCTCTTCAATAGGATAAGCAGAGGTATAACGTCCAGGCTTATTGATGCTTGACATGACTCCAGTCGCACCAGAAATGTGAACATCATCAGCCAATTCCAGGTGACCAGCGAGCATTGCTGCTCCAGCCAGAGTGCATCGCTTACCAATAATACTTGAACCGGCAATGCCTACACATGCAGCCATTGCTGTATGATCACCAATTTCACAATTATGACCAATCATAATATGGTTATCCAATTTAACACCGTTGCCAATAATGGTATCGCCTAGTGCGCCACGGTCTATTGCGGTACAAACACCTATTTCAACGTCATTGCCTACGACAACGTTACCAAATTGGGCAATTCTGCACCAAGCACCCTTTTCAACAGTATGATCAGGAGCAAAACCAAAACCCTCTGCGCCCAAAGTAGCATGACTATGTAAAAGACAACGATCGCCAATTTGCGTACTGCGATAAAGTGTAACGTGAGGGTAAAGTCTAGTATCCTTGCCGATGACAGAATGTTTAGCAATGACTGAATGAGCGCCAATCACAGAACCTGCTCCAATCTTGACACCTTCTTCGATAACAACAAAAGGACCGATAGCAACACCATCAGCAATCTCGGCAGATTCATCAATAACTGCCGTGGGATGGATTACCTTAGGAATTAGATCGATGCGTGAGTCATCAAAATGATGTGAAATACGAGCATATAAAAGATAGGGATCTTCACAAACGATAGCAACAAACGGCACAGTCTCAGGCAACTTGTCGACACCTGCTTGAGGCAGAATGACTGCACCGGCCTTAGTCTCCATAAGTAAATTAAACATACGCGGATTAGACAGGAAGCTAATCTGGTTGCTTTCAGCATGAGACAAAGAACCTAAACCAACAATATTCGGCATTGTTAAGTTATCAGGCTTTATGAGAGAGTAAGGAACTCCCTCAGTATTGACTTGTTTTAATAACTGATCGAGTGGAAGACTAAGATTGTTTGACATAGTTGCTATTTATTTTTTATCCAGGACTTCAATTACTTTATCGGTAATATCAATACGCTCGCTAACAGTAACGGCATCTTGAAGAATTAGATCATAAGCTTCTTCAGCTGCCAATTCATGAATTGCGATATTAGCTTTTTCAACTATGGTTGAGAAAGCGTCATTACGACGGCGATTGAAATCCTCCTGGAACTCGCGTCGTTTACGTTGTAAATCAGTGTCTAGGTCTGTCAACTCACGTTGTGCTTTAGTGCGATCTGCATCAGACATAACAGGTGCATTTTTTTCAAAATCCAGGTACTTAGTGCGTAAAGTTTCAGCTAAGGCTTGTAATTCCTCATCACGCTTACCAAACTCTCCTTCAATCTTCTCTTGAGCTTCTTGAGCCGGTTTAGAGTCGCGAAGGATCTTCTCTGTATTAACAAAACCAATTTTAATGCCGTTAGCTGTTACAGGTGCTTCAGCTTCTTGTGCGATCACAGCAGGTACTACTGCAATAGAAGAAGTGAGAGTAGCAGCTACCAACATGGCTTGCAACTTGCGCAAAATAAAACTTTGATTTGACGTATTATTCATCTAAAAAACACCTCTGATTGAATTAATTTTAAAGTCGATGATTCTTGCAAAGCAATATGATATTAAATTTAAAGAATCATCGCTAATGTTTTTTTAACTGATTGTAACCGCTTAGTATTAAAAGGAGGTACCAATCTGGAATTGGAATTGCTGCTTCTCGTCACCCGGTTTTGAATTAATTGGATTTGCCCACGATATTTCAAGAGGTCCCATAGGCGATTGCCATGATAAACCGATACCCGCAGAATAACGCCAATCACATGGATCCTGAACAATGCCGCCATATCGAGCATTACCCGTATAGCACTGGCTTGCGCCGGTTGTATTGACCTTACCTGCATCAGCAAAAAGGAACCAACGCAATGTTCGATCCTGATTAGTGCCAGGGAAAGGCAGATACAACTGGACATTGGCGAGAATTCGACTTGAACCACCAAGGAAGTCACCCGAATCTGGGTCACGAGGACCTAGAGAAGCACCATCATAACCACGGACCGAACCAATACCACCACCGTACATATTCTTAATAACAGGGAATGGTTTTGAGCCATTAAATGAGCGGCCATAATCCACAGAAGCGTTAAAGGCCAAGGTAAAGTTTCTACCTAAAGGTAAGTAGTATTGACCGGACGCACTAGCTACCCAATAGCTTAAATCACCTACTCCAACCACTGCATCCAAGCTAGTACGATAACCACGCGTAGGCGCTAGACCACTATCGCGAGTATCCTTGGTCCAACCAACATTGAATAAAAACACGTTAGAAGTTTCACCATACTCTTCAACAAAATCATAATAAGCTCTAGGAATTACGGTGCCGAAATATTCGCTATTTTCCGGTAATGTCACACGGTTTTGCTCAAAAGTAGCGCCCATAAAGATACGATCATATTCGGAAATGGGTACACCAAAATTCATACCAAAACCATAAGTACGAATTCTATAAGTTCTCTCGTCCTGATCGTATACATAGTCATTGTATGGTCGATTTTCGCGATAATACAATGAGGTAGTTCGACTGATGCCGCTACTGGTAAAGTAAGGATCTGTATGGTGAATTACACCTGAACGGTTATAACGGCCTGTATTGAGTTGCAAGCCTAAGTTTGTACCGGAACCAAAAATATTATCTTGGCTAATACCGGCCATGAATGATAGTTTGTCAGTAGAACCATAGCCCACGCCCAAGTTAATTAAACCGGTCGGTTTTTCTTTAACGTCCACGTTAATATCTACTTGATCGGCCGTACCTGGAACCGCAGTCTGAGTAAGATCAACCGTATTAAAGTAACCTAAACGATCAATACGATCCCTGGAGGTGTTTAAACGCGCTTCGTCATACCAGGCAGACTCTTGCTGGCGCACTTCACGACGAATCACCTCGTCACGAGTACGGACATTACCACCGATATTAATACGGCGTACATAAATACGGTTACCAGGATTTACAAAATAAGTCACATCGACTTGATTTGTTTCTTGATCCTTTATGGGTACTACATTAACTTCAGCTAAGGCATATCCTAATTCACCGAAACGTGATTCAATACGTCTTACAGTTTCTTGCGCGCGACTATTATTAAAAACCTGACCTTCACTCTGTACAATCAAGCCACGCAACTCATCATTAAGCCCCATCAGATCGCCGGCTAATTGCTGCTTGCGAATGGTAAACTGCTCGCCCTCGTCAACAGTAAAGTTAAGAGCAATGTTCTGGCGATCAGTCGAAATGCTTACTTGCGGTTCGCTAATATAAAAATCGAGATAACCACGGTCCAAGTAAAAATTACGCAAATTCTGCGTATCATTTTCCAAGCCCTCACGGTTAAATCGATGTGTGCCGGTAAACCAAGTCATATACCCGGGCGTGGTTTGTACCATCTGCTTGCGCAAGGTTGACGAGCTATAAACTTCATTGCCAACAAAATTAATGTCGCTAATACGTGCGCGACCACCCTCTTGAACCTGGAAACTAACGCCAACACGATTACCTGGCAATGGTGTCAGAGTATGATCAATAGTAGCTCCGTAATGACCTTTAAGGATGTATTGAGAGCGTATTTCATCTTTGGCTCTATCCAGTAAAGCCGGATTAAGAGCTCGACCCTCACCAAAACCCACTTCTAACAATGACTCATTTAATTGCTTATCATTAAAAGCATTCATACCCTCATAAATTAATGAGGTAATAATAGGTCTTTCGACTACTTGAATATCAACAATACGATTTTGCGTATGGATATTAACATCATCAAATAAACCTGTAGCGTAAAGACGCTGTACAGTTTCGGTAGCCTGATCTTCAGTAAAAGTACCGCCTACTCCTACCGGCAAATAGCTAAAGACCATCCCCGGCTCTGCACTCTGCAAACCTGTAACATGAATATCCTGCACAACAAACGGTGAAAAAGCCAGACCCTTCAGTGGCATCAGTAAAGCCAAAGAAAATGCTGTTAAATTCAATGCTAAGGATTTTTTGTTATGGGTAAAGTTTTGGCGTATACGCATTAACAATCCTTTAATTTTAAGAAAATTGCCAGTAAACAAAAGCCGACAAGGCTATGCAAAAAAGTTGAAACCATAATTTTATGATAAATTTACTGATCGTGTTAGTAAAGTTAACAGATGAGTAAAACTACTCAATTATGCCATTGTTCAAGCGCCATTTAAGTTTTTTTTATAAAAGTCTAAAAATATCACTAGTAAATGCCAAAACCATCAACATCAACAACAAAGCATAACCTGTAGCGTGCAGGTGGCGAATTATATTTTCAGATAAAGGTCTGCCACGTACTCCTTCAATTGCACAAATAACCATCTGCCCACCATCAAGAGCGGGTATCGGTAACAAATTAAGTACACCAATACTAAGACTGATTAATGCAATAAAAGAAACAAAAGGCCAAATGCCTGCTTGAGCCACCTTGCCTGAATAATCTGCAATGGTAATAGGACCACTTAAATTACGCCACGAAACATCACCACTAATAATCCGGCCGACAACTTTAATTGACATCGTGGCTAGCTGATAGGTTTTTTCAACTGCCTTAGTAATACTTTCTGTGATTCCATACCGCACAGTCATTGTCGGCAAATCAGCAGACAAACGCATACCGGCACGACCGAAACTTTGTTCATCTTGACTAACTAACTCAGGCGTTAGCTGAATGGACAGCTTAGCACCTTGGCGCTCTACATTCAGGCATAAACTTTGTTCAGGATGGGCTCTAAATGCCATCATTAAACCTTGCAGACTAAAAGCGCCCTGCTCCGCTGAGATTTGCTGTAACGGAGCACAAAAGCCGTCGATAATGTCACCATCAATGAGTCCAGCTCTGGCAGCGGCGCTATCAACCATGACCTCAACCACTCTAACCCGGGACGTATCGATAAATAAACCACTTTCCGCCATCAAGTTGCGGTTTTCCAAGCTGCCACTGACGGCTTCAAAATGAATCGTCAGTGACTCTTTAGGGTAGGAAGCAAGCTGCTGCTCTAAATCACGAATATGCTCAGGTAAAGATTGGCTATCTAAATTTCGTATAACACTTAATTCTGCTGCACGTCCGAAATGTATAGGATCTAACAAAGCCTCATTTAACTGCGACCAGCTATAAACCGCAGAGCCATTAACCCCAGTAATCAAATCATGATGACGCAAACCGGCCTTGGCCGCTACAGATGCAGCCTGCGGCTCAGCCAGTATGGCAACCGCCTCCTGCTCACCCTTCAGATTTAAGCCGCTGTAAATTAAAATTGCCAATATAAAGCTGAATAACGGCCCTGCAGCATAAACGACAAAACGATGCCATGGTGTAACTGACTCAATGGTTTTGCCGGGTAGACCATCAGGACTATCTAAAAGTTTGCCATAATGCTCAGAAGCGATAGAAAGTGGTTTTACATAACCACCAAGAGGTAAAGCACTCAAAGCCCACTCACAACCTCGACGATCGATTTTTTTGTAAACGATCTGACCAAAGCCAAGTGAGAATCTTTCGACGTGTATGCCAAATAGACGGCATGCTAAATAATGTCCCCATTCGTGAAAAACGACGACAATGCTGATAGTAATTAAAAAACTGATAATAGTTGTTAACATGAAGAAATCTTCTATAAGCCTAGATAAACTGCAGTAACTGTTCAGCGGATTTGATTCGGACTTCTTCGTCAAAGGCGTGAACTGCTTCTATTGAGTCGACATTTTGGTGCCAGTTTTGTTCCAGCATTGAGTCTATAAGACAAGGAATATCAGTAAATTTAATTTTATTATTTAAAAAAGCCTCAACCGCCACCTCATTACTGCCATTAAGCACAATAGTGCTCTCCTGCCCGGCAGCAGATGCTTGATAAGCCAAAGCCAAACATGGATAACGCTGTAAATCCGGAAGTTTAAAATTCAATTGAGAAAACTGACTCAGATCGAATTCTTGGGCTTGATTAATTACACGGTTAGGATAGGCCAAGGCATGAGAAATCGGAATACGCATGTCAGAATGGCCAAGCTGAGCAAGAATCGAACCATCACAATAATGTACCATCGAATGTACAGTACTCTCCGGATGTACCAAGACTTTAATTTGCTGCAACGGCATATCAAACAGCCACTTGGCCTCAATGACCTCAAGCCCTTTATTTAACATAGTCGCAGAATCAACGGAAATTTTACGACCCATGGACCAATTAGGATGTTTACAGGCCTGTGCGGGTGTGACATTAGCTAATAAACCAGGGTCTATATCCCTAAATGGTCCACCTGAAGCCGTTAAAATAATCTGCTTAATCTCGCCATGATTAATGGGATTAGGCAGACACTGGAAAATAGCATTGTGTTCACTATCAATTGGTAGCAGTTCAGCACCACTTTGCTTAACAGCCTCCATAAAAAGCTCGCCGGAAGCCACCAAAGCTTCCTTGTTAGCCAGGAGTATCCGCTTACCTGCTTTGGCTGCCGCATAGGCTGATGCTAAGCCAGCAGTACCTACAATAGCGCAAACGACCGTATCAACCTCTGAGTCTATCGCGGTATCAACCAATGCCTCAGCACCAATGCGCAATTCAGGAAGAGGATGATCACTAGGCCACAGAGTGATAAATTGCCTTTTCGTTTCTTGAGTAGGCAGGATTATGACTTTTGCTTTGTGTTTTAAGCTCAAATCAACCAATTTATTGACTTGATTAAATGCACTCATGGCATAGACTTCAAAGTCCTCAGGGTGAGTTGCAATCACATCCAGTGTGCTGTCACCAATTGAGCCGGTCGCACCGAATAAGCAAATACGTTGAGGTCTTGCCATTTCTAAAATTCCTAAATTCTTTTAAATTAAAAAAACATACATCAATAAGAAAGTCATTGGCGTAACAACTAAAACGGAGTCTAAACGATCCCAAACACCGCCATGCCCAGGCAGAATATTACTGGAATCCTTAAGGCCTGCTCTACGCTTCATGAGGGACTCGTATAAATCGCCAACAATTGAGTAGGCAGTTAAAACGACAGCACTGACGATGACTACAAGTATATTGCTGTGTTCTAATAAAATACCACCAAAAGAAGTCGGGCTTAGATAAGCGCTTATAACTAACCATAACGTAGCCGCAACAATACCGCAAATAGCACCAGAACGTGTTTTGCCGGGACTAATTCCGGGTGCTAATTTGGCTCCGCCAAAATGACGCCCACCAAAATAAGCAAAGCTATCAGCGCACCAAATTAAAATTAAATAAGAAAATACAAACCAGGCACCCAGGTACTGTACGAACAGTATTAGGGAAAGTGCTCCGGCGGATACGGCGACTAAAGCAAATAAGCTATGAAACAAATGATTTTCTTTATGCTGTGTTTGTTCTTTTCTCAAGACATAAGGGATAATAAGAAACCAAATAACACTGCTGATACTTGTTAAAAATAAATTAAAATGTATTAATCCACTATCACTAAACTGTGAACTTACTACCCCTTCATCACCTCGTGTAACCATACCAAAGCTAAAAAGAACAGCAATAATCGTTAACACGGCAGCTGTACCAAAAGCCAAGCTTGTAAAACGCTTGTCCAGACTAATCCGCCACCATTCAGCCAAAGTTAAGCCGGATGCGATTACACAGAAAATTGCAAAATAAACACTTTGCTGTAATGATAGTAGTACTACTAAAATCAGTAACAATACGACTGCTGTAATCAGGCGTTCTCGCAACATACAAACTCGCTATAGGATAGGAAATTATTTCAATAGTTGAGCGCTAGTTTGACCAAAGCGGCGCTCCCGGCTTGCGTACCAATCCAGAGCCTCATCAAGGTGCTTGTCCCTGATATCAGGCCAGTAGATAGATGTAAAATACAGCTCTGTATAAGCTAACTGCCAAATCAAAAAATTTGAGATTCTCTGTTCACCACCGGTACGTATAAACAGATCAGGTTCTGGAGCCCAAGACATACTGAGATACTTATCAAATTCAAGTTCATCAACAATATGCTCTGGATGCTCCTGCATGTAGCGCTGAAAAGCGTTCAAAATATCCCAACGTCCACCGTAATTAGCAGCAATCGTCAGGTACATCGCATCATTATTCTTGGTTAGCTCTTCTGCTTCTAAAATTAATTCACGAATCTGTGAATTAAAAGCGGAAAGATCGCCAATAACTCTTAAGCAAATATTGTTTTTGTGTAATGTTTTGACTTCTTTTTGTAAAGAGCGTACAAAGAGGCGCATCAACAAATCCACTTCGGCCTGTGGTCGGCGCCAGTTTTCAGAACTAAAGCTAAATAAAGTAAGGTACTTGATACCTTTGTGGCCGCAATAACGCACCGTGCGACGTACGGCACCGATGCCACGCAAATGGCCTGCGGTACGGGGTAAGTGTCGTTTAGTTGCCCAACGACCGTTACCATCCATAACTACCGCTAAATGCTGCGGTATGACTGACACATCAGGCACTGCCTGTGTGGAACTAATCTTGGACTTTGACACTAAACCCCTCACCGAGATAACAACTGTTTAATTAAACAGTCATTACCTCTTCCTCTTTACGAGTAATTAAATCATCAATCTGGGCAACAAATTTATCAGTTAGTTTTTGTATAACCTCTTGATAGCGACGCTCATCATCTTCGGATATTTCTTTATCCTTGACCAGGTTTTTTAAAGCGTCATTAGCTTCACGACGTAGATTACGAATAGCGACCTTGGAGTCTTCACCTTCAGAACGTACAACCCGGGTTAATTCGCGGCGACGGTCTTCGGTCAATGCCGGCATAGGCACGCGAATCAAATCACCTAAAGGGACAGGATTTAGACCTAAGTCCGACTCTCTAATCGCCTTTTCAACAACCGTAATCATATTCTTTTCCCACGGCTGTACGCTGAGTGCGCGCGCATCGACTACATTAACGTTTGCAACCTGACTTATCGGCACCATTGAACCATAATAATCAACTTGAACATGGTCCAACAAACCAGGGCTTGCACGTCCAGTACGAATCTTGGCTAAATTAGTTGATAAGTTTTCAATCGACTTACCCATACGGTCTTCAGCTGATTTAATTATCTCACTTGTACTCATTGTTTTATCTCTTGAATTATTAAATATTAAACGTGAACTAAGGTACCCTCATCCTCGCCGCGAATTACCCGCTCCAAGGCACCACTTTTGTTAATAGAAAATACATTAATTGGTAACTTTTGATCTCGGCATAGAGCAAATGCGGTTGCGTCCATCACCTCGAGACGCTTAGAAATCGCCTCATCAAAAGTAATACTACTATAGCGAGTAGCCTTTGGGTCCTTGTTAGGATCCGCACTATAAATGCCATCCACTTTAGTCGCTTTGAGAACAATTTCAGCGCCAATTTCAGCACCACGCAGTGCCGCTGCAGTATCAGTCGTAAAGAATGGATTACCAGTGCCACCAGCAAAAATTACTACTTTTTGCTCTTCAAGATAGCGTAGTGCCTTGGGGCGAATATAAGGCTCTACAACCTGGTCGATATTAATTGCTGACTGTACGCGAGCAACCACGCCATGACTTTTAAGCGCATCTTGTAAGGCTAAGGCATTCATCACCGTAGCCATCATCCCCATATAATCAGCTGTGGCTCTATCCATGCCCTGTGCGCCAGGCGCTACGCCACGGAAGATATTGCCACCACCAATAACAATCGCCAACTCGACACCCATCTTGGCGATTTCAGCAACCTCTTGGGTCATACGACTAATGGTCTGGCGATTAATACCAAATGCGTCTTCACCCATTAAAGCTTCACCGGAGAGTTTTAATAAAACTCGTTTATAAGCAATTTCACTTGTCATTTTCGCACCATATAAAAAGAATCGCCCTATTTTATCAAAGTTTAGGAAGCGAATAGGGGCATGCATAAAAAAACCGAGATCTAATCGATCTCGGTTTTAAGGTTATCAGAAACTACATTGAGCAGTTAATCTAATAACTCACTAGAAACCTATAGCTGTCTCTTATACACATCT
>LSQX01320267.1_pt1 | contig 27552 bp, 19 predicted proteins | sample 654561 | NCBI WGS metagenome assembly LSQX01 (sample SAMN04489861, study PRJNA283612) | anaerobic digester metagenome | isolation source: 4 biogas reactors fed with cattle manure at either 37C or 55C with and... | place: Denmark: Kongens Lyngby | collected 2014
CCACTTTTTTGTTGCAAGTTCAAAGAATGGATGGTTTTTTTAACTTTGCACATTATTTCACGGAAGGAAAGGATTGCTGAGCACATGACTGATCAAAGGACAGAAAAAAAATACAAGCGCTATACCATCACCTCTGCCTTGCCCTATGCCAATGGCCCGGTTCATATAGGTCATCTGGCAGGGGTGTATGTTCCTGCAGACATTTATGCCCGCTATTTAAGGCTTAAGGGTGAAGACGTAATTTTTATCGGGGGTAGCGATGAGCATGGCGTGCCCATTACCATAAAGGCCCGTCAGGAAGGGGTGAGCCCCCAGCAGATTGTGGACAAGTATCACAATATGATCAAGGATTCATTTGAAAAATTTGGCATCTCCTTCGATGTGTACAGCCGAACCTCTGCCCCGGTACATCACGAGACTGCTTCTGCCTTTTTTCGTAAGTTGTATGAAAACGGTCAGTTTATAGAACGGGAGAGCGAGCAGTATTATGATGAAGAGACCCGTCACTTCCTGGCCGACCGTTACATCACGGGTACCTGTCCGCACTGTGGTTTTGCCCGTGCGTATGGAGACCAGTGTGAAAGTTGTGGGACCTCACTAAGTCCTACTGACTTGATCAACCCCAAGTCGGTGCTTAGCGGCAATCCACCGGTGATGAAATCCACCAGGCACTGGTACCTGCCCCTCGACCAGTATGAGTCGTGGCTCAGGGAGTGGATACTGGAAGGCCATAAGCACGATTGGAAATCAAATGTTTACGGTCAGTGCAAGTCGTGGATTGACCAGGGTCTGCAGCCCCGTGCGGTGACCCGTGATTTGGACTGGGGGGTGAAAGTGCCTATTGAACGCGTGGAAGGCAAGGTGTTATATGTCTGGTTTGATGCTCCGATTGGCTATATCTCGGCCACCCGCGAATGGGGTGAGGCCCAAGGGAAGGAATGGGAGCACTACTGGAAAAGCCCCGACAGTAAGCTGGTGCATTTCATCGGCAAGGACAACATTGTGTTCCACTGCATCATTTTCCCCAGCATGCTTAAGGCCGAGGGCAGCTATATCCTGCCCGACAATGTGCCTGCCAATGAGTTCCTGAACCTGGAAGGGGATAAGATATCCACTTCGCGCAACTGGGCGGTATGGCTACACGAATACCTGGAGGAGTTTCCCGACAAGCAGGATGTGCTGCGTTATGTGTTATGCGCTGCAGCACCCGAGACCAAAGACAATGATTTTACCTGGAAGGACTTCCAGGCACGCAACAACAGTGAGCTGCTGGCCATTTTTGGAAATTTTGTGAACCGCAGCCTTGTGCTTACCCAAAAGTATTTTGATGGCAAGGTCCCTGCTGTCGATGCCCTGACTGCCGAAGATCAGCAAACCCTTGAAGCCCTTGCTGCTTTCCCCGGAAAGATTTCTCAGAGCCTTGAAAGCTATCGTTTCAGGGAAGCCCTGGGCGAATTTATGAACCTGGCCCGATTGGGGAATAAATACCTTACCGATGCCGAGCCCTGGAAGATTTTTAAGGATGATCCCCTTAGAGTGGGCACCATTTTGAACATCAGCCTGCAAATTTGTGCAAGCCTTTCCATACTGGCGGAGCCTTTCCTTCCCTTTACCTCGGTAAAACTGAAAGACATGCTGAACCTGGAAGGGAATCGTTGGAGTGATGCAGGGAAATCCCAGATTTTATCTGCAGGTAATGACCTAAAAGAGCCATACCTGTTATTTGAAAAAATTGAAGATTCAGCCATTGAAAACCAGATTCATAAGTTGCTGAAGACCAAGGATAACAATGCAAAACCTGCTGCCGAGGCAAAGCCATCCAAGACCGCTGTCAGTTTCGAGGATTTCTCGAAGATTGATATAAGGGTTTCTACGATTGTTTCTGCTGAAAAAGTAGCTAAAACGAAGAAATTGCTAAAACTGGAAGTGGATACTGGAATGGATCGCAGGGTTATTGTATCGGGGATTGCAGAATATTATTCGCCCGAAGACATTGTTGGAAAGAAGGTGGTTGTGTTGATAAACCTTGAGCCTAAGGAGATTAAGGGAATCTTGTCGCATGGTATGCTGCTGATGGCCCAAGACAGCCAGGGGGCTTTGAGCTTTGTTCAGCCTGAGAAGGCTTTTGAGAATGGAAGTATGATAAGTTGAAAAATGGCCTTTTTAGACTATAAAAATTCCAGGGTTTTAATAAATTAATCTGGGTAACATTTAATTTCATTTAAAAAATTAACTATATTTGCGGCGAATTTGGCCCCGTAGTTCAATGGATAGAACGGAAGTTTCCTAAACTTTAAATACAGGTTCGATTCCTGTCGGGGCTACAAACAATAAGAGAAAAGAGTAATTATTTCGTTTTTTACGTAGGTGAGTATTGAATTTTTATAACTTCGCTTAACCCTTGAAATTTTATAACCATGAACAGAAAAGACGACAGGCCGAGTAAAATATCTTATGAACGTCATTTAAACCAATTGGGGATACCCGAACAGGAGAAGAAGTCGAATGGCGGGATTATTCCGGACTATGTAAAATACGGGACCTGGTTAAGGGTAAATAACTCAGAGTTTTTTGAAGAAGGTTACCAGGCTTGGAAAGCCAAGGTACGCGCTGAAGAAGGTTATAAATAATTATCCAAACGGATTAGTTTTACCCGGAAAGGCTTAATCCCCTTGCCCGAAATGACTTCCAGCAGAAATACGTTTCCCCCTGTTCGGGGGTCAAGCACTACATCTGTTTGTTGTTCAACAATATTCTCTTCCTTTAGTAGTTTTCCGCTTAAATCGTAGATTCTATAGAGTCCTCCCGGTTGGAAATGCTGGGTTCGGATGGTAAAAATCTGTCGTACAGGGTTTGGATATACTGAAATGGAGGCCTCAGGACTAAGGTCTACCTTTTGCAAGACGCTGGCCTTTTTCAGGAGCCAGGCTTCTGGGTCAAAGATCAGGTTTTGGACGGGTTGTCCAATGTAAGCGCTGAAGGTCTGATCGGGCTGATCCTGGAAAAAACGCACATCAACAGTAGAGTCAGGAAGAATGAGGCGTACATCGAGACTGGTTTTGAAGAAGGATGGGTAGATTGCAGAACTCTGCTGCACCGAGTGCAGGTAAAGAGTGTCGTTAAGGGTATGCCAAAAGATTTCGAAAATGGGGTATCCCTCTCCATAGTACCATTGGTCAAAAAAATATTCCCAGTTTTTGCCCGTCATCTGCTCGGCCACTTCGCGGAAATCCTCGCCTGTAGCAACACTGTCGGCAAAAGTCTCACGAAAGGTTTGAAGGACCTGGAAGAAAAGAGGGTCGTCATTGATTTCGTTGCGGAGCATGTGCAGAATGGCTGCTCCTTTTTTATAGGATAGGCGTCCGTTGAAGATGCGCCATACATCGGTGGTCTCCAATGGTGGAACATATACGCTGCCACCCGGTTCGCTCACAATGCTATGATATGCTGAATTGAGCCAGGTCAGGGCAGAAAGCTGATCCTGCAGCCGTTCCCTTGCCAGGTATTCTCCATAAGAAGCAAAGCCTTCATTGATCCATATATCGCTCCAGGAAGCACAGGTGACACTATTGCCAAACCACTGGTGTGCCAGTTCGTGTGACACCAGGTCGAAGTTAAAGGCGCTCAGGGTAGTCAAGGTTTGATGTTCCATTCCACCGCCCATGGGCGCATTGGCATGGCCGTACTTTTCCTGAGCAAAGGGATATACGCCAAACAACTCAGAGAATAGCTGGAGGAAATCGGCGGTACGCTCGATGTTCTCCTGCTGTTCGGCAAGATATGACGGATCGTCGTAAATAAAGTTCTGCACCAGCATTTCCTGCCGTGCCTCGCCCAGGGTGGTGTAAAAGCTATATTCAGCATACTCGGATACGGCCAGCGATATCAGGTAATAGGCAATGGGGTAATTCGATTTCCAGGTGTAAGTTGTGGCGTCATCAGAGGGATTGCTGATTTCGACCAGCAGGCCATTGGAAGCAGCTGTGTAGGGATTGGGAGTGGTGATGCGTACCATGACGCTGTCGGCCTTATCTTCAAGAACCTGCTTCACTGGCCACCACTGTCGTGCATTCAGGGGTTCGCTAAGGGTCCATAAAACAGGTCTGTTAAATGGGGTCTGACCCAGGGAGAAACCCGAGAAAAAACCTGAAGACTCAGGAGCGCCTTGGTAATAAACCCTTAGGTCAAGGAGGGTGTCTTTTTGAAAAGCCTCTGGAAAGTTTATCAGCAACTCATCACCCTCGTGAGTGAACGCAAGGGCCTGATCATTCATCTTGACGCTATCGACCTGCATGTTATCGAGGAGTTCCAGAACAAAAGTTTCAAGGGGTTCTTCGGTTACTATGGCAACGACATTTACGCTCCCACGGATGGTATTGAGGTTGGGGTCGACATGCACATCCAGGCCGTAATATTTCACGTCATAACTCCACAAGAGTTCATTTTGGGGGTAGGTGCCGCTTCGGGAGGCCATGGTAGGATCAAGGGCGGATAATGGATGCGCTTGCCCTTCCTCAAAACCAAAGCTGGCTGGAGGCTGGGCTGTTAGGGTTAGGTGCAGCATGAAAAGGAGCGCCAGGAGGACAGCTAATTTCATGGAGTGAAATTTTACTGCAATGTACAAAAACCGCCTGAATTTTCACCCATGGAAATGATTCTAACCTTTTGTGGAAATTAATTTGCAAATTTGTAAGCAAAAAGGCGATGGCGGTACATCCTATCAAGCGTCTTGCAGGGCAGACGGTCATTTACGGGCTGAGCAGCATAGTAGGCAGGCTGCTCAATTATTTGCTCGTACCGCTTTACACTCACCTGATCTTTGAGACCCAGGAATATGGGGTGGTGACCCTGATGTATTCCTATGTGGCTTTTCTGCTGGTGATCCTGACTTATGGTATGGAAACCGCCTTTTTCAGGTTTTATGAAAATCAGCCCGAAAACCGCCAGACTGTCTTCAGCACCACTTTGTTTTCCATTTTAACCACCTCGGTGCTGTTTATCCTGCTTACCAATGTTTTCAAACAGCCCGTTGCAACAGCCCTGGGCTTTGGCAGTCATCCCGAATACATTTCCTGGATGGGGGTCATTGTGGGGCTCGATGCCATTGCCGCCATCCCATTTGCCCGCCTGAGGGCTGAAAACAAACCCCTTAAGTTTGCCCTCATCAAATTCGTTAACATTGGCGTCAATATCGGGTTAAACTTGTTTTTCCTGCTGTTTTGCCCCTGGGCTATGGAACAGGGTCCCGAAAGCCTCATGCCGTTCATTTCCAGCTTTTATGACCCAGGAATGGGGGTGGGTTATGTATTTATTTCCAACCTGGCTGCCAGTGTTGTAACGCTAATGCTCTTGGTGCCTGTGATGCTACGCAGCCGTTTTGCGTTTTCCCGCCCGTTGCTACATGGCATGCTGGTATATGCCTTGCCCCTGATGGTTGCAGGATTGGCAGGGGTGGTCAATGAATCGCTCGATAAGATTCTGCTGAAGCATTTGCTGCCCAAAGATATTGCCATGTCACAAGTGGGTATTTATGGGGCCTGCTATAAGATATCTATTATGATGACCATCTTTATCCAGGCTTTCCGATTTGCCGCAGAGCCCTTTTTCTTTTCGCAGGCCTCTAAAAAGGGCGCTCCTGAATTGTATGCACAGGTGATGAAATTTTTCGTCATTGCTTGCCTCTTTATCTTCCTGGGCATCATGCTTTTTATGGATATTGTACAACACTTCATCGGCGAAGCTTACCGCGAAGGCCTTGCGGTGGTGCCAATCCTCTTGCTGGCCAATATGTTTCTGGGGATCTATTTTAACCTTTCCATTTGGTATAAACTGACTGGGCAGACCCGCTATGGAGCCTGGATTGCCATCATCGGTGCCCTGTTTACCATATTGCTGAACCTATGGTGGATCCCCATTTGGGGCTATTATGGTTCTGCCTGGGCTACCCTGGCTTGTTATTTCCTGATGACCCTTTTGTCCTATTTCTGGGGACAGAAATATTTCCATGTTCCCTATGAACTGAAAAAGCTCAGCCTTTTTATCCTTGCTGCGCTTGCCGTGTATTTTGTGAGTCTGCCGACAGCCGCTCTCACTGCTCCATGGAAATACGCCATGGCAGTAATATTCCTGGGCGTTTTTTCTGGACTAATCCTGCTGATTGACCAGTCTTTATGGGAACAGGTGAAGAAGACTTTTTCATTTAAATAAACATTTATAAATACTTGAAAAACAATATTTTGACTTATAATTCGGAAAATTTTCTTTAAATATTTCCCAGGTAATTCGTATATTTGTATTTAGATTCAAGGCTTTCGGTGCTTGTTTTCATTGTTTTGGATAAGCAAAACGATCCATTAGGTTTTTATAAGCCATTTTTTCTGAGGACCATATAGCATTTTAATAAGCAGGAGTCTTTTAAATTAAGGCAGAACAGAAGTGACATTATGAGTGAAGTAAAAAGTAATTACCAGGCAAAGGTCGAGGCGATGGAAGTCACCCCCCATGCGAAGAATGTTTTAAAAAAATTATTGGAAGAAAACCCTGAATTGCATGCCTTGCTGGATATTGCCCGTGATGAGCAAGAGGTGAGCGATGGCATCAGGCGTTTTGCCATCAAATACCTTGAGGGTAGGCCTGAAGCGCTTGCCTTTTATAAAGGCGATGTGCAGGGGCGTGAATCCATGGAAAAACTTAACTGGCAGGATATAGCAGCCATACGGCTGCTTGATTATGCCGACCATGCCGGAAGAGAATACAAGGATTTGAACCTGAGGGGGAGGAAGATTTATATTCATCCTTACAAAATTCTCTGGCAAGCATACAAGACAGGTAAAGGCGGCGTAAAGGCGGGCTTTTTTAAGGATATGCTGGAGTTGTTCAGGCAATTTCGCGGACATACCAAGCTTCACTTGCCTGACCGTGAACAGGTGCTTGAGTGGATGGAACGCTTCCCTTCAGGACTTGACCCTCGCATTGTTAAGATTAGGGAAGTGAACAAGCGCAGGATTATTAACATCCTGATTGGCAGAATGGAAAAGAAGAACATTACCAGTAAGCGTTTTGCTCTTCCCGAGGGGATTAGCCATGAGGAAAAAGTAAAGCTGCTGGAAGGATGGTGGGAAAACCACCTTTTTCATCTGCGATTTGCCATTCGTGATCCTGAGCTGTTGAACGAAATGCTCGATAATTCATTGGGTGATGAGACCATGGACATACTCTACAAGGCCAGGGATATGGGCATTCCGTTCTTTATCAATCCTTACTACCTCTCGCTGCTTAACACTCGGGATGTTCCAGAATTTGCCCGTCAAAAGGACCAGGCGATCCGTTATTATGTGATTTATTCGAAGCAACTGGTAGAGGAGTTCGGGCATATTGTTGCCTGGGAAAAAGAGGACATCGTTGAGCCCGGCAAACCCAATGCTGCAGGATGGATCCTTCCCACCAGACACAATGTGCACAGACGCTACCCTGAAGTGGCCATCCTGATCCCCGATACCATGGGCCGTGCCTGTGGCGGATTATGTGCTTCCTGCCAGCGGATGTACGATTTTCAGCGGGGCAGGTTGAACTTTAACCTCGACAAACTTCTGCCCAGGGAAAGCTGGGAAGTCAAACTCCAGCAAATAATGAAGTACTGGGAAGAAGACTCACGCTTGCGCGACATCCTCATCACTGGGGGCGATGCCCTGATGAGCCGTGATGATTCGCTGCAGAAAATTTTGGATGCAGTGTATGATATGGCCTTGCGTAAAAAAGAGTTGAACAGGGAGCGTCCTGATGGCCAGAAATTTGCAGAGATCCTGAGGGTACGTTTGGGTACTCGTTTGCCCGCCTATCTTCCCCAGCGGATTACCCCATCGCTCACTAAAGTACTGGCTGACTTTAAAGCCAAGGCCTCTGCCATCGGCATTCGCCAATTTGTGATCCAGACCCATTTCCAGTCTCCCATGGAGGTCACTCCTGAAGCCAAATTGGGGGTCTCACGCTTGATCAGTGCAGGATGGACCGTAACCAATCAATTGGTGTTCACTGCCCCTGCCTCCAAAAGGGGGCATACCGCCAAGCTTCGTCAGGTACTCAACGACATTGGAGTTCTGCCATATTATTCTTTTTCAGTAAAGGGTTACAGGGAAAACAGCTTTAAGTTTGCCACCAATGCCCGGGCTGTGCAGGAGCAACTGGAAGAGAAGTATATTGGATTTATTCCCCTGAAGGATCGCAAGAAGATAAAAACCTTTCCCCTGGAAGCCGAGAACATGGTTGAGCACATTGACCAGTTGCGCAAGGAGGCAGGCATTCCCTTCCTGGCTACAGACCGCAATGTGTTGAATCTTCCTGGTGTGGGAAAAAGTATGACTTACCGTGTGATTGGCATAACCCGCCAGGGAAGGAGAATCCTGGAATTTGACCATGACCATACGCGCAGCCACAGCCCCATTATTAAAAAGATCGGAAAGTTTGTGATCATCGAATCTAAATCCATCTCCAGTTACCTCGATCAGCTAGCTGAAATGGGCGAAGACATTGCGGAATACAACAGCATCTGGGGATACTCCCTGGGTGAAACAGAGCCCCGCATGTCAATCTATGAGTACCCTGATTATGATTATGACCTAACCGACCAGATCACCAATTTCGGGGAATAATTGGTTAAGCACATCTGCTTATTTATTCGTACTTCATGGAGTCGACAGGGTTTGCCCTTGCTGCTTTCCAAGCGTGGTATATCACGGTCAGGAATGCTACCATCGAAACAACGGCCAGTGCAAGGGCAAAGTGCCACCATTGGATTTGAATGCGGTATGCGAAGTTATTCAGCCAATTATTCGAAAGGAGAAACCCCAGCGGTGCAGCAAGCACAAAAGCGATAAGCACCAGGCGGATAAAGTCTTTTTGAAGAAACAGGATGATGTCCCTGATGCCCGCTCCATGCACTTTTCGAATGCCTATCTCCCGCCTCTTCTGTTCCGCAATAAAGGAGGTCAGTCCGTAAAGTCCCAGGGCTGAAATAATGATGCAAAGAAGTGAAAAGAATGAAAACACCTTCATGGTGTTTGCTTCTGCACGATATTGGCGTTCCAGGTTTTCATTGGCAAACTCTGGTTCAAACGGCAGTTCGGGAAAGTACTGCCTCCATATGTTCCCGGCATGTTCGAGGGCCTGGTCACGCTGGGCCTGGTTAAAGCGGGCCACAACAGTACGGAGGCGATTGGGATGTAAAAGGTAAAAAGCGGGTTCAATGATGCCGTGCAATGAGTAATAGTTATAATCGCGTACCACCCCGACCACTTCCAGGTTTTCTTCCAGGTTATATGGGTTCTGGAACTTTCTTCCAATGGGGTCGGCCCATCCAAGGGCATTGACCGCTGCCTGGTTGATCATCACCGCCTGCGACTGATCTGTGCCATATTCCGGATTGAAATTCCTTCCTGCTACGACTGGAATCTCCATGGTAGGAAAGTAATCGTGGTCGACATAGCCATAACGAACCATCAGCGGAACCAGTACACTATCAATGGCGTTAACAGGTCCCTGGCTTCCCCCCACCCCGTTGGTGCCGCTGGCCATAGCCACTTTCCTGAAGGTGGGATGAGACAGCAAGTCATTTTTAAATGCCGTCATTTTGGTCTCTTCCACTCCATCCTCGTGAATATGCAGGGATAGCACGTTCTGGTAGTTTACCCCCAGGTCCTTATGCAGCATAAAATGCCATTGATTGAAAATGATCAGGGTAATAATTACCAGTATGGACGATATGCCAAACTGGAATATTACGAGAACTTTCCTGAGCATCCCTGCAGGGGTTTTGCTGCTGGGAGAGGCGTTTTTCAATACCGCCACCGGTTGGAAACGGCTAAGATAAAATGCAGGATAGGTTCCAGCCAGCAAGCCAACCAGCAGCAGTATAGCAATCAGGCCAACGTTGAATATCCAATTCCCGGAAAAATCAACAGTAAGATCAGTTTCCAGCAGGGCATTGAAGTCGGGCAGAATGATTTCTACCAGGCCTATGGCGATGATCAGGGCAAGAAACACCATAATGACCGACTCACCAATAAACTGTAAGATCAGGTTTTGCGGCCCCGCGCCCAACACTTTTCTAATACCCACCTCCATAGCTCTTTTTGCTGAACGTGCCGTCGACAAGTTGATAAAGTTAATGCAGGCAATCAGTAGGATAAGAAAGGCCACCAGGGAAAACAGGTAGATCAGCCTGATGTCGCCACGGGTATTGTATATGCTGAATTTAATGTCCTGTGATTTAAGGTGGATGTCGCGCATGGGCTGTAAGTACATTTCGGGTCTGGGTGCATCCTCCATCCCCATTTCATTCATCTGCAGGTCAATCATCTTACGCATGTTCTCCTCCGCATGCTCTTTCCTAACCCCATCTTTCAGCATCACATAGGTGGAAAGATAATTATTTCCCCAGTTTTTCAGGTCTGGTATGGCTTCTTCTGCACTTCTGTAACTGAGGAGTATTTCAAATTTCAAGTGGGAGTTGCCTGAAGCTTCCTTCACCAGACCCGTAACGCGGTATGCCTGATCACCATATCTGAAGCTCTTGCCAATGACATCACGGGTGTTGAAATAATTATCGGCAATGCGTTCAGAAATGACTGCAGTATGCAATTCAGAAAGAGCAGATTCAGGGTTTCCTTCCACCAAGCTCAGGTTGAAGAAGCGAAACACCTGCCCTTCGGCAAAATAGGCGTACTGTTCACCGAACACCTGCTCGCCCACTCTGTACATCCCTCCCCATACTGGCATCAGCCTCAATCCGTCAACGACCTCTGGCAGGCTGTTGGTGAGCTCTGTGGCCCAGGGGCCACTGGTAATGGCTACATGCTGTACATCAATGCCTGCTGGCCGCTGGATCTCCACCAAGCGGTAAATGTTCCCTGAATCCTTAATATGCCGCTCGTAACTCAGCTCGTTCTGAAGGAAGAGCAGGATCAGGATAAAACTCGCCAAGCCCGCACTCAGGCCCAGCACATTGATTAGTGAATAAATCCGTTGGCGGTACAGATTACGGAACCCGGTCTTAAAATAATGTTTCCACATATGTGAACGCTCTTCTTCTTATGGATGCATTTAGACATGCAAAATTATGCCAATATCCTTACAAGATTGTTTATCAAAACATTATTTAAAAAAGAAAATGATTTTCGTGGGGGATGTGTTCGAAAACGGACAACAAACTGTGCGCCTATGAACAGCAATATTGGCTTAATCCTGCATTTTAGAGAAAAGAGGACTGGCAGGGAATTTTTTTTCCTGAGCCGGGAACAGGTCCTATTTTAAGCCTATTGAATGGCGTCAATGGCGGCAGCCAGTTTTCTGTCCTTTTCGGTAACCATATTCCCTGCATCGTGGGTCGAAAGCCTGATTTCCAACTTGTTGTACACGTTAGTCCACTCGGGATGATGCTTATGCTGCTCGGCAAGGAAAGCCACACGGGTCATAAAGGCAAAGGTCTCACTAAAGTCCCTGAACTCAAATTGCTTGATTAATTGCTTGTTTTCTTCTTTCCACATGGCGGTTTAAAAAAGCCCTTTTACAAATTCTTCGGGCAGTACATTGTGAAAATAGTCATCAAAAGGCAGGGGTTTCAGTTTCTTAAGGATCAACTCTTCGTCATGCCTTGTGTCGCGCAACAGGCTCTCAACCTCTGATATCTCGCGGCGGCTGAAAAAATCCCCGTAAATTTTTACATCCTTGATGATGCCGTGCTCTACGTTTAGATGAAACTCAATGAAGCCCCCGTTGGTCTTGATCATTTTCTCCAGGTCATAGCTTGGCGAATACCCGTAATTCCACTCCCAGGTAGCGTATTTTTCCTTTACCAGATTGTTGATATGAGTAAGATCCTCGGGGGTGTAATCATACATTTCGCAATCGGGGTAGATATCCATGATGTGATCCATGACCAGGTCGCGAAATTGCAATACATCCAGCTCTTGATTCAAGTGCTCGCTGATATTAGTCACACGGCTGCGTATGCTTTTCACAGCCTTGTCCTTGTATTTGAGCGGGTTCACCTTCAGGGCGTTGCTCAGGTCACTCATCAGGGAAGAGAAAAGCAGGGTCCCGTGGTGCAGCACCCTTTGCTTATACACGTGTTCAGCATTGCCCGAAAACTTCAACCCCCCAATGGTCAGGTCATTGCGCCCCTCAAACCTGGCATCAATATTTAGCTTAAGCAAGACATCCAGAATTGGCCTTGTAAATTTCCTGAAATCCACCAGGTGCCCTTCTTCTCCGTTCATGATAAAGGTGAAGTTCAGGTTTCCCAGGTCGTGGAATACTGCCCCGCCTCCCGACATGCGCCTTACCACCTTGATGTTTTTCTCCTTTACGTATTCGAGATTTATTTCGGCTAGGGTGTTCTGGTGTTTGCCCACAATGATGGCATTGTGATTTTGCCACAACATAAATACGTCGTCGCTGAAATTCTTAAGCACATATTCTTCAGCTGCCAGGTTAAACCAGGGGTCAGTATTGGGGTGTTTGATACAAAGCATGACTCAGGATTGGTTTTTGTTATTGGTGCCTATGAAATCTTGGGTCTAATGAAAAACACCTGCTAGCCCCATTTGTTTACCCTGACGAGATGAAAACCTCCCGGCAGCAGAAGGGTGTTTAGTTGTAAACCTCTGTGGCGATTCCCAGGGCTTCTACACGCTGTGCGATTTCCCAAAGTTTGTTGGGGCCAATTTTCTCGACTCCCTCAGCAGGGGTTGCCCGGGCAATGGGATAAATCATCACCAGCTTTGGCTGCAAGGCCTTAAGATGCGCCAGCCAGGCCTCAAGCTCTTCTTCTGTGGTGTTGTCAAAGGCCTCTCCCTGGTAAGTTCCCTTAACAAACAAAGTCTGGATGATCATTTGTCCCTTGAACAACTCCAGGTTTTCCAGGATTTCCTTCAGGCTGATGTTGATCTTAGGCTTGTTAATTTTTCTGAAGGTCTCTTCCGTTCCTGCATCCAGTTTCAGTATGTTCTGCTCAATTTTATGCAGGGCAGCGGCTACCTTGGCTTTGCCTGCCTTGGTGGCATTGCTCAGCACCGAGATGTTAGCCTTGGGGTAATAGCGGTCCCGCAGGATTATGGTGTCGTCAATGATCTCTGCAAACTCAGGATGAATGGTGGGCTCTCCATTGCCTGCAAAGGTAATGGCGTCAAGCATGGCGTTTTTGGCCTGCATGGACGACAGTTTCTTTTCCAGTTCTTCCATGACATCCTCCCGCTTGGGGAATAATGCCTTACCCGTCTGCGGAAGGGTCCATCCACACTCACAATACAGGCAGTTGAAGGTACAGTGTTTTTTATTCAGCGGCAGCAAATTCACTCCCAGCGAAATGCCCAGGCGACGGCTCTTTATGGGGCCAAAAATGATCTGTTCAAACAAAAAACCATTCATGAAAGAAAAATAATTAAGGATTTTGGCGCCCGGTTTCAGGAGGCCTGCCCTTTGAGAAGATCTTCCTCAAGGGATTCAGCAGGTGCCTGAGGAACAACCTCTTCTGCCTGCCCTTCGGTTTCCACTTCATCCTGACCGAGGTGTTCAAAGGCAAAAAGCCGCTTCTGGAAGACCAGCAGGGTGAACACCCCCAGGGTAATGGAAGCGTCGGCCACATTGAACACAGGGCGGAAAAAGACAAACTCCTGCCCTGGCCAGATGGGAAACCACGAAGGATAATACCCGCGGATGACTGGGAAATAAAACATGTCGACCACCTTGCCGTGAAGGAAGGTGCCATAGCCCCCGCCTTCGGGAAACAGTGTGGCTGCCTGGCTGAAATAGCTCTCGCTGAAGATCAGCCCGTAGAAAGCGCTGTCAATAATGTTGCCCAGGGCACCGGCAAAAATCAGCCCCATGCATATCAAGAGGCCTGCAGGGGCATCCTTTTTTATCAGTTTATGGGTGTACCAACCGATAAAGATCAGGGCAATGATCCTGAACAGGCTTAGGACCAGCTTTCCGTATTCGCCCGAAAACTCCAGCCCAAAGGCCATCCCGTAATTTTCAGTGAAATGAAGATAGAACCAGTTGCCCAGCACGGAGATGCTCTCACCAAGGGTCATATGCGTCTTGACCAGGAGCTTCGATACTTGGTCAATCAGCAATACAGTCAGAATAACGGCCCAGGGAATATGCTTCTTTTTCAAGATGAAGGCTTCTTTTTTCCTCTTACTTGGTAATCCCCAGTTTTGCTTCAATGCTCATGGTAGCATGGGGCACACTCCTGAGGCGCTCTTTCGAAATTAGCTTGCCGGTCACCCTGCAAACGCCATAGGTCCCGTTTTCAATACGGATCAGCGCGTTCTCCAAATCGCGGATAAACTTCTGCTGACGCGCTGCCAGTTGTCCGTTCTCCTCCTTCGAAAGAACCTGTGAGCCTTCTTCCAGGATCTTAAAGGAAGGGGAAGTGTCGTTGGTGTCGTTTTCGTTTTGAGTAGTATAAGCTTCTGTCAGAATTTTCAATCCAGCCCGAGCTTCTTCCAGTTTCTTCATGATGATTCCTCTGAACTCCTGGAGCTCCTCATCCGAATACCTCGTTTTTTCACGTTTTGGTTCCATAACTATCGGGGTATTTATTGCTTTTCTATTTAATTAATCACTCGTTGAATTAACACAAAGGTTTTTATGTCGTCAGTGAGTTCAACCTCAACCTTTTCCGAGTTTGCAATCGCTTCGGAATAATCAAGGCGCGTAGCCAGGGTCTCTGAACAAATATAATCATTATTGCTCACAATGGCTTCCGTAATATCACTATGTTGTTCAACAAAAACTTCTATTTTGTCGGTAACCTCAAATCCCTTGTCCTTGCGCAGGTTCTGGATGCGGTTGATCAGTTCGCGGGCAATGCCTTCCTGCCGCAAAGATTCTGTAATGGTAACGTCAAGAGCCACGGTTAAAGTACCTTCGTTGGCCACTAACCATCCCGGAATGTCTTCGGAGATGATATCCACATCGCTGAGCAACAACGCAACGGTCTCTCCCTCAACGTCAAGAATATATTTTTCCTCTTTTTCCAGACGGGCAATATCCTCCTGCCCGAATCCTGCTATGGCCGCTGCAATTTGTTTCATTAGCTTGCCATACCGTGGCCCCAGGGTCTTGAAGTTGGGCTTGATCTTTTTCACCAGGACTCCTGCCGTATCTTCCAGGTACTCAAGTTCCTTCACGTTCACTTCCGAAAGGATCAACTGCTCAACGCCCTGCAACTGCTGGCGGAACTTGTCGTTCAGCACGGGTACCATCACCTTTTGCAGGGGCTGGCGTACCCTGATGTTTACCTTCTTGCGCAGGGCCAGCACCATAGAGGAGATTTGCTGTGCCAGCTGCATGCGTTCTTCCAGGTCGCCGTCAATCATGCTTTCATCTGTTGTTGGAAAATCGGTCAGGTGTACCGAGATCGTTTCATAGCGTTTGGTAACCTTGTTGAGGTCCGTAAACAGCTTCTCGCTGAAGAATGGGGCTATGGGTGCTGAAAGCATCGCCAGAGTCTCCAGGCAGCGGTAAAGGGTCTGATAAGCCGATATCTTGTCATCAGAATACTCGCCTTTCCAGAAACGGCGGCGGCTGAGCCTCACATACCAGTTGCTCAGGTGCTCATCCACAAACGATTGGATCAGCCTGCCCGCACGCGTGGGCTCAAAGGTGAAATAACATTCGTCCACCTTTTTGATCAGGGTGTTCAGCTCCGAAAGGATCCAGCGGTCGATTTCAGGCCTTTGCGACAGGGGAATCTCTTCCTCGGCATAGGTGAACTTGTCGATGTTGGCATACAGGGCAAAGAACGCATAGGTGTTGTACAACGTCCCGAAGAATTTGCGCTGCACCTCAGCCACGCCTTCAATGTCAAACTTCAGATTGTCCCAGGGCTGGGCATTGGTGATCATATACCAGCGGGTGGCATCAGGACCGAACTTTTCAATGGTGTCAAAAGGATCTACGGCATTGCCTAGCCGCTTCGACATTTTATTGCCTGCCTTGTCAAGCACCAGGCCGTTCGACACCACGGTTTTGAAAGCTACCGAATCAAAGGCCATGGTGGCAATGGCGTGCAGTGTAAAAAACCAGCCCCGTGTCTGGTCCACCCCTTCAGCAATGAAATCTGCAGGGAAGTTGGCTTCAAACTCCTCCTTGTTTTCAAAGGGATAGTGATATTGGGCATAAGGCATGGCGCCGCTGTCAAACCATACGTCAATCAGGTCAGGCTCACGCTTCATTTCCCTTCCCGTGGCCGAGGCAAGGATAATCTCATCCACAAAGGGGCGGTGCATATCAAACACCTTGTAGTTCTTTTCTGACATATCGCCGGGCTGAAAATCATTCAGGGGATTTTCCTTCATGTACCCCGCCTTTACCGCCTTTTCGATTTCTTCTTTCAGTTGTTCGAGCGAGCCGATGCAGATGCGCTCCTCCTGGTCTTCAGTAGCCCAGATGGGGAGCGGCACGCCCCAGTAGCGCGAACGACTGAGGTTCCAGTCCTGCAAGTTCTCCAGCCAGTTTCCAAAGCGCCCGGTGCCGGTGCTTTCGGGTTTCCACTGTATGGTGTTGTTCAGCTCGATCATGCGGTCCTTCAGCGCAGTGGTGCGGATAAACCAGCTGTCGAGGGGGTAATACAGGATGGGCTTATCGGTGCGCCAGCAGTGGGGGTAGCTGTGCTCGTAGCGCTCGGCTTTAAAGGCCTTATTCTCGGTCTTCAGCTTGATGATGATGTCCACATCCACGGGGCGGCTTTCTTCTCCTCCATTGCCGTTCTCGTATTCAGGCCTTACGTAGCGTCCTGAAAACTCACCCATGGAGTCCACGAAGCGGCCCCGCTTGTCCACCAAGGTCAGCGAACCCAATCCATATTGCTTGCCAACCTTGAAGTCGTCGGCACCAAAGCTGGGGGCAATATGCACAATGCCTGTGCCGTCTTCAGTGGTGACAAAATCACCCAGCACAACGCGGAAAGAGTCGCCCTCTTCGGGCTGCTCATAAGGCAAAAGCTGCTCGTAACGAATGTTTTCAAAACCTTCGCCTGCGTATTCTTCCAGGATCTCGAAGGGAATCTTCTTGTCGCCCGGCTGGTATTCCTCCAGCTTCATCTCTGCAGCCTTGGGATTGAAAAAACCATCCATAAGGTCTTTGGCCAGAATGACCACCACCGGGTCGAAGGTATAAGGGTTAAAGGTCCTGACTTTTACATAGCGTATATTTTTCCCTACGGCCAGACCCGTATTGCTGGGCAGGGTCCAGGGGGTTGTCGTCCAGGCCAGGAAATGAACCTCTTTGACTCCGTCAGCAAAAAGAAATTCCGACCGCTCATCACGGACGATCTTAAACTGTGCCGTAACCGAATTGTCCTTCACGTTGCGGTAACAACCCGGCTGGTTCAGCTCGTGGGTGCTCAGTCCCGTTCCCGCTGCAGGCGAATAGGGCTGAATGGTATAACCCTTGTAAAGCAGCCCTTTTTCATAAAGCTTGCTCAACAGGAACCATACCGTTTCAATATATTTGTCTTCAAAGGTGATATAAGGATTCTCCAGATCCACCCAATAACCCATCCTTTTGGTCAGGTCGTCCCAGGTATCCTTATATTTCATCACATCCTTGCGGCAAGCCTGATTGTATTCGGCAATGGATATGCTTTTGCCAATGTCTTCCTTGGTGATGCCGAGCATTTTCTCCACGCCGATCTCTACGGGCAGGCCGTGGGTGTCCCAGCCGGCCTTGCGCTTAACCAGGTAACCCTTCTGGGTGCGGTAGCGGCAGAAAATATCCTTGATGGCGCGTGCCATCACGTGGTGAATGCCGGGCAAGCCATTGGCCGAAGGCGGACCTTCATAAAACACCCAGGGCTGGTGCCCCTCACGAATATCCAGGCTCTTCTCAAAAACAGCGTTCGTCTCCCAGAACGCCTGTATTTCCTTGCCGATGCCTGACAGATCAAGCTTCTTGTATTCTTTGTATTTTGCTTTCATAAGCAGTCTTGACCCGCCACTGATTTTTTACCTTGTCGTTGATGGCAGGGGTCTATGGTTTTTAAAGGTGCAAAATTATAAAAAAAATCCTTACGAAGCCCTAAAAATCAAAGGCTTTGGAAAGGTTAAAGTAAAACCCTTGAGCGTCTTGCTCCTAAACCTGATTCAATGAAGCCTGAAATATTAAAAGCCGAGACGGCATCTTTTTCTGGCAGGCCGAAATAATCGAACTTTCCCGTTTCTCTTCAAGCCATCCAGTTAGAATATTAACTTTCCCAGACAAGGAAATGGGCTTCCTTTGAACTGTATCAACATCAAAGATAACACGTAATAGACACGTATCTGAAACGTAATTTAAACGTGTATGCACGTTTGAACTACGTGTTAACTACGTCTGAACTACGTGTTAACTACGTTTGAACTAAGACCAAAAAGCGAGTCTGAAGAGGAGCAGGAGGGCTTGTAGCCCGTATGCAAGTAAATGGGAGAATTTGGCCAGCCATGATGCCTTGCATGGCTTTCACAAGAAATGAATCAGGTTTTTTTTCTTCGGAACAAAAAGGCCTGAAAAAAAAGGAGGCCTACTCATGGTGTTGAGATGGCCTCCAATTTCGGGCTTTCGCCCCTTCTCATTCTTTGTCTTCGGTGTCCTAAAGTCCCAGTTTCCTTTTGATATCCCTTGGGATGGCATCCTTGTGCACCATGATGAAAATGGTTTTGGCCCTGACAAAGCTTTCCGACATGTTCAGGTAACCTCCGAAGGTGTTGCGCTCGGTGCCCCAGGAGTTCTTGGTGATGTAATACTTGGTTCCATTCTGATCGCGGGTGATGCCCGTGACGTGCATCAGGTGGTCGTCGGTGGTGGTGAAGTTTTCATAACCACGCTGCCTGATCTCCTGGTCTACTGCGATCTCGGGAAATGGCGCCTCAAACTTATACACTTCCTCCAGCTTCTCCGTTGGGGTCATCGACTCAAAGCGCGCTCTGTCGGTGGTCGAATAAGTGTCAGCCGGCGCTTCCACATCGGGGTTGATGGCCACCCCGTTCTTATGAGAAAAGCCTTTTTCGCTCACATCCCCGTCCCAGTTTACCGTATAGCCATTCTCAAGCGAATGATCCATGATCTCGATCAGCTCGTCAAGCGGCACATTGTAAAACTGTCCGTGGGCCCAGTTATCCGGAACTTCCAGCGGGAAGGTTGTATAATAGGGAAAGTGATTGAAAGAGGTGATCTCAACATAGTCATCGGGGTTGAATTCAAGCGACTCAAAAAAGGATTTCGAGGTATAGGTTTTTTCCCTGTAGGTGAAACTCTCAGGCACAGGCCCCAGGTAAATGTCAAGCAGGCTGTTTACCAATTCCTTGTATTCAGGGCTTTCCTTGCGAAGATCTACAGCAACCTGCCCAATAGCCCCAACGAACTGATTCAGCTCACGGTGGTTATGTCTGTCCGAGTCATAGTTGATGCCGGTGTATGCTTCATCAGGCACCAGGCCGTGCTCTCTGATTGCATTCATGGCATTGTGCGACAGGCTCCCCTGACTCAGGTTGCCGTTGCCCCGGCGCAGATAATTGTCGCGCATACGGTTTACATAATTATGCCTGACGATAAACATCTCCGAAAGGTCGTGCTCGCCCTTGCCCATCCTGAGCAATTCCGATTCGATAAAGGATACCGTGGCAAAGCACCAGCAAGTGCCCGTACTGGCCTGGTTTTTAACCGGGGTGGCCGGTAAACTGATCTCAGTGGTGAATTTATAGCCCGGCTTCTGAACCGTGTCTGTCGCTTCTTGTGCGAGGACATTATGGGAAAGGAAAAAAACCATCCCCGTAACCATCAGTGTAATGATAAACTGTTTCTTCATATTGTCTGTATTTTGGTTTGGTGGTCGATGTGCAAATATACAGGAAGGCTCAGAAGAAATGAAGAATGATGGATGAAAAATAATTAAACCCATGGAAAAGGGGCTTGTTACCTTAGGAACCCCTGGTTATTCATTCAATTTTTCTTTCCATTGGGCTAAAGCCCTATTATGGAAGGCAACAAAAAACCCAGCATAAATGCCGGGTTTAAAGATTTTTTCGGTTTTTGTTCTACTGGAGTCTGGATTCGGGCTGGGGAATTTACCAGGGCTTGATCCGGAAAAATATCCCCGGGCCTTCGGTCAGCACATAGATATAGCCGTCAGGGCCCTGACGGATGTCGCGGAAGCGGGCAAAGCCTTCCAGCAGGCGTTCTGTATGGGTCACTTTATTTCCCTCAAGCACCACGCGGTGGATGTGCTGCCCGGCCAGAGCGCCCACCAGCATGTTGTTGGCCCAGCCGGGGTACTTGTCATTGCTAACGAAGGCCAGCCCGCAGGGGGCAATCGAAGGGGTCCAGTGCATTACCGGGTCCACCATTCCGGCCAGGGTGGTATCGGGCGAGATGATGCTGCCATTGTAGTTGACGCCATGGGTCACCCGTGGCCATCCATAGTTTTCGCCTTTCAGGATGCGGTTGATCTCATCGCCGCCCTGGGCGCCGTGTTCGTGGGCCCATAGCTCGCCCGTCACGGGATGGAGTGCCATGCCCTGGATGTTCCGGTGGCCGTACGACCAGATCTCGGGCCGGGCATCCGGCTCATTGACAAAGGGGTTGTCCTCCGGAATCCGCCCGTCCTCGTGCAGGCGCATTACTGTGCCATTGTGATTGCTGGTCAGCTGGGCATTTTCCTGCTCGCCGCGGTCACCAATGGTGAAAAACATATAGCCCTTGCCGTCAAAAACGATGCGGGTGCCGAAATGATGAGGTCTTTCCGTAAAGGGCTGACCATGAAACAACAGCTCCACATCGCTCAGCGTATTGCCTGTCAGCTTCCCGCGCGAGATGGCCGTGTTTCCGCCCGCACCGCCTTGTGCGGCATAGGCCAGGTATATCATCTGGTTTTCTTCAAAGTCGGGATGCAGCACCACGTCGAGCAAACCGCCCTGTCCGTGAACCCATACCTCAGGGATGCCTGCAATGGGCTCATCAAGCAGCACCCCGTCTTCAAAGATGCGCAGCCGGCCCGGACGCTCGGCAATCAGGATGCGGCCATCGGGTAAAAACGCCATCGACCAGGGGTTCTCAAGGCCGGTGGCAAGCGTGTCAACCGTAAAGCTTAATTCTTCGCTGCCTATCAAGTCAGCAGGCGGATCTTGCTCCCTGGCATTGCACGAAAACAAGCTTAAGCTTAGCATAAGTATAATCAATGTTCTCATTGTCTGTTGGTTTTAAGTCGTTCTTTATCAACTTCAACCCCTCAGGGCTGCTTTTGTTTAATAAAGTTACGGAAAAAGCCTGGAAATGAAAAGCCGGGATCAAACAGGTTAATGTCCGGAAATAATAACCCTCCTCCCATCAGTCGGGTTTTTTCCCGATCAGCATAAAGGCCCCTTCCTGCACAACCATTTCCAGCAAGCCATCCTGAAACAACACACCATCAAACCCTGCGCGTTCCAGCTCTTTAAACCAGGTGTCCTTGCGGAAAAGGCCCAGGGTATGCACGTCTATCATGGTCTTCAGGTGGCGCTGGTCGCGGATCAGGCAGATGAAGGTGGCCTCAAAGCTCGGGTCTTGTGAATCAGGAATGTAGTTGTTTTCAATAAAGGTGATGTCTACTCCCTTTTGGGAAGCCGTTTCGACGGTGGTTCGGTTCTGAGGAAAATTCTCGGGGTCGTAGCCCACGATAGCCAGCAGCAGGCCCCCCGGCTTGAGCTGTTTGTGGGCATTGCCGAACACCTGCTGCATCTCGGCTGGAGAACGCAAATAATCAATCGAATCGGGAATGATCACTGCGTCAAAGCGTTTGGAGCTGCTGAACGTGCGCATATCCCCAGTGTGGTAGTCGCATTCGGGGTTCTTTTTGCGGGCGCTGCTCAGCATGTCAGGGCTCAGGTCCACGCCCGTTACCGCGAAATGCTGCTTCAGGTGGTGGTCCATATTGCCCGAACCGCAGCCCAGGTGAAGCAGGCTGGCGGTGGGATGGCCCTCGTGATCCTTGATCTGCGTGATCACATATTCGGCCAGGCTCTCATATTCCTCGCGGCTGCTCACAAGTTCCCATACCCACTGGTAATCAGTATAAAGTTGCAGGCCTCCTGTTATCTCCCTTTTCATGATGCAGGATTATGATGAAAAATGGAAAGACTTTTCCTCTCCCCTCTTTCAAAGTTAAAAAGAAGCAGCGACATTTTCCCCTCAGGGGAGGCTTCAGTTTTTCTTGACTTTTTTAAACACCCAGTGTTTCTGAAGCAGGAAATTGAGCATCGACACGAGCAGGTCGGTGAGGATACGGCTGATCTTGTAGTCGAAGCCTGTGATGGAAGTAACAAAAAAAGTGCCTGAAGCTTTCATGATGATGCTGTTGACCACCACAGGCACAAACTTCAGAAACTGTTGCCAGAAAGGGTTTTTATAGGGGAGATCCTTGGTGTGAAACGCCCAGTGCCTGTTAAGGGTGAAATTCAACAGGGCGCCCACAACTCCCGCAATGGCAATCGAAATGGTATAATGGATATTAAAAAATTCGGTGATGAGGATCATCAGCAGGTAATCCATCAAGCCACCGCAGAATGCAGAGACCTGAGCCTTTGAAAATACAAGGATGCGTTTAACCATTCCCCGTCTTATTTGCTTTTTCTTCCCTGTCGCGGGCATCCGCCAAACGCAGGATTTTTTTGAAGTCGATCAGGTTGAAAATAAGCAGCAGCAAGCAAGCCAGGGAGGCTGTATAGAGGATGGACCCTTGCAGTATAACTTCAAGTAACAGGATGGCCGAGATGAGCAACCTCACCTCCGTGGGGCCGAAGATCCCCGAATCGATCGAGTAATTTCCCGTCACCTTGTAGCGCAGCAGGGCCGTGATCATTTCCCAGCCATACAACACCACAAACACAAAACCGATCATCTTCCACCAGCCCGGGGCATAAAAAACAAAGCCCAGCCCCATCAGGATAATGCCCAGCCAGTCGACGGTGATATCGAGCGAAAAGCCGTACCACTTACGCGGGCGATTTCGGTAGTAGGCAATGCGGCCGTCCAGCGAATCGCCAAACCAACTGATAAAAAAGCCTGCCAGCCCCAGGAGTAGCCAGGCTTTGCCCACCGTGACCGAAAGCACAAAGGCCAGAAATACCAATACGCTGCCGCCCAGGCCAATGGCCGTAAGCATATCCGAACTGATCCACGAGGGGATTACCTGCACCAGGTAAGCCAATGCCTTTTGTTCGTATCTGCGTAAAAAATTTGTGCGCTCACGCCCCTGTGAAATGCTCTTAACCACATCATCCAGGGATTCTTTATGCTTTTGTTTCATCCTTTTTCAATCTTTAGCCGATTAAGGCCATACCGGCTGATTTTAATCCCCTTGATTGACACTTGCCCTTTGGAAAGCAATGCCCGGCTTCCGATCATCAATCAGCAAATGTATAAAATAGAATTAAATGAAATGGGTTTTTGCTTTAAAAAGGCCAATCCGGCTTGGCTGCTGAAACACATAAGGTCTGATATTCAGCTCATAACTGAAATCAGTCATGCGTTCCCCCAGGGAATTATCAAGAGCCTTTGTCCAGAACCGGTCTATTCATCTTTTTTCCCGTTTCAAAATCCAGTGATGCATCACATACTGTCCATCAAAAGAGGCATAACCCTGGACAAACTCCCATCCCTCTTTGCGCAACAGGTTCAGGGCATCGATCATGGAGTTGAACACCCTGATCTTTCCGGTCTCTTCGTCTCTCAGGCGCAGATCTTCAAGCTTGCGTCTTTCCTGCCCCACATCAACCGTTACGGTCATTTTATTGCCCCCATAAACAGGCTCGCCCCTCATTTCGCAATATTCATATTCGGGGCCTGGAGCTTCGGTTATGGTTGGTGCAGACTCCTGGGCGGGGGCGCTCCAGGCCAGCCATCCCATCATCATCAGGAATAAAAAGTGTGTTTTCATGGTTCAAAAAATTTGTTTTCTGTTAAAATGCCAGGTATTCCCTTGCCAGCGCCGGGTCGAATGCACTTCTTTGGAAAGGATGGGCTTCGGTATTGAAGATCTGGTCGTCGAAATCGAACTTCCCCTGGTGCAGCGAGAAGGTCAGGAAAAGATATTTCAGGGTCTCGGCAAAGAAGAAGGTGGCCATCTCGTCGCGCTGTTCCATAGTCTCAACGTTGGCCACGGCAGTATAGGCCACCTCGGTCCGGCAGTGCTCGCGGATGCTGTTCCAGTAATGCTCGTTGCGGTTGAAGTAGAGGGTGTCGCCAGTAAAATGCCAGAGGTAATAGGCTGATTCGATGACTTCGGGGTTAAGGTCATACACAGGGTAGTTGGGCTGCCCTCTTTCATAGTCGTACACCATCGGAACCAGGCCGTAGCGCTTCCACAGCCAATCCCAGGTGGTGTGCAGGCGTTTGGCCAGGGCGGTGTCGCCCGAGAGCACCAGGGTGGCCGGGAAGAAGGCGTCGTAGAGGGTCACCGAGGCGCTGGTCTGCTGGCCGCTGTCCATATCGACCCGCGCGTTCCACAGCCGCCCTTCATGCTCCTTCATGATGTATTGCTTGACGGGCCCGATGCTTTCATCCCATATCTTGCCCAGCTCAGGATCGCCAAACAGCAGGTAGCTCTTGTAGAGGTATTCGTAATAAGAATCCACCCCGGCGCAGATGTGGCTCTGCCTCGAGACCCATTCGCCGGTCTGCACATTGATGATATCGCCGATGAGGCCCAGGGGCGAGCGGCGGCTGTAAATGGCCAGGGTGGCCTTTTTCGCGGCCTGGTAATATTTTGGGTCTCGGGTGTAATAGCTCAGGATGCCCATTTCCATGGTATAGGTCGCGGCCTCGGCCACGTTCACCGTGTCGCCCCGCGCCACGCCCGTTTGGAGGTTTACCCAATAGGAGGGGATGCCCGTGGGGGTGTCGAAAGCCGGCAGCATACGCTCGCCAAAATCGCGGGCTTTTTCCAGCACCCGCTCATTTCCCGAAAGGGCATACATCGACAGCAAGCCCCCCAGGATGCGGATGTTTACCTCGAACACCTTGGCATCGATGTTCTTGTCGAAATGCAATGAATCGACCACGTAGCGCTCTATCTCTGCCGCCTCATCCATCAGCCCCATCACGTGCAGGGTGCTGTAGGCATCGATGGGCGAGATATACAAAGGCTCGTCATACCAGTCCATATACGATTTCGACAGGGGCGCCAGCACGTCGTGGCCCCAGGCATAGGTCTTGTATGCCTGCCATGACCTCAGGGTCTCGTTCACCACATCGGCGGCCAGCGAGTCGGCGTGGACCCGCATCTCTGGGCTCAGGCTTTCCTGTCTTTGCCCGGCCCTGCGGCCATCGCCGCATCCGGCAAAGATCAATACCACCAGAAGAAGCGGAAGGGTTTTTTTCATCATCCTGTTTGTGTTTTAAAATTTTAAATCTTGCTTTATTCACAAGCGCCTTTTCGGGAACAGGGCGGTTAACGAGGCCTCATCCTGCCCAAGCCATTACGGTTTGCGATGGAAAGATAGTAAACTTTGGCTTATCGCGAAGGAGCCCCGTTCAGAAATTTTTTTCTCTGCACAAAGTTCAGGAGCTCATATTGTCTCCGGTTCATATCCGGCTCATGTTTGTATTTCGACCGTAGTTCAGGCGGGTTTCAGCNNGCTGAAACCCGCCTGAACTACGGTCATGTTCTGAAGCAATTTCTGCCAAAAAACCGGCTTGTTGCCGGTTTTTTATGTAAAAAGGAGGAGTTGAAATGGTTTGGGTAAGCTTTTCAGGGAAGCGGATTATTTCAGGTTTTTCTTGTAGCGGGCCACTTCCAGCAGTTCGGGGAGCTGAAATTTATCGCGGATTTTGAATTCAAGGGGGATCAAACGCCCGGTGGTTTTTTTCTGCCGGAAGGCTTCTTTCAGGCTTGCAGAAAGGTTGAGTTTGAACACACCCGGGGCCGTCTTTTCATTGAAATAAAAAGCAATCTTGAAAAAGCCATCCCAAACCGAAAGCCAGGCAATGGTCTTTTTGCCATAACCGATCTTGCAAAGCCAGGCCTTGTCATCCTTGTAAAAACTCCAATGGGGCATGAAGCCGAATTCGGGGCCGGAGAGGGTTTCCAACAGCGATTCAAAGGTGGCATAGCTGTCGCCCAGGGCATTGAGCAGCACTTCGGGGATTGGGCGGATGCCGGGTTCGCGCAAGAGCAAAGTTTCCATTTCACTTGTTTTAAGGTTCAAGTAAATGTAAGGAAAAAAGGGTTGATTTGAAAGTTTTTGGGGCTCAAAAAAGGCTAAAAAAGGCTCAGTTGTCACTGCCGCAGCAATGCTTGTACTTTTTGCCGCTGCCACAGGGGCAGGGGCTGTTGCGGCCGATGCTTCGCCTGCGCAGGTTCAGGGGCAGCCGGTCGGTGGCCTTCTGACGGAAGATCTTTTCGAGCATCGCGTAAATTTCAGGGTGTTTTTGTTTGAGCAGATGGGGGCGTTCAAAAAAGTATTCGCTCACCACTGCGAAAAACTCTTGTTTGTTGGTGGCGCCATAAGGATTAATGCCCGACTTACGGTTGAAGATGTTTTCCATTTCTTCCTCTACAAGGTTGAGCCAGGGGATTGCATACTGGTTTTGGAGGAGTACTTCGGGCAGGCCGTCGGCCACCCCGTCGCTCATGTCGACCAGGTGGATAAACTCGTGGATGCCTACGTTTTTCTTGTCGTTGGCAATGGCAAAACCTTGGCGGAGGGCATTTTTCGAGAGGATCATCATGCGGTCCATGGCGCCCGTGCCCACCATGCCCAGGATGGTCTTTCCCGCTCCGGTTTCGTATTGCTGATCGAAGGAGCCGGGATAAAGCAGCACCTCGCTGAGGTTGCGGTATTCCCATCCGCGAAAGCGAAACACAGGGATGACGGCGCTGGCCGCCACCAGCAGCCGGTCGGTATCGTCAATGGAGGTCTTGATGCCCGTGATGCGTTTCTCAGCCAGGAAGACCTGGATATCCTTTTCAAAGACAGGCTTTTCGTTGGCCGGAAGGTGGTTGTAATAGATCACGTGCCCGGTCAGAATCTTTCGCCATTCCTGGGGGAAGGGGGTGGACAGGATCTTTTTTCGCCTGCGGTATTTTCGGGTGGCCCGGCGCCATATCATGAACAGCCCCAGGAGTCCTGCAAGGATCAGCAGGATCATCACTCCCATTGATTTTTCGCGGTTCTGGATCAGGATGGGGGCATACAACAGGATGAAAGCGCCGCTCAATATCCAGGGCAGGCTTCCTCTTTGGTTCGGATGGGGGTTTTCCATTGCTTTTCCTCAGCTTGGGCAAGCGCCAACAGGGTCTTGCTATTTACAGAAGCCCATTTTGACCAGGGTTCAGCTTCAAAAATAAGGGGATTTCAGGAATAATTTATGTTTTTTGAATGAATATTTTCCCGTAAGGGGATAGGATGGAACTCAAAAAAAACGCCCTGCAAAAAATCCTGCGGGGCGTTTTTAATTCACGGAAGTGAAGCTAATTACCTGGGTTTGAGGAAGCTGATGACCTCCTCGTTGAAGCGCCGGTAGTTTTCGTATTGCAGG
>LSQX01293762.1_pt1 | contig 27551 bp, 33 predicted proteins | sample 654561 | NCBI WGS metagenome assembly LSQX01 (sample SAMN04489861, study PRJNA283612) | anaerobic digester metagenome | isolation source: 4 biogas reactors fed with cattle manure at either 37C or 55C with and... | place: Denmark: Kongens Lyngby | collected 2014
AGGTGTGTATAAGAGACAGTCTTATAATAAAGCAGCCCATCTTGATTCTGACAATTAAAGTTCTTAATAGCGGTAATAATATCCCCGATAAAACCAGCCGTTGCTTGGTCCTCGTCTCCGAAGCAGCAAAAACCGTTGCTGTCGTTAAAAGGACAATCAATCTCTTCGCACTTATTAGCTGCACACTTGCTACAAAGGTCATACTCTACCCAGTAGCACCCACCTTCACAGGCATTATCATCTGTACATCCACAAACACGACAGATTTGCTCGTCAAAAAGGCCTTCATCTACATCACTTTCCAGTGGACACCACTCAGGACAGGTATTGGGATCGAAGTCTTTATCTGAAGCAATTTTCTTTTGCCCTTCGGCAAACTGATAGCAATAGTGTGTATTCGTCTCACAAGGCCGCTTTATGGTTTTTGTGCCATCATCCGAAACCACATTTACATACGTGCTGTCGTCGCTGTACCAGTAGCCATAATTGCAGCTGCCACACTGATGCTTTTTAACTATTTCAGACCGAGAATCCACAAATTTAGGGCACGTCTCATGTTTAGAGCGCATTAGGCGGCCATTAAAACTGCACCTTACATGGTCAGCCAGTTCACCGGGTTTACCCAGCTCACAATCACCGCAAAAAGTGTCAACAATCCCTTTATTCTGTTCTGCAGCCTCCGTCGGAAAAAACTTATCTATCAGCTCCCGCTTAGCTGCTATACCCTTTTTGTTGGAGCTGCAGCTTATTGATAAAGTTCTCCGACAGTCGGCCATGCAGTCAGCATTATAGGCAGCGCCAAGCTCCGGATGATCTATGCAGAATTGTCGTATATCTTCCATAAGGTTGTGATCCAGGCCGTCAACCTGAATGGTACATTTATCTTCTAGAGATCCCCGCCATGTTGTTTCATGGTTTGGTGGCTGTGATCCAGCCCGGCATTCATAGCGGAGAAATTTAGCTGTCTCGCCGTAACCATCAGTGACCTCGATAACAAAGGGACAGACGCGGCACAGATCGTCAACAATTCTGCCAGCTGGCCGCTCACCTCCCAGATAGGCTACCTCGTCTTTAACCTCATATCCAGTCACTGTAGCCGTGCTGTTCTTCAAAAACTCCCGGCCGCATTTTGTGTAATAGGTTCGTTTCGCCACTTTTTGACCTCCTTAAAACCACATAATATTAAAACAAAATTTGATTTAACCTACAATAATTATATCATAAATGTAGTGCAAATGTCAAACAATAGGCCGGAAGCTTACAGTGAAAAACAAAAGCCATCATCAACATAAAAATTTGATAATGGCGTTATAGGTAAATTGTCGTAATTATAGATGTTAGATTGAAAATCCTTCAGCCAAAGGCAGAGAATCAACCAACAATTTAAACTCGCTTTCACTAAGCCCTTTTAACTTGTTTGCGGTATCTCTTGCGCAATCAATCAGCTCCGGTTCGTCAGTGTTTGCTATTGCATTTTCGATACGAGAGATAATCGCGGATGCCTTGGCATCCTCACATGAAACATCTTCAAAAAAACCATTTATAAGCTCAGCCTCATAGAAATTAAACTTTACCATAAAAAGCTCCTTTCACTTTACCATATCCATATCTATTGACTTCTTAATACCACCTTCAGCAACCTGTTCATTTTTTTGATGTAGTTGGGCGCGCCGAAGATCGTCAACAACATCCTTTAGCATATCAAACGCATCTTTATCTTGATCAGTGCCGGATGCTTCAAGCTTTTTACCTGCAACAGTATACATATCGCGGACTTCATCGACCGATAACAGTTTACCGGCATTTTGATTAAGAGTATCTAAATAACAAGCAGTATTCGCCGAAATATGTTTAATTGCAGGGTAACTCGCACCATATTGCTGGCATATAGACTCATATATAGTATTGGAATTGCTTTTTATATTGCTAAATTGACCGTGTTCCAAAAATGAATAATAACTATCTTTGGTGACTATAAAATGATCTAATAAATTGACATTAACGGTTTTAAGAGCATTATAAAGCCTTGAAGTAAGATTAATATCTTCGTTACTTGGTTGCAGACTACCACCAGGATGATTATGAGCAACCATGACAGACGGCGAATCATACATTAATGCCTCTTTTACTAGCTCCCTAGGAAACACATAGGCTTGATTAACGGTGCCAGCCGAGATAACCTTCGTTGCTATAACATTGCATTTGGTATCAAGAAAAGTGCACATAAACAGCTCTTTATCTTTCTTGTTGCCAAACAGAGCCTTAAAATAGTTACCTGCATCCGTAGCGTTATTTAATAGATATTGTCCCTGTCCGGTAGTTTTTATTGTTTCATAAAGGTTAAACATTTCTTTAAGACCATTTAATTTATTGAGCTGTTCAGCCGTAGCGCCTAAAGAAGTAGGATGATCAAATATATTGTTTATAGGATTCTCTTTTAAAAATTTATCAATCTTTGTCTTGCTGATTCTGGTGTATTTACTTAATAGATCCGAAAATCGTAACTCATCAATTTTGTGTTGATACATAATATTGATCTCCTAAATAATGAATTATTTGACTAATATCCTTTAGTGCCTCGGCCTGCTCTGGTTCTAACCCTATAGAATCTGGATTATTCAAAACAGTCTCGATTCCGAACGTATTAATAAGCTGTGATAGCACAGTCTGTCCGATTCCGGTAAACTTACCAATTAATGCAGCTATATTATCGACATCGGCTATTACATCAGGTCTATTGCCACTATTCATAAACGTAATCCTTTCCAGCAGTGTTATAAAGAGGCCTCATCTAACGCCATATTCTTTACCGTCTGCTTTTTATTTTCTTGTGCTATTACCTGCTTATACTGTAATTGAGCCTGTTTAATATCGTCAACAATCTCCTTAAGGTTTTTAAACTCTTGAATATCATCAATATCCTTGCCAATATCAACGGTTTTACCCGATGCTTTATATGCAGCCTTTATATCCTTAATTGTTGCAGTAGATCCTTTGCTTTGGTTAAAGTTATCAATAAGAGCTGCAGCCCTTTCAGAGATATATTTTATGGCCGGAAATTCATCTTTATATAGCCCCTTTATTTTTTCAAGGACATCTATACTATTAGCTGAAGGATTATGTACATGATTAGTCTGCAAGGCAAGGTCTTTATTTAATACCGCATCTATATCATCGATAAATTTGTTTGCAGTTTTTTGGATCAGGTCAAAAGATTGCTTTAATTCTTTAAGCTCCTTTCCGCCACTCCAACTAGCCAGGTATTCAAAACTATATTCACTTGTATCTACACCGAAATTATCAGACACTATAAACGCTACGCTCTCGGCCTGAACTTCTTTTGTAGCTCTGTCAAGTGCTGCCGCTGCCGGTGTGTTGTGTAGCTGAGAATGTGCGTATTCGTGAATCAGTGTTTTAGCTGTCTGATCAGGTGACATCCCAGCTTTGACAGCAATTAAGTTTTCCATCATGCTGTAGTATCCTTTGGCTCCGGATGTAATGTCTTTTTCAACAATAGGCACCTTAGAAAATTGTTTTATTGCATTTACGATCTTTTCTGAATTTTGGCTGCTGCCGGTCAGCTCCTGACAGATTTCCGGAAGTGGTTTGCCTTGGGTCTGCTTAACATCAAAAACTGTTACAGTTCTGAACCGGAGGCCTTCAACATTTTCTTTTTTGATTTCTTCCTTGCCGGTTAGCTTGTTTTTAACTTTCACATCTTTTTCATACTTGAAAGGACACGGCGCAAGTATGGTTATACCTTTTTCTCCGCGCTGTACGTTTCTTTCAAACTTATTAATCCATGTTTTGTACCCAGCCACCCTGGTTGCATCAGGCCGTTGCATGTAAATCAACATGGCATTATTAAAACTGTAGGAATGAAACATCGATTGAACCTTAAGAAATGCTTTGTACTTTTCGCCATCCATTGTTTCAGTAATGCCCTTTTCCAGCTGCTCCATTATTGCAGCCAGTTTGTCATCTGCCATAATGATTATCTCTCCCATCTGAAACGCATGTAATAAAGAAATGTAGAGCCTTACACCTTATAGCAGATTATACCACTTTATGTTCGTTATCGTCAACGGAAATAGCCCGAACCCAGCCACTTATATAAAATAGTCACATATTATGTAAATGGTGTTAACCGCAAAAAAAGAACCAAGGAGTTTATTTCTCCCTGGTCCTTTTTTTATTTTGTCATTCTTCAGCTGCTTCACTATCTGTAACGTATTCTGCCAGATATAGCTTCTCAGCATTTATAGTCTTATCGTAGTGCTTTTTACCGTTATCGTCCTCCCAAGTATTATCCTCAACCCTGCCCTGAACGATAATCCTCTTGCCTTTTTTGAGCTGCTTTTCAACGAACTCCTTGCTGAGATTCCATTTGTCGATTTGGAAGAAATCAGCTCCCGGTTTATCCTCGCCCTGCTTTTTGTAATCACGCTGGCAAGCTCCGCTGATTTTTGTTACAGACTTATCTCCCACCTGACTGTATTCTGCATCCTTTGTAAGTCTGACCTCGATAGTGATATTGTTTAACATTAGACCGCTCCTTTCGTTTACCGAACCATTTATTATATTAATTATACCATAAATGTACTGCATTTGTCAAATATTAAATTATATTTGCATCCGCATAAAGTAGCGCCAATTCACCAACAATTGGCTAGCATTATATTTTTCTTATTCACTGTATCGTTCTTAGCTTTATTCTTGTGTACAACTGCCGGGCTAATCCTTAACCTGTAAAAGTTCGGGTTATCCATACTCTGCGATACGATAGCATACAGTCACCTCTCCAAATTAATACGGCCATGCCGTATTTTTAGGCACAGCCCAAACGTCTACGCCACCTTTTGGATTGCGTACTTTTATCGCTCCGAATTCGTGGGGACGGTTCATCAGATTTTGAGCGCCCGACCTTGTATGCCCGTGTGATTCAGCCCACTCGCCGAGATAGATATATCCATCCGGCAGAGGTGGAGCTGTTAATTTGTGTTGGTACTTTGCCTTGGTCAGTTCGTTCCGGCGGTTCTTGTTGTATATCCTCTGGCACCTGGGGCAGCGCACCGACCTGTCTGTTTTGGCCTCAAAGTACGCCGTGCATGTAATACATTTTTTATCCATAATCCCTCCTTGACAAAGCTTCCAGTTTGGATATAATAAAAGTGTCGCCTAACGGCGTGGATTGAAATTATGATATTATCATTTTTAACAAAGAGAGAAGCCGCCGATTAAAGCGGCTGTTTCTTATACTTTTATATATCCGTGGAATTCTGTACTGTGATCCAGGTTACCTTCTTCGTCAAATATTGCCGTTTCGACTGTTGCGTATGGGTTATTCTGTTCGTCATAGTATCTGCCGTCGCCCATATCTTTTAGCCATGTACCGTCGGCAAGCTCTATCATGTTATTACCTCGGTATGTCCCCTTAATAACGCTTAGTTCGCTTATGTCCTTAACTTCAATGTTTTCGCCTGTGTGAGCGTTGCTAATCACGGTCTTTTTTACATTTCCCACAAGCACCCGATTGCAATAGTCCAAAACCCATGCTTGCAATTCGTCCCAGTTTACTTCTTCGCTGTCGCTGTCGGGATTCCATCCCTCAATTTCCTTCGGTCTACCTATGCACGCCTTGTTCGGCGCATCTTCTTCCGTGTATACGTCCGGGATAAACTCTAAGTTTTCATCCAGCGTGCCGAGCTGTGCTTCAGCAAAGCTGCCTGTCGCTCCGTGTAACCCATTTTCTGAACCTGTACTAAAGCCATATTCTAGTTTAACTGCTGAGCAGCCTGCTGCATATCCTTCAAGTGCGTATAACTCCAAGCCATCTTCTCGTCTTACTTCAATAATTTTTTTACTCATAACATCCTCCCTCTGCGGAGATTAACCGCTCCGCTCCGGCGTATAAAAGTCAACCAAATTTTACCCATAAATCTGAGAAGCCTTCTTGGTCTCCGACAGCATTACTTGCGTTTTCAAAGTTTTCAAATATGCCGATAACGCCACTGTTACAACCACTAGTGTCAAGTGCAACAAAGATATGTTCTTCCGTATCTTTATTTCCGTGTTCTTCCACCCATGCTTCAGCTGTGGGATGGTTCCAAGAGTTAATAAGTGTTTCAGAGTTTGCCCATTCAGGCATTTTTTTGTTTACACCGCTCCTTATCCTTCTCCCCGGGTACGCCTTATTAAATTCCTCAACAAACTCCGCATCATTGGCTGTCAGGTTTGTTTCCTCCCTAGTGGGGTTTGACGCGTTATCGTAAGTATAATATTTGCCGTCATACTCTACTGTGTATCTATCTCCAAAGTCACCGCACGATGTGTCGTTAATAGTACCAATTTTGCCGTTGTACTCAAATGTAATTAACGGCTGTGAATACCCTCCGCCATTATTGCATTTAGCCTGGTCATAGTGGCTGTTCTGTTCCGCTCTACTTATTTCAGTAATCATGTTCCCCTCCCTCTGCCGTTTCCGGCAATATACTATTTCGCCATTTTTATGTCAATTCCTGCAAATGCCTTTCTCCGCGGTTTAGCCGCCGGGGTTCGGCCTTGTATTGACTTAACCCTCAAATTTGCACAGATAAAAATAAACCCATTTCGTGCCATCGCGGTCTTTAATCTCGTAATTACAACATTCCCATACATCGTGGTACAAAAACCATACATCGCCGTTGAAGGTATTGATGTATTCATATCCCAACTCGAGAAGCCCTCGGCGTAGAAGATCGTTGACTGAGTCGTTGCCATTTTCCCACTTTATATTGAAGAATGCAGATTTTCCTCCGGATATCGGCTCCCCTTGTGGCTTTCGCGCTTGAAAATCTTTACAAAGTTCATCAAATGTCATAAATTACCTCCAATCTGCCGGGATATGCCGCCCGGCTCGGCTTGGATGGTTATATATAACAACTACCTATCATACACACAAATTCTTATTAAGTTTTCGCCCCTTGCTTTAATCTGGCTAACCGTTCTTTCTAAATGCTTTTCTAAATGTTTTGAGTTCGGGACCCCTTCGGCTACCGAAGGAGCATCTACTGTACACTTTTCACTAATTTCTACAATGTTGTACTTGGGTATAAATTTTAACGCCTCTTTTAATTTCATTTTCATTTCCTCCAATCTTGATTTTGGAGGCCGCCACGGTTATAATTGATTTGCAGCGGCCTTGTTGCCCTGTATAATCCCCGGATGCTGTGAGTGCGGAAGGGGATTATTTTATTGTTAAACAATCTAAACCGTGAGTATCTGTGTAATAAAAGTGCTTCGGCATGATAGCTGTTAGGCCGTACCAAAATGGCTTTAGTTCCTCGTGCTTTGAATATCCAACATCTTCACCAAGCCATTGTTTAGTTATGTCTATACCGTTGTATTGACCCTTTTGGATAGTAGCTGCTTTGGCTAAAAATGCTTCATTGTCTGCTAAAAATTCATCTTTTAAGATTCCTCTTTTATATCCGTATTCAGTTACACCTAAAGCCTTTTGCCTGTTCGTCATTCTATTTTCCTCCAATCATTTTGCGGTTTCGGGGCTTGTGACACCGCTGCCGCATTACGGCCGCCGAAGCGGCTCACTCTGCTAGGCTTCAAAATATTCATCCTCTGCATCATCAAAGTACCATTTGCCATCTTCGTTTTTACAAAGCATGGCGTATTGTCTACAACCTGCCTTATTTATGCTTGCATAATCTCCTTCATGGTTTACTGCTGATGGTTCACACTCTGCCAATATATCGCCTTCGTGCATAAATTCAAATGCTTCTTTTTTCGCATCCTCCCAGTTGTTCGCATCAAGTTTATATACCTGGCTTGTGCATTCCCCAATACCTTCATAGTAATAATTACTTTTCACGGCCTCGATAAATAATTCAGCGTTTACACCCCAGGGCTCATAATCTGGGTCAGCTACTGCGGCATCAATATCAGACTTGTCCATAACTTTGTAGCCGTTGTTACGTATATCCTGGTAATCTGGTTCAAAGTCTGCTGCCTCTGGTTCGTGTCCTTCCCAGCCTGTTGTATCGCCGTCAGACTGGATATAATCTTTATAATTTTCTGCGGCCAGCGCCATGTCGTTGTAGTAATGCGCAAAGTTTCCGAGTTGTAATGTTAGACCTCCGCCGTTATCAAAAATGGCTGTAACTTTTAAGTTTTTCATGATTTATACCCCTTTCGTTTCACTTGATATATATAAATTATATCAAAATGTACTGCATATGTCAAACATAAATATGCAACATAAACTTCTTTAACACATGAAAAAACCGGTCTTACCGGCTCTTTCAATTAGTTATTTTCACTGTAATGTATCCGTCGGACTTACTATATCACTCGCCAATTGCCACCTGTCTCTGGCACAACTCAGGAAGGTTAGCTCTGAGAAGAGACTCTGCCATAACAGGCACAACCATATTACCAATCCTTGCGACTTGCTTGCTTTTTGGGTATCTCTTGCCTGTGTAATCCTTGTCGATTATATAATCTGCCGGGCAACCTTGCCCTAGCTTCAACTCTTCCGGTTGAAGCATCCTAAACCATATATCGACTATTTGATACGGTTCGCCTTTAATAATCACGCTGACAAGCCCAAACCTGTCTTTTGTGACTATAGTGCCGATTGGGTCTTTGACGCTTTGCCCGATACCACTGCCATAATATTTGATTAAAAAGGCTGACACTAGACCGAAGTGTCCAGCACTTGTTGTTATAGTGTGTAAAGGATCTTTTACTGATTGGCCAGTACAGGTGTTATAAAACTTTGTGATAAAAGCTGTCACAAGGGCATATCTGTTTGATGTGTCGATTGTCATTATGGGCTCATTTACGCTCTGGCCTCTGACATAATCGCTCTTTGTCTCACTATGGTACTGGATCAGAAAGGAAGCTGCTGTTTCGTGCGGTAATATGTATGGGTTAGGATCGTCAATAATAAACTTTTTAATACCCCTGGCAATGCGGTTGAGCGTTTTATCTCTGAGAGGATTTTTTCGAGTAAATATTGAGCTCCCCAGGTCTGACCAATCTATGCAAGCAGATATTGGCACCCACGGCTTCAACAGTCCACAACGCACCTCAATTCTTTCAGGATTTGCGTGTGTCGGTTCAGGCCATTCAATTTGCTGGCCGACAAGCTTAAATATACCGTACCACCTCTTTCTTGTTGTTGGCGCACCATAATCCGCCGCAACAAGTTCCCGGCAGTCAAATACATATCCAAGGGATTTCATCATCCGTATAAATCTATTGTAGTCCTCACCCTTGCGCTCTTTAATTGGAAGCCCCTTTGCATCGAGCGGACCCCAATCCTGAATTTCTTCAACATTCTCCATAAACACAGCTTCGGGTATATACCCTGTTTTCTCCCTTATCTGCTTACAGAGCTTGTACACAGCCCAAGGCAGTATACGCAATCCTGTTTCCCTCGGCTTGCCCCCCTTTGCTTTGCTGTGCGAAGTACAGTCAGGACTTGCCCAGAGAGCCCTGACTCTATCGCCAATTTTAAGATATTTTCTCAGATCTACAGAAAATATATCTTCAGTAATGTGTAGCGTGTTTGGATGATTAGTCTTGTGCATTAATATTGCATCAGGATCATGGTTAATCGCTATATCAACTGTCAAGCCTGTTGCCTTTTCCATTCCCGTGCTTGCTCCGCCACCCCCGGCAAATGCATCAATTATCAAATTTTTCATCATCATCAACCTTTCTTTGGATTCAAGCTCAAAACGCCCACGACCCCATGAAATTCCGCATAACCTCTACTGGCATATAAATTTTTATCAACCTTATACAAGACATCAAGTACAGGCGCTTGGAGTTCTTTAGCTGAGTATATTTCAACATCTTTGATAATTTTTGAAAGAATATCTTTATATGCTTTGTCACGGCTCTTTGAGTTTGGATAATTTCTTATAAAGTGATAGCACACAAAATTATGCTCATATAATTGGGTATCACCTATTTTTGCTATGGTCGCAGTCAAACGATGGCCGTCTAAGTTTCTGCAATATTCAAAGCTCCTACTATCATTAAGCAGTAAATCTTTCGGTTCAATTTTATCGAAAAAGAGGCTATCTGCTTTCTCAGTGGCACATTTTTCGCTTGTAAACACCTTGTCACCAATAAGGTGATCCCAAACGACCGTATGCGCACCATTATTAAGGTCTACACTATACCCAAAATATATCTCATCATCACCACATAACCAGCTATGGTTAACACGCCCGCTTATTACAGTATCTAAACTCCGAATAAATACTACCTCTCCATCGAAAAGTTTGGGTTTTGGTACAACTTTGCAATTATAAAGATTAAAGCAATCATCAAACGATAGTTGTCCTGCTGCCAATAATTCTTTCATAATAACCCCCTGTATTTCAATGCTCCCAAGTATTTGACACTATTAATTATATCAAATTGTACTGCAAATGTCAAACATTAATGGCAGTATATATTCTTTAAAAGCGCTTGACAGGCCTTTTCCCCCTGGTACAATCTGTTTTTTCATCGTAACGGTACCCCGATTATATAACCTGCAGAGCCCACCAGGAGACTCCGGAGAGTCCATCAAATTTAAGACCAGCAAAGCGCACCCTAGCAATGCACCCGGCCGGGTACCCGAAAATAGCAAGACAGGCATCGGACATGTCTTACCGTCCCGCCGATTGAGGGGACGAAAATCAAGGGACGGTTAGAATGTCCATGAATGGCAAAGCTTAATTTTTGGGTGGCCGTTAAGGTGCCATAATAAGGTTTAATGAATTTAGCTTATTGAAGAAGGATATACAAATCCAAATAGATACTCTCAAAAACAGTACCAAAACCTAAGAAACGTAAAAGCTTACAGTGAAAGAAAACAAGCGCAACGAACAAAAAGAAACGCAGCCCATCAGAAATAAACAGGCGAACCCACGAATTACCACCAAGCAAAGAGAAAACCAAAGACCAAACAACGCCTAAAGGAGCATTTTCAAACTACTTTAAAAAATCATCTTCAGCATGAGCATCTGTACCCTCACGCGGATTACCGTTAAAAAAGTGAACCCTATCAATAACAGCGCAAACAGTTTGAACCTCCACGCCTTTTTTAGCAAACTTACGCTTATTAACTAAACGGCCACTAAAAAGGATCTCATAACCTTTACGAAAATAAGTAGCAATCAATTCAGCAGTATCATCCCAAGCAGTAACATCTAAAAACGTAGTAGTAGTCTTATTCAAGCGAATAGCAACACAATTATTAAGAACCTTTTTACCACCCGAAACAGTCTCCAACACGACATCCTGAGTGAGACGCCCTAATTCCATAAGCACACAATAACCTCCTTTGTAAGCAGGGCGCACATGAGCGCCCTGCCCGTCCTTTAACAAATTCACAACCGCCAGAGCGGTTGTTACCTTCAAATCCCAGCTTCAAAGAAAAGGGCTACCCTTTTCTACCTTTAAGCGCCTCCGAAGCCTCCCCCGCCTCGAATTCCCGCACCATCTTGTAGAAGGTAGTACGCTTCAGCCTCATCTCCTGCATAGCGGCGGTTGCAGTAATTTCCCCGGCCTTCCACCGGCGATAAAACTCCGGGAAAGACGCCGGCATTTTAATAGGTTTCCGGCCAAGCTTAACACCCCTCTTCAAAGCAGCATCTATACCCTCACGCTGCCGTTGGTTAATCCGTTTTCTTTCATCCTCGGCCAGCCAACTTAGGATCTGCAGAACGATATCACGAATAAGATTCTGCAGCCCATCAAGCTCTTTAAACCTTGTAGTATCCAAGAGCGGCATGTCCAAAACAACAATATCAACACTTTTGTCAACTGTAAGATAGTGCCACTCGGATAAAATCTCAGCCTTGTTTCTCCCGAACCGATCCAGCGACTCGATATAAAGAACGTCACCTTCCCGAACATAATCCCTCATCTTCTGGTATTCAACACGTTCAAAGTTCTTACCGCTTTTCTTGTCTACATAGATCCGGTCCAATTCAAGATTTTCAAATGCATCCAGCTGCCGCGCTTCGTTTTGATCCCTGCTACTTACTCTACAATATCCAACCCTCATATATTTCTACCCTCCTTGCACCACGAAATCAGACCGTCTACAATTCTTGCGAACGCATTTTATCACGTAGCTTCAGAGATTCCGAAAACAGCAGCACCAAGCAAATTGACTTGCCTCCTGTTTTGTTGTGCCGGACAGCAAAACCCTCTGGCGTTATCTCCTTGTTGGAATCGGGAACATCAAGGCCAAACATACCTTCAATACCGCCACCTTCAATACAGTTTTCCATCACACTAAAAACAAACTCCTTGAAGTAGTAATTAAACCTATCACTTGGCACATAGGCATTTAAGTAATCCCAAGCCGTTTTTGTCATAACAAAATAGTCAGCCATGTTAAACCCAGCCTTGTCTGCTTCTTCAGAAAGATCCAATGCAAAAGTATCAAATTCCGGTACATAAACAGTTTCTAATTTGCTACGAGAAGCTGTTGAATTGATAACACGTGCAATGCGGACACCTTTGGAGCCCGAAAAACGGCCTCTGAGCTTTCTGTGAATCCAGATATGAGAAGAACCAGAACCTATAAAATACATTCCTAATGATCTTGTTTCGGAATATACACCAATAGAAATAGCCAAATCATGAACAGTAACTGATTCATTTGTATTAGCCACGCTTTCAATAGCCTGCAAGACAGCCTTTTCCTGATCGGTAATACAATCCTCGTAAATAAACTCTACCATAACCATACCTCCCCTTATATAAGAAATAAACCAACACCTTAAACAAGTATGACAGCTTTAAAGCAACGGTTTTAGTCAGATATACCCTTTTCAACCGGCCTAACTCTCTCGTCAGCATCCCCGACCGTATAATCGTCGGCCGTATCATCAACGAATAGTTCTGCGCCGACGACCTTTTCATCAGCAATTGGATAAAACACAGTTTTGTTGTCCACACCACAACCCTCCTTCCCCATTTGAGGATCTACCAACTTTGTATACTCCGGATACCGCAACTTTATAGCTTCCCAGAAGTACGGAGCCAGCCCACAGCAGAATATCTCATCAACCACATAATACTTAGAGATATTGCTATTTGAGAAGTCCTCTTCACTGTCGTAAGCCATGCCATCAAAAAGGTTAAAAGCAAGCCTGGTCACTTTTCTTGATGTTCCCGTTTGCCAACCCTTCTGCAGAGCGTCAAAATTGATACAGCCTAACTTGAAGTCATATAAAGTATTGATGTTATCCCGCGTCTCCGAAGTAAGCCCTAGGGTATAAAACAACGCTTTTCTGTATGGATCCCGGCTGCAGTTTGTCCTTAATACACTGTCCTCATAAAACTTTTTGTGTAAATCATCCAAGAAAATCATTGCTATTCCTCCTTAAATTATTTTAGATCCTTATTCGGTTATTCCAGCAACACACTCGCAATTAGGGCATCTGCTATCTGCTTTTGCGATACCAAAATACAATTGCACGAAATAATTTCGGTATCCCGAACACCACTACAATTATCAAAAACAACAGTATAATAGCCTTATAAAGCATTTGCGGCTCTAGAGGTCTCGTTAAGAAATCCATCAATTCACCTTCCTTCTTCACTCACTTCACTTCATTTGTATTTAACAAAAATTTAACCGAATTAGTAAACATCGCTTCTCTGTGGGGGGTACCGTCTATATACCCCAATACTCCGTTTGATTGCACCAGATTCCAATCTTCTATATTGTGCATATACTTTTGGGCTTCAAGCGATAAGACAAAATTGTCCGCCTCGCTAATGATCTCGCAAATCTCTTCTGAAGGAGCAGACAAACTAAAGTGTTTATATATCGCATCCATAATGTTAGCTTCAATTTCTTTATATCCTGGCAAAAACTTCTTTAGTGGTCGTGGGATGTCACAACAATATGCTTCAGCTGCATCATGCAACAAACCATACAATCTGATAAGGCAATCATAACCCTGTTCGGCAATGCAAAATTCAACATTAAGGCTGTGTGTTGCTACGCTGTATGGATCCTTCGTATGCCCATTAAACCGGTTTATATAACTGAGTGCATGAGCTATGTCTTCCAAACAGACATCTTCCGGTCTGGGGTCAAGCGGGTAAAACTTCTTTCCGGTGTAAGTGCCAATATAATCGCCTTTTCTCATTCTCAACAACCCTCCATTTTTAATTTGGCTTGCGATACATGAAGTGACTTGCAATCCTTTGTTCTAAAAAGTATCTCAAATCCGTTTCGCATAATTCCTTATAAAACTCTGCAATTTCAATCGTTGAAAAATCATCCAGAGTGATACATACAACATTTGAGATAGATAATGTTCTATCCTTATTTAAAGACAATTTTTCATTAATCGTTTTTTCAATTTTATTCACACGGGCACCCACTTTCTTGGTATCAAACCTTTATCTTGCATGATAGTAAAAGTCCACGCTTTCATTTGTAAACTTGTCGTAATTTATTGTCCATTCTCCGATTTCGCCTTTTTCAAAGAGAAAATAAATCGATTCAAAGTCACCAGGCTGAGTTTGCCGTTCAACCGTCAAATCCTCGCTGCCTTCTTTATAAATGATTCCGCCCGGTGATATAAATTCAAACACCGGTTCCTCTTTTTCGTAATGAAAAGCAAATTGGAATCCGCCGTTGGTATCGACCTGCTGTGTCGCACTCATCGGCAGATCTGTTTTTCCCTGGCCGCAGCTGCACATAAATAACAAAGCAATAAGCACCGGTACGAATAAAAGGTTCTTCATGAGCAATCTCCCTCCATGCTAAGGACATATTGTTGGAACTTTTCACTTGCATTCTTTCTTACAGACTTGAGGTTTAATATAACCCTCATCCTCTGCGAACTGCCGGATCTTTTCCACGGTGCTCGAACCGATCCCGTTACCTGTTCCGCTCATGCAACTCAAACGGGCTATAAATTCGCAAATAATAGCTTCCTTTGTTGTTTTCATAATACCCTCCTGACATTTATCATTTATATACTATAATTATACAATAAATGTCCGTAAATTACAAGCTAAATTAACGGACATTCGATAATAAAATAACGAGATTAACGGACACAAAAAACATGAGAATTTATTAGTCTGGAAAAGTATACTTTTCCGGACATCGCATGAAACTACTATATGGTATAATTTAGATAATCGGAATTGTGGTCTGGCTGTACTTACCTTCCTTTAGCAAGGAAGGAGGTGAACATCTTGCAAAAGAAAAGTCGTCCTAAGCCGCAAAAGCCGAGAGACTGGAAGAGCATATTTGGTTTTGTCGCAGCGATCATTTATTTGATTGTTGAGATCATCAAAAAGCTTTGAAAGTCGAAAACCGGAGGGATTACGCCCCTCCGGTTTTCTTTGTGAACATCTAGTTTGCAAAAGTTAAAGTCATTAACTACATTATACCCATATAAAAGGAAAATATCAACTATTTTGTTCCGGCCTTTTTATGCCTTTCAGCTTTAAAAATTCCATCACTACAACTTCAGGGATATACCAGGCGCCTTTGTATATTGCTCGGCCATAAAAACAACCATCTTTATCACGCAGCTCCAGATAAATATATTGTTTTGAATAGCCCTTTGGCCTTTCATCGGTCTTGGTAAGCTCTATAAGCTCATTTACGGTGTATAATTTGCCTGCGTTGTTTCCATGCATTACACCGAACAGAACCTGTCCTAGAGGCGTAAAATGAAAGCTGTAAGGCACCATGATTTCATCAGTCAGATAACCCGGTGGAAATAATCTTTTAAGTGCAGCTTCGACCGCTGCCTGAGGATCATCAAGCTGCCTATGCCCGGCAAGATGGTCATACAGTGAAAGCAAAATCCTCTTTGTGACTTCATCAAGATTTGCAATGCTCCCCGCAAACTTGTCCTTATCAGGTATAATCATTGTGACCGGAACGTCATAGATTTTAACCGTACCATTGCTATATGTAACAGTAAAGCGGAATGTTAACGTTCCGTTATCGGCTACCACCAGTAGCATCATCCTCATACATACTACCATTGATTAAAATATTTTTAGTAGTCGTACTACAAAGGGATCCACCAGGACTTTGAGCATATTTAGCAATAAATTGTACGGTGTAATATTTATTATCCGGGAACCATACTGGCACATAGTGAGCACGTCTACCAAGTACCGACTGTTCGCTAACGTAAAATGTCCATGTGTTGCTGAAGCTCGTCGATGATTTAGCTGGATCCATCGAAATAGGAATTTTAAATTGATGCTCCGGAAAATATGCATATACATCCTGGGGGCCAGCAAGTTTTGACGGTATGTCATAATTAGTAGTCAGATTGGTGGTAACTGTGGCCTCAAAACCATAACCAGATTTCATCGAACTTTGGGATAAGGATGCACTGATGCTAAGCGCCGCATAAAAATTGTATGTCTTGTACACAGCATAGTCTTCGTAAATAGGATAAGTATATGTAACCTCTTCGTTTGTTAACGGATCAATCCTAATTTCTGTACGGGTCCCAACCTTACGTGTCGCCCAGTGATCAAATCTGCTCTCAGACCACTCACGGCGGTCATAGGTGCACCCGGCCGGCGGTTTTATGATCGAGACCGGCGGCACGTCATTCACTACGCTTGATATCGGCTCACGTGTAATTGTAGCAGTTGTTGTTTTTTTATTATTATAATATGTAGTTTCTACTGGGCTATGAGACGGGTTTATTTCTGCAGTAATTGTCACATTAGTACCATAACCAGGTGACGTCCATGTAAACGGTACAGTTTTTATGTTATTACGAGGCAACTCAATAAGCTCTGTTTTAGATGCTCCGTTTATGTTAATTTGCAGCTCAATTTTATTATCCTGTACATAGTCGTTGCTACTGTTATTGCGTACTTTAATATACGTTACAACCCTAGATTTTTCTTTATATACAGCCGGAGATATTGACATAACCTCAAAATCAGGGATATTCTTTTTTATTATCAAAACCTCAGAGCAGGTATTATTGCGATAATCATCCTCCACGATACCATGCTTTTCTTTAATTTTAGCTACAATATTAACCATTTTAATGTTTTGTTGCAAAGGATCAGCATACCAAGTAACTGGCACCACCGTTGATGAGTTAGCCGCAATATTTATAGTTGACGGTGCCTGTGGAGATCCAATCATTTTCCCATCTATTATTATTACAATAGGGATATCATGCACATCGTAGTCAGACGTGTTTTTAAATTCGATTTTTGTTGTAACAAACTCTTTTTCATTGTAATCACCATCAGATATATAGGCAACAGACAAATCAATACTATCGGCAACTTTAATGCGCAATTCCTGGGTATTGTCGGCATAATCAGTTTCTTCTACCTTTCTTGTCCCGTCAGTATCTGGAGCATTGACCTCACAGCGTACAGAGAAATATTCACCAGAGTAATCGACCGGCACAGTGTAACTTAGGTGCGTTGTCAGACCAGCTTCCGGTACAACTATATTTTCTTTAACTATAGGGTATTCCTCATCATTTTCGGTAACAAGAGTAAATCTAATATCCAGCGGCATGGTAGGAGCGCCGTTATAATTTGCGATATTTGCCGTTATCTCATATGCTTGCCCCTGCTGCACTGTTACCGTACTGTTTTGCATATTAAGCAACGCTATATTGTTATCAGACTTACCACTAAAAGCATGCAGCGTACCGTTGCCGTCAGTAACAAAGAGATAGCCACCTGAGTAGAGTGGTTCTGACGACATGCCGCCCGGAAGCGTAAAGGTATCCTTTGTAATAAGAGAATTTGTGCCAGGCACATGACTCTGAAAAGCATCCTTAACGCGCTTTGCTTTACCGCCGTCTGACTGGTATGTATAGAACACTCTCAAATTGTCGGCGCTGCCTTTATCACCTACAATGGCTAATTTACCCTTTATTCCCAGTCCAGCATCATTTTTCACTGTCGCCCGAATAATTGTAGGTGCGTTGCCGATTACCGAGGCAAACTCAGAATCAGAAGTGTCGTATAGAATGGCAGTGTTAATTGACGAGCTGGCCGGGTTATCTTTACCAAGCTCGATTGCTTTATTGTAATCCACTGCAATAAACTTACCCTTACCGGTATTATTATAGTTAGATATATTGTAATATACATAACTGTCATCCACCACCGGCACACAGTTATTATCAACCGTTGAACCTCCATATTTGGTGAGTGTCCAGAGCAATTTACCTGTCCGAAGCGATATGCAATATAAATACCCCTTTTTATCTGCACAAAATATTACGTTTTCGGATACGCCGTTTATTGTAACTACTTCGCTGGTAATGCCGGTGATCCCTGACATCATGTAGCTTTCTGATACTGATTTATTAAGAAGAGGATTGTCCTGATACTCTCCGTCATTGACAAATCCGGATGAAATATAACCAGTGGCTGCATCCACGCCGTAAAGAAATACAGAATGTGTTGAGCTATTATTTGTGTGGAATATCAAGGGTGACGATATGTTGCCGGGCGATTCTTTTACACTCTTTACTAATTTACCATCTGCATCCAGGACACAAAAAGAACCATTTGCAGCACCGGCAATAATATACGGTTCTTCTGTTACGCTGTCAAAAACAAAAACCGGGTTTGATGTTATGGCATATCCGTCTGAAGCGTTATATGTCCAATCAATCCAGGTATTATCCATATTGACGTTTTTTATTTTTATACAATATATTTTACCATCAACGGACCCAAAAATTAACCTGTCCAGCTTGTCCGAATCAAACCATCCCTCAGAGTTTTTTATTGCGGTAATGTGCGATAATGCCGGTGATGAGGATGTCTGTATCGTAATGCTACCCTTAACCGATTTATCCGATATGCTCACCTGCAGGAGCTTATTGTCAGCCAGGGCATATAAGTAATCACCAATAGCAATAGGCTGAGAAATAGACTTGCCTATACTAACTGTCCATTCCTCACGGAGCGGCAACATAATATCAGAATTTTGTACGCCGGTGTGCCATACATTACCCTTAAAGGCAACCGGGGTGTTTTCTGTATTAAGATAATTAATCCCGTCAAATGTCATATCCTGAGGATCGGCGTAAACAGTAACACTTGTTAAAATTACAAGCATGATGAGAATAAATGCAATAAGCTTCTTCATTAATTAACACCTCCTGTAGTTATGGATATGTTTTTACCTTTAACGGATATATCTGTACCAGAAAGTTTTATGGCATCCGGCAGTGATATATATGCGCCATCATCCTTTAACACAAGTAAGTAACCCATTTCAACGATTCCTACTGTGCTTACATATGCTCTTTTGCTGTCAAATTTGACTTCGGTCCGGATTTCTTCCTTGCCAATCCTCTTTGTAGCTATAATCATTTTGTAATAGGGGTTAAAATCAGCTTCCACATTATAGCCTAACGATTCAAACAAAGAGCGAAAAGGTAAATATGTCAAGTTATCTGACATATAGATACTACCAGTGCAACGAAACATATCCCCATTAACACTAATGGTCGTTGTGTTTGGGTCTATCTCTGACAAAGGGATCTCCATGTCTTTATTGATTTTAACCCGATTAACAATGTCCGGACTATTAGAGTAACCCAGCCCTTTTTTATTATCGTCTATCTTCCCGGCATATTTGCTGAACTGAGTCTGATGCAGAGGGATGTCATTTATGCTTACAAGCTTCGCCACGCTGTAGATGTTGTAGTAATAATCCAACAAGTTCTCAACAGCCTGTGCAAAATGGCCGTTTTTTTTATTTGTTTGCGACACTTCCGATACCGTTCCGTCCTTCAGTTCTATATTTAGAACAACTTTATCCAGGCTGTTCAGGTCAATGTTAGCCGCATAAGAAATGCCTGAAGAACACAAAGCTATTAATAATAATGACAATGTTAATATACGTATATTCATACATGTACCACCTTTTTATATATATGCTTACAGTGAGTATAAATCCTCTTATCATTATAGAATTATTTGAGTCTCTTTATATCAAACTCTACTTCAATATTACTCCACGGTAAATAATCCATGAATTCATCACTTGAAAGAGTATGAGACCCCCACGCGATATGAGAAACATAGTTCCAGGAGTAACTTACAACAGCTTCTCTACTATTAATTTCTCGCATACCAGTCTGGACAAAAATGCCAGACTTATGGTTATCTAAAGGTACTGGGTATGTAATCTTTTTAACCCAATAGGGCTTATCAGGTGTAAACTTAACTATATCGTCAAAAATAAGATCACCCCACCCTATGTTGGCCGGGATTTTACCGTAAGCAAATTGGATCGATTTGTCCACGTTCTGAAGAAGGTATATTTTTATTGGGACATATATCGGTTCTGTGATTTGGTGTCTTGGCCCTCGGATTATATAGACCTCCATATTACTACCAACCTTTTTAGGTACATCAAGAAAGCAACCGTCAGCTGTACCGAGAGAGACTACGTCTGGCGTAAGACTATAAAACGGAGCGATAGGAACAGCAAGATACCATATCTTACCGGCGTTATCCCTGTGCCACATGCGGCCGGCACCGAAGCTATATTTGGTAGGCGGCTGCAACACATGGACGTATAGAGTCCAGTCTATATTCTTATACTCACCACTTAGTATATCACTGTAAAATAGTTCCATACCTCTTATGATATTATCAAGGTATTTATCTCCTACTATTGGATTATCAAACTGTTTATCTTTTGCGTTAGCTTTAATATCTGAGTCATCCCAAGGATTTAATATCCAGTTGCGATCCTCAAGATGCCCTCCAACCCATTTATCCATAGGGAAATAAGCATTTGAGTAGACATCACCGCCTCTTGTTTGGCCAAGATACCTGGGTATACCATTAACAATGCCGGACACAGGCCCATAAGCCAAAGCGGATCCAAAATTAATATTACTGCTGCCCTTATAAGTACTCCATTTTCCTATGGCAAGGTCTTTGTTAATCGTTAGTCCGTTTTTATTAGTTTCTTTAAAATATTCAAAGCCTAAGTCTTCATTTGCCTGATAAACAGCCTCCTGCCAAGTAGTAGGTTGAGTATTACTTGTAACACCAAAAACGGGTGATACAAATAATATAAAGCACAGAGCTATAACAGGCAAAAACATACGTTTTAACATAATCAACCTCCCTTACTTGCTATATACCAGTATGCTTATTGTCCAACCGTAGCCGCTGACATCAATATAATAAGAACTGCTTTTAAATACCTTCTGTTTCAAATCAAAATCAGGATCTGTTTTAGTTTTAATGTATTCAATAATCTGATTTGCTGTTTCAGATCCAAATTTCGATGAAAGTACCGCTTTTACCTCATCGTATTGAGGCGCTAAAGATTTGGTCAGAGTCAAATAAATTGACATGTCTGTATTAGGAGAATCATCATCAAATACCGTTGTGCTATTAAATGGTATAGTGTAGCCATTTATAACTTCTGTTGACTCCGTCTTTGGTAAAGCTGGTAAGACTCTCTTATCAGGATCAATAAAGCATACGATCATTTTAGATGCCTCTGCCCTGGTTGCATAATCACCAGCGGCATATCGGCCATCAGGATAACCTCCAACGATACCCTTGCAGTATACTTTAAGCACATACTGCTGCATATCTGCCTCAATGCCAGCATAGTCTTTAATCAGTGACTTATAATCATCCAAATTTTCTGGGAAAGTTTCCGTCATACCACGCACTATAATACGAGCAATCTCACCCCGAGTAATCTTACGAGTATAATCTGAGTACTCACCATCTTCTATTAGACCAAGTTCTTTAGCCTGTTTTATATACCGACATGCCCAATATATGTCAGTATCGCAAAACTCCGGATTAAACCCCATTGCCACAACAACCATCTTTAGCAGTTGGTCCACCTGCAGGTTATCCTGGGGACCATACATGCCATTGCCGTAACCCTCACATATCCCCTTTTCGGACATAGCATCCACATATGGCTTAAACCAATCCGCGTCTTTGACATCCTTAAACCGGATTACCTGTCCCGCAAAAGCAACTGACGGTAACATACTAATTACCAATACAATCGCTATTACCAATACAATAGTTTTTTTCATACAGATTACCCCCTTAAAAATTTACTTATCTGGATAAACAATTTATTAAGCTCAATACCATCTTTAAACCCACACAAATAATGATTTTCGTACAGCCCGAGCAAATTCCAAAACTCTTCTTCCATTTTATCAAGAAGACTTTTCTGTTCATCGTTTAAATTTTCTCGGAGCACATTATACAAATCCGTACTCATTTGCTCGTTATCTATATATACATTAGACTTCTCCAACATTTCTGAATGCATTTTAAACATAAAGCCAGGATGACAAGAAAGATAGTCTGTACACCCACAGGCCTCAACCTCCTTCCCGATAAATATTCTACTAATACTGACCGGATAATAAAAAGGTATGCACGCAGGATGTTCCCTACACGCACACCTTAATTTTACAGTTGATACCAAATGGGTAATCAAGTATAATACTTTGTGTGGTTGCTTTGGAGCCTTGAGGCTCTTGTGTAGGTACCGTTGTTACCTGCATAGCCTGGTAGTGGTGGTACGCTACCAGGTATGGCAACCCTATTTATATTCCCTATTTTAGTATATCAATATATCGATAATAAATCAATACATAAACTGACAACTTATATGCAACTATGGGCAAAATCGGTATATAAACAGTACAATCAAATGATTAATTTTTTTCCAGTCCTGCCGATCTATTCGTAGTGCGTCCACATACTGATTATTTTTACAACCTTCTCCGTTTTGTGGACCGAATATATAAGCCGGTGCTTATGGTTGATTCTCCTGGAATATGTCCCCGCCATATCGCCAAGAAGCTTTTCAAAAGGCGGATATGCAGCGTATGGATCTTCTTTTAAAACCGTCAGTAATTTTTCGATCCGTTCCTTAAACCCTGCCTCGTATGCCTTTTTTTTATCTTTAAGCGCATCCTGTGTGTAAACTATCCTCCACTGATCCATTATTAATTATCCTCCACGCACTCGGCCAACGGCGTGTTAATACCCTTGATTATTTTTTCTTTCATGCCGGGTATGGTTGAGATGTACAAGGTTTCCTCGATCGACCGCCAGTCCTCTTCGGATAATATGACAACATTGCCTGTCTTACTAGTTATAGTAATTGGGATGTTTGTCGCAAGAGCCTCCTCAATGAGCTTAAAAAAATTGTTTCTTGCTGTCGTGGCATTTATTATTGGCATTACTATCTCCTCCGTATGTACAGATAAATGTACGTCTCTGTTTTAATTATACTGTACATATTTATGTACGTCAAGTATTATTTTTATACAAACGGTAGGACTGGCCGGACTGGAAAAAGAATCTGTCATGATGGTTTCGTCTCCTATCTTTTATTCCCGACGTCGGGAATTTTACCGGGGCTGTTTTTCTGAGTATATTTGACAGAAATATTTGACAATTGTAGTCAAGTTCTCGTATTATTAATTTACCAAGTATTGGACTGCCTTCGTGCAACTAGGCAACTAGGGCGAAGGAGGTGAAATGCCCCATGCACAGCAGAAAAAGTCCAAAAAAGGTAGACTGGAAACCAATAATCCAATTGGCCAAGATTATAGTTAATGCTGTAGTTGAGGTTATAAGATTGTTGAGATGACAGTCGAAAACCCGGAGCTGCAACCTCCGGGTTTTTTCTTTGAATGTCCCATGCACAATAATTTTATGTATCACCATAAAACTATCATGTTTTCTCAATTTTGTCAATGTACTTTAAAAGATTAATTAAAGTACTAATATAATATATTCCCAATTTAAAAGAAAATAAACCATTGTAAGACTAATAGTTTAAAATATTAATGCAAGAATAAAGCCCAGGCACAGCCCAGGCTTTTATCCGAAAGTGATATTAGTTAAATTAGTTCATCCTGATTAAAGGCTTTTTCATAGAGCCTTAGAATGACGGTAAGCATTTCTGCTCTTGTTAACTCTCTATCTCCTTTTATACTGCCGTCACCGTAGCCGACAAAAATACCGGTTTCCAAGCAGTATCTGAGTGCATCTTCGTGTTTACTACCGTTTAAATCATTTATATTATAAGATTTGCCGGTCTTTTGCAATTTGCCTTTAGTCGTTGACAAAATAATTTCGGCAGTTTCGCCCCTTGTTATTTTCTTATTTTCATTCAACTGATTACCGAAAACATCATAAGCAAACAAGGAACTAACATTATTTAAAGCGTATGCGTGATTGTTGAAGAACACAGATCTCGAATTAAGACCCTTATAGGTTTCGGATCTAGTTTGTATAGATGTAGCATCATTAACAAGCATAGTCCTGCTCATCATAATCAGAAATTCATTGTTTGTTATAGTTTGATCTGGATTAAATATCCCATTTCCATATCCTTTTGTAATACCGAGTTCTGTACTCTTCTCAATGGCATTTTTAGCCCAATGGTTATTAATATCATTATATGTTATATCTAAAGGTGACATATCCTCGACTCTAACTTTTACTTTTTCAATTACGTTATTGATTAGGTCAAAAGCTATCACTTCTGCCAAGCCTTCCCCTTTTGCAATTATATTATTACCAGACACTTCTAAAACGTTATAATCAGATGATTCATATACCACAAAAGCGCCTTTGGCGGTTGTTTCGTCTCGGAAGTTTACGAATTCAGAAAGATTATCCAAGTCAAGTCTGTCACCCTTCTTAAGCAAGTAAGGCGTTTTAACAGATATTTGCTGTATATCGGACTTAACAGTGCCAGGCTTAACAACAACAACATACATGTTAAACACAGAGTCACCCAATGTAGCTGTAACTTTAGTAATACCATAATTGATAGCATTTAAAGCGCCGTCCTCGCTAATCACTGCAACTGATGTATCTTTTACAAACCATGTGAGATTATCAGTCGTACCAAATATATTTTTAAGATAATCACTATATAACACTTGCAAATTTGTTATAGAATCCTTTTCAACAATAATTCTGCGTACATCTGCGGTGTTTAAGTTCTTGACCTTTATCAACAGTTGCTTTATAGTCCCCGTTATATTATCCTTTGCTGTTACTGTTACCTGACCATTCTTCAGGCCTGTTATATTGCCATATGTATCTATTGTAGCTATAGAAGGATCACTTACTGTGTAAGTTACGCTATCACCCATTAAGAAATAACTGCTGATATTGCCTGTAGTACCAGGCATAAGTATATACGGCTCATCAGCATTAATAAGATTTACAAGGTCAGAGTCAAGCGAATTAACCGTGGTAATAATTTCAGCCGTATTACCAGAGCTGTCCCTTACAACGGTCTTTATAACCATGTTAGTTTCGACACCCTCCATGGTATTATTAGAAGTCCACGTATTAAGATTCCACCCGGCGGCCAACTTCATGGTATGGTTAGACTTAGCTATCATGCTTGCTACTTGCTGATCATCCATATAACCGGCTGCAGCACTCAAGATACTGGAACTGACAACTTCAAATTTATAAGCTTCAGACGCAAGGGCCTTGTTGTCCTGGGCGGTAACAGATAAATTACCGTTTGTTGTCCTTATGGATTTAATTATAGGTGGTGTGCGATCAGCGGTTTCAGTCTCAAAGGAACTTGACGCAATATCTTCACCTTTATTATTTATAATAGCCACCTTAACAACATATACAGTAGCATCATCAAGATCCGGTATAACTATTTTCGCTGTATCCTGTAAAATTTTTGAGTAAAGAAGAAAACCTGTGTGTTTTTTATAAAGCTCCAACCTGTATTTACAATTTTGAAGTAGCGAACCTTTACCCATGGATTTTACTACACTACTCAAATCAACAGTGATTTGACCAGTCTGACTATTTATTGGAGCTTCATCAGAAATAGTTACCACACTTGTTAAAGCTTTTTTTGCTTCTTCTTCAATCTCTTGTTCTGTAGATACAATAACTGGGCTTTGAGGCGGTTTCTCCGCAGCTATTTCTTCAGGGGTCTTCTTTCCGTATAAAGTACCAGATGTTTTATTAACCAAAACCTCAATAGTATTTATGTTACCAGATGCATCCCTTACCTCTATTTTAATTTTATCCTGAAGCTTTATAGGTTGAATACTATTTATATCAATCCATGAGGTATTCATGCTGCTTATATCTCTATCTGATTCAATCAGCAGGGACATTTCAAATGGATCAGCAGATGTTATTACGGCCTGTACATCCGGAACACTAGCTGTAGAAAGCATAGTATAACGGTAAGGCAGTGTGTTAATATTAACATTGTCTTGAGCTATTACATAAAGAGTGCCTGTATCGATATATACTCTATTAATAACAGGCGCTGTAGTGTCAGATTTGACAATATTTAAGGTGCGAGAATTAATAACCACGCTATCCAAAATTTCAACAATCACATCGTAATTATGCCCTTCCACGAGATTGTTTTTAGGCACAGTGACAGTAAGTGTGTCACGTGGGAGTATGCTATTATAAATCTGCGCAGATGTAGCCGTGTCATATATTTGTAGTTTATATTCCAGTTCCACAGTAAGATCACCAGCTAGAGTAATTATGAAATCATTATTTAACGATTCCTCGACTGTCGGCGCCGCGTGTATATTAACGGAAAAACTATGTGAATATGATGTTAGAGTTTTATCAGTAACGGTCACTATTACGGTACCGCTATTATGCGTCGAAAGAGTACCGCTAGAGTCAATTGTTGCAACGGAGGTATCATCTACAGACCAAGTAACGTTAGTATAATTGTTTATGACAGTAGGATTTAAATTTGCGTTTATGGAGTAGTGTATTAAATCCCCCGCTATTATATAGGGACTTGCATCATCACTTATGCTGTACCCTGTCAGAACCTCGCTTGTAACGTTCAAAGATACCGACATAAGGTCGTTAGGCGCAAAGCCTGTAGCAGTTAAAACCGCATTGCCAGATGAGGTAACTGAAACAAGCCCAGCTGCATCTATTGTAAAATCAGGGTTATTACTTGTCCAATTGATATGGGTAAAGTTGTCATTTACTGATCCGTCAGTATAATAAGCCCTTATACTGTACTGTTGTGTTTGGCCGGTAAAAAGAAAAGTAACCGGGTCTAAAAATTCAAAATGATCAATGCTCTTTATTATATGCGCTGTGTTGGTAAACACCACAACTGATGAGGTGTCTAATACGTTCTCTGTAACGTTAAAAGAATAACCGTCTTTCAATAATTCCTTATTAATTACAATGTCAGTAGAATCAGCTGGGTAGGTATCATTTATTATTTCTAATCCGGATATATCGTCCGTAATAATTATTTGATACTGCCAGCCTGTTTGAAGATTACCTGCTAACCCAAGATGATAGTTAAAATCATCATCCTGAGTAATAACAGGAGATTTGAATATATAGTCCACAGTAAGAGCTGCAATGTCGGACTTGTTACCTACATGATCTATGCCCTGGGCTTCAATAAAACAGTTTTCTGAAATAGTGAGCACATCAGTATAGTCTTGCCATGCCCCACCATCAACACGGTACTGACG
>LSQX01097593.1_pt1 | contig 27548 bp, 31 predicted proteins | sample 654561 | NCBI WGS metagenome assembly LSQX01 (sample SAMN04489861, study PRJNA283612) | anaerobic digester metagenome | isolation source: 4 biogas reactors fed with cattle manure at either 37C or 55C with and... | place: Denmark: Kongens Lyngby | collected 2014
ACCAGAGCGGGTAGACATCCATCGTTGCACTCATGTCATGAATGAGGGGAATGAGTGCCGCGGTGAGCGGTATATTGTCCACAATGGCTGAGGCAATGGCCGAGAACCACGTGATGATAAACATCGCCTCAAACGGTGTTGACACCATGTCGATCATATACAGAGAGATCATCTCGATAATGCCGGTGTTAACAAGCGCCCCTACGATGACAAAGAGTCCGGCAAAGAAGAAGAGTGCGGTCCACTCTATCTTCTCAAAGATCTCTTCCGGCTGCACCCGGCTCCATATCAACAGGATAGCAGCACCAATCAAGGCGACTTCTGCGGGTTCAAGGGTGAGGGCGGGGTCGACAAACGGGAAGATCACGTTTAGGTAAACCCCGATTGAACTGTGGATAAAGAAGAGGGCGACCACCAGAAGAATGACCACGACGGATTTTTTAAAGAGTTTCGGGTCAGTGATTGCTCCCTTTTCATCCAGGCTGTTGATGGTCTTTGCAATGACCTTCTGCTCTTCTTTCGTGACCTTCATGGATCGTCCGTAGATCACGAGGAAGAAGATGATTATGATCACCATATCGACAAGGGCAATCGGCCCCATGATGGTAAGAAACTCATTAAAGGTAAGGCCCGCAGAGGAGGCGATCATGATGTTTGGCGGGTCACCGATGAGCGTTGCAGCACCACCAATATTGGATGAAAGTATCTCTGCCATCAAAAACGGCACCGGATTTAAATTCATCAGTTTGGTGATGTAGAGGAGCATCGGGGTTAAGAGGAGGACGGTCGTGACGTTATCAAGAAATGCGCTGACGACTGCGGTTACCACCGAGAAGAGGATGAGCACCATGATGGGGCTTCCATTGGCCATCTTTGCGGTGCGAATGGCGATGCTCTCAAAAAGACCACTCTGCCGGGCCACATTGATGATGATCATCATACCCATCAACAAAAAGATGGTGCCGAAATCGATGTGGGTAAGCACCGAATCCCACGGCACAATCCCCAGGAACACAACCACCGCGGCACCTGCCATGGCGGCAACGGCGCGGTGGATACGCTCATCGATGATAAGAATATATGTCGCAATAAAGACGACGAGGGTAATGAGCTGTATGATTGTTAGCATGGTATATCACGTCAGAATACGATTGTCGGCTGTCCCAGCGACTGTGCGAGAATGATGGCATCTCCGCTCACGGTGCAGACATTCGGATTATTGCTTGCATAGCACTTCGGAATCGCAATAAGATCAAAGTCAGGTGCAATTTTCAGAATGTCCTGCCGCTTGTTTCCCACTATCATGCGTCGTTTACAGGAAATGTTCTGTGCGGTGAGACTCTTTTCATAGTCGTCAAGGAGGTGTGTGCCGTATTCCTCTTTCGTCCGGATGAACTCCTCGCCTGCCTCAGGACTGAGGGATGCTTTGATGATATCGTGAACCTGTTCATCGGTGATAAAGATCAGGGTCACTGCCGCGGTCTCGTAGACAGAGAGCAGTGCTCCGATGGAATCGGGCACGCTTGTGACCGAAAAATCAAGGGGTATCAGGATTTTTTTGATCTCACGCGGTCGCATCTCCTCTTCCGTGAGCATGTATTCGCGGTATTCTTTCTGGAGCATCTCGTATTTTGAGCCGACAAGACCCTTGAATTTCCGTTTAATGAGGTCCTCGTAATATCGCATGAATTATTCCTCTGTTTATCACTATGATGAACTGAAAGGTTATAGTGCTAATTCTCTCTGAGAATTATTAAGTGTGTTGTTTCGTATGCAACAACACAATTAACATCAGAATCGTTTCGTTACGGCGTCCAGTCTCTGCTGACAAACCGAACAGAGGGTCTTCCGTTTTCGGTCCAGTTCATCAAGGGTTGTGGGGCAGAACATGATGCATTCACCGTTTTTACAGTGGTCAAGCCCCAGCATATGGCAGAATTCGTGGGTGCCCTCCTTCACCACCCGGTCGATGGTATCGTAGAAGGTACCTGTTCTCTTATAATACTTATTTTCAAGGCGGGTGGTGGAGACGATGCCTGCACGCACCGACGGCCGGGCCAGACCAAAGACAAAATCGCGGCCCGGAATATAGAGATCTTTTCCGGTGACAATGAGAATATAGTCATCGATGCCATGCTGACGCGTGTAGATGTCCTGCATGTCTGAGAGTATTTTCGATGCGTTATACTGGTTCCGTCCTCCGTCAAAACCACGCAGCATAATCGGGTTTTCCCGCAACTCAACGTTTGCACCTAAAATTGCTCCTATCGCCTCTGCCACAGGGATCTGAAGACCATTTGGTGACGTTGAATCCCAAAAGATAAGGAAACTCATCCGAAATATTATTGTCAATGGGGAACTATAAGCATATTGAAGAACGTTTTTCCCGATTCATCATCGAAACCTATCGTTCTGCCATAGAAATTGGTGTCGGCAGGAACTTTACCACCGCAGAGTTTGCCGTTCGTGCCGGTGTTACGGTGAAAACGACCGATCTCTTCCCGCAACAACCGCCTGAAGATGTCTTGTTTCTGCGGGATGATGTCTGTGCGCCGGATACGGCATGGTATGAGGGCACGGAACTCATCTATGCCGTGCGGCCGGGGATTGAGATGGTGCCCTGCATCATCGCACTTGCCCAATCGGTGAACGCCGACTGCATCATCTACCATCTGGGAAATGAGATCTATGAACGCGGCGGTCGTATCATCGACTGCGGCGTGGTGCTTCACCAGTATCATACCCGTATCTAAAATCCATCGAAGAGGGTTTTTTGAGAGCGGTCGGGGATGGGTTCGGGTTCTGAAGCAGGTTCTGGTGTGGGTTCGGTGGTTCGTGTCACTTTCTGGGGAGCAACTGGGTTTTCCTCTAATGGTCGCGCTGTTTTCTGGGGCGCCGCAGGAGGTTCATCGGGTTCAGAGAATGAAAGCGGCGTTTCTTTCGGCTGTTCCGCGGTGATCGCCTGTCCTTTTTTGGCTTTTTTGCGGGTGTATCCGAGTTCCTCTTCGCGCCGCTCTTTTGCAAGGTCTTTGATTATTTCTGCGGCCTTTGTCTTGTCCCCGATAAAGAACTCCAGTTCGTCTTTGTCGAGATACAGGGCGCGGGCATACTCTTCCGGGTCTGCCGCGATGAGTTTTGCGAGAGGAGTGAAAAAGTCCTCGCGCAGTGCGCTTCCGGGGATATGGTAGTTCTCTCCGAGTTTTCCCATGATGCCACTTCGGAGTGCCTTCTGTTTTCGTCCGGTCCCCATCCTGCGCCAGCGCTCAGGCGGCATGATGCGTGCCTGAATACCTTTACCGCGTGCCGCATCCGCAGGGCCCATTACCATGAGAGCGGATGCATATTTCCAGAGCGTGTAGTATTGGCGGCGATAGGTGCGGCCAATAAAGCGGTCGGCAACCGAGAGCGTCTGGTGGGCATATGCCTTGGCCCCAACGTCTTTCACCGAGGTCATGGACTCTTCAATCCACTGTTCGATGGTGTCCGGGGTGTCGTCCACCTCGCGTGCATAGCGCAGCAGAGTCTCATCGTCTGCACCGTAATGGATGGCTTTAATGAGTTCGAATATTGACGTGCGCTCATCTTTCTGTGAGGTGTGCACATCCCCTGATTTGAGATGTGTGGTGCCGATGGCAGCAGCCGCGAGGCTGTTTATCGCTGATCGCATATCTCCTCCGGAATTTTCTGCAATCCGTTCAAGGGCCGCGATGTCGCACTCCACGTCTTCTGACTTGCAGATATAACGAAGGTGAGGGACGATGCTCTTTGCCATGATGGCCTTAAACTGCACGGTATCGCAGAGGGCACGAATTGACGGGTCAAGGCCGTAGAGATCGTTTGCAATGAGGATTATAGGCTGACGTGATGAGCGAATCACGTCTGCTATGGCACGAGCCCCCCCGCGGTCAGAGTTGCCGTGAATATTGTCTGCCTCATCAAAGATGATGAGGCGCCGTCCGCTGCCCGTGAGGCTTGCGGTTGTGCTCCCTGCACCGGCTATCTTTTCGATGACCCCTTTGGTGCGCTGGTCACTTGCGTTGAGTTCAATGACGTCCCAGCCCATATCACGGGCGAGGGCGTGGGCTGCGGTGGTCTTTCCGATACCTGGCTTTCCGTAGATGATAAGCGGCTTCATGCCGGTATGCCATGTTCTGCCCCAGTCAGCGATCTGCCGGATTGCTGTGCCGTTGCCGACAATGTCCTGCAGGCGCTGTGGTCGGTAATGTGCAGCCCAGTCCATGGGTATATTCTCTGTGGCTGAAGGGTGAAAAATGCAGTGATGCTGGTTTATGGACTTCTCAGGAATAGGTCTTTGCCGGTTCGGTTTATCAGGCGCGTTTTCAGGAGAGGGCATGGCGGATGCACGTTTTGTGAGGCCTCGTTATTGCACCGCTATTTTTGGGGAATATGCATATCCTTAACTAAAATAACACTGATGTGATCAACTAAGATGGTGGTATTGTGGTAGATTGTCCCACTGACGAGATTGCAGGAGCCGTACGTAATTACGATGGCGTAAAGAGGAAACGTGCAATCGGAGAAATAATAGAGACACTTCGTCTTGTAACACCAAACGTACCCGTCTCTTTTGGCGATGACGCGGCACTGATATACAACGGAGATACCGGCCTTCTTTTTGCAGCCGATGGGATATGGAGTCGTCTTCTGGATGCACACCCATACTGGGCAGGTTTCTGTTCGGTGCTGGTTAATGTGCATGATATAGCTGCGATGGGCGGTACACCGCTTGCCATGGTGGATATTCTCTCGGTAAAGGACCCAACGGTCTGTCGTGAGGTAATACGGGGGATGTATGAGGCATCCGCGAAATTCTGTGTTCCGGTGGTGGGGGGACATCTCCATCCGGATGCGGAGTTCAATGCCGTTGATGTCGCAATTATTGGCACAGTGGACCCTGCACATGCAATATTTTCGCATACCGCACAGGTGGGTGACCGGATTGTCGCCGCGATTGATCTCTATGGGCGGATACACCCATCATGTGCTTTGAACTGGGATTCTGCTACCCTGAGGTCGTCAGATGAGGTGCGGGCACAGATTAGGGTGATGCGCACGCTCGGTGAACAGAATCTGGTGACGGCAGGAAAGGACATCAGTAACCCGGGGGTTATCGGTACGCTCGGGATGATGCTTGAGACCAGTAAGAAGGGTGCTGATGTCTGTCTTGACAACATACCGCGGCCTGACCTTGATGCTCTCGGTATCACCTTTGAGCACTGGGTGCGTATGTATCCGGGGATGGCTTTCATCTTTTCTGTGCCTCCCAAGAACGTGAGTCAGGTGATTGGTCTCTTTACCGCGGTCGGGATGACTGCCGCTGATATCGGTGTTGTGACAGATTCGCGCAAATTGTTCATTCGTCATGGTGATGCTGAGTCGATGGTATTTGATCTGAAAGAGCAGGGAATCATGGGGATTCCCATGGATGAGTAAGGAGGAGCATCCGGTGGTTATTGGGATCGGCGCCGGGACGGACCCGGCCTCTGTCCGGGCGACCATGGAGAAGCTATCCGGAGTCATCCCCCTTCGCTGTTTTACCCATCCTGATAACCGGGATTTTTTCTCGGGGTTTGATGTGGTATATGCCGCGGCACCGGAAGAGGCACTGGTGCAGGCCCTTTTCTCAGGAGAGATTGATGCAGCCGTCCGGGGCACTCTGCCGTCGAATCAAACGTTATCCGCACTGAAACGGACATTTAATGTCTCCCGTCTGGAGCGGATCGCCTTTTTAGAAACACCCGGCGGTGACCGATTTCTTTTGGCCCCCGTTGGGGTGGATGAGGGGTGGACGGTTGATGACAAGATCTCTCTCGTTGCACAGGCACGGAGGATGGCGCCGGTCTTCGGGGTGAATGACCGTGTGGCGGTGCTCTCGGGCGGACGTCTCGGGGATGTGGGTCGTCATCCGGTGGTGGACAGAACCATTCGGGATGCAGAGGAGGTAGCATGCCGCACTGGTGCTGATCATGCAGAGATTTTGATCGAATCTGCGGTGCCTTCTCACGGGATAATCATCGCTCCGGACGGCATATCCGGAAACCTCATTTTTCGCACATTATGTCTCCTCGGAGGGGGCGTTGGACATGGTGCACCGGTGGTAAATATCGACCGTATTTTTGTCGATACTTCGCGCGCCTCGTCAGATTATTCGAATTCGGTATTCATTGCCAATTCGTTGCTTAAAATTTATTAGAGAATAAATACACAATCAAATACTCAATTGAATCCAAATTATGAGCTTTATGTAAATGACATCTGATCCGTTTCGTTGGTTTCAAATATCCTGAATACACTCCCTGTTGTTGATTTTACAAGGCATATATCCCTTAATTTCCAGAAAGTTTTTATATTAACTTGCTGATTTTCTTTCTGAGGTGGAATGAAAATGGCGAATGATCTACCAATCGCTGCAGTCGTAAGGATTGCAAAGAACAACGGTGCTGAGAGAGTCGGAAGCGATGCCGCTGAGGCAATCGCAGATGCTGCTCAGGATTACATTGCAGAGCTTACCAAAGAAGCAAGCAAGTATGCAAAGCACGCTGGAAGAAAGACGATTAAGAAAGAAGACGTTGACCTTGCAGTCAACGAACTGAACGCGAACTAATCGCGTTTGGAACGTACAACACATCTTTCTTTGAAACTGGGGAACCCCTTTGGGCAACCCATTTTTCATACAAACGTGCCTGAAACCTTTGTTTCATGCATTAAAAAAATAGTATCCGAATTTTTTGGGTATTTTGTTTTTAGATAATTCCTTTTGTACTCGGAATCTCAGTGCGTCCGGGCTCTACTGCCGCTGCCATGGAGAGTGCGACACCGAATGTTTTAAAGAGTGCTTCACAGATGTGGTGATCGTTTCTGCCCTCTGCCTTCATGTGTGCCGTAATGCCTGCACGGATACAGAGCGTGTAAAAGAAATGCTCAAAGATATCAGGAGGAATGGTTCCAAACCCATTCGGTGAGAATGCTGCATCATACACCAGATACCCCCGTCCGCCAAGGTCCAGTGTCACTGTGGCGATGGCCTCATCCATGGGCACTGCCATGTGGGAAAATCGCCGGATGCCGCGTTTCTCTCCGAGTGCCTCTGCAAGTGCCTCACCGAGAACGATTGCGGTATCCTCGATGGTGTGGTGGCAGTCGATATCGAGGTCTCCTGTTGCTTTGATGTTCAGGCTAAATCTCCCGTGGCGTGCACAGGATGCGAGCATATGGTCAAAGAACGGAATGCCGGTATCGATAGCACTCTTTCCTTCGGTGTCCAGATTCAGCGTAAGGGAGATCGCGGTTTCGGTTGTTTTTCGGGTAATTTCTGCCTGTCTCATTTTTCTGCCTCTTCGATTGCTTGTTTAAGGGTGATAGAGCCCCTGTACAGGGCTGCACCGAGCACAATGCCCTCTACACCCATTTCACGCATCATACGCACGTCCTGAGGCGTTGTGATGCCTCCTGATGCGATGATAGGGATAGACACGGCTTTCCGCAGACGCTGAACGGGTTCTGTAGCGATTCCCTTGCATNNACCTTGCATAGTCCCTCCACATCAACATTGGTGAATAGGAGGGAACCTGCGCCCCGCTCCTCAAAGAGGCGGGCCATGGTGATCAGATCGCCTGCGGTTGTTTCCCACCCGTGGACGACAACCGAGCCCCCCCGGGCGTCAACGCCCGCCATCACTGCCTCCTTTCCATACTCAGCCGCGATCTCGGTGATCGCGTCAGGACGTTCAACGGCAAGGGTGCCGATGATGACACGGGCGACTCCTGCATCGAGCCAGCCAGCCGCATCTGCGGTACTGCGGATACCGCCCCCCAGCTGTATCTCAGCGCCGGTGGAGCGGATGATCTCTTTGATCAGACTGACATTTTTTTCCGCAGCACCAAAGGCACCGTCGAGGTTGATGACGTGCAAAGCGTCTGCACCCTGCTGTAGCCACTCCTGTGCCCGTTTGACGGGGTCGCCGTAGGTAACAGCGTTCTCACGGTTGCCCTGCACCAGTTGCACACAGGTGCCGTTTAAGATGTCGACTGCGGGAAATACTTTCATGGTGTCTTCACCGGATCAGCCGGTCAATCGGCATCACGAGGATATCGCGTGCCCCTGCATTGCGCAGACGGGTGATCAGCTGGTATACGCGTTCTTCATCAACCACGGCATGCACCGCAACGAGACTGCCATCGGATGCGACGTCCATCACGGTGGGGCCTCCAAGGCCGGGCAGTGTCTCTTTTACTTCGGCAAGTGAGTCACGGTTCACATTCATCATGAGGTAGCACTTGCCCCGGGCAGAGATCACACTCTCCAGTGCAAGGGTGATCTCATCGATCTTTTCCTTTCTCGTCTGCATCGCCGCATTGTTGCCGATCAGGACGGTTGTCGAGCGGAGAATCTCTTCAATCACCTTGAGATGGTTGGTCTTGAGGGTGGTGCCGGAACTGGTTAAATCAACAATCGCGTCCGCCACCCCGAGATACGGCGTTGCCTCGCAGGCGCCGCCGACAGGAAAAAGGGTGACCTCGATACCGCGCTTTCGGAAATAATCCTCGGTCATATTGGGGAATTCGGTTGCAATACATTTCCCCGCCAGATCTTCCGGCGTTTTGATGCCGGAATCCTCTGGCACAGCAAGCACCAGAGTGGCACTGCCCATCTTCATGTCAAGAATTTCGGTGACCGATGTGCGGCGTTCCTGAACCATATCGCGGCCGGTAATCCCTAAATCTGCGGCGCCGTTTGCTACATATTCGGGGATGTCAATCGGCCGGGCAAAGAGCACTTCGACACCGGGGTCACAGGTCGGTGCTATCAGCGTACGGCTGGATGAACTATTGATATGGAGGCCCCCTTTCTCCAGAAGTTCGATTATTGGTTCTGATATACGCCCTTTATTCGGGATTGCCAACCGCAGGTGCTCTCGCGTTGTGTCTGTCATATCTGTGCTGCCATAGTGTCTGGTTTTAGAAGGTCTTCATCTCTCCGCGGATGACCCGCTCGGTGATTGAGGTGATGTCGGCAAGACCTGCATCGATTATCTCTTCGATACCGCGACTGATAACCGCAGTGTCTGCTCCTTTTGCAGCGACATACTGTGCACCGGCAACGAGTGGCTGGTCAATCGGGCGTCCGATCTGGGAAAGGATGCGGATATAAAGATCCTCGATACCGTCCAGTTCGCGGGCACACTGCTGTGCCATCTCGGTGGAAAGGAGGTTGTATATCTTTCCGACATGGTTTATGGGGTTCTTTCCGCTGGTGGCCTCCATGCTCATCGGCCGGTGAGGAGTAATAAGGCCGTTTGCACGGTTGCCCCGGCCAACTGACCCGTCATCTCCCATCTCTGCTGAGGTGCCGTTTACGGTCAAAAAGATGGCTCCTTCCTTGGCGTAATTGTCACCGCTGTTGATCTCCACTACCACCCGGCGCTTTGTCATGGCGGATGCGACCCGCTGTACCTCTTCCCCAACCCGGATGACGGCCTCTTTGTACTCGTTCATGTCGGCGCAGAAGCGGCCGATCATGGGCACGCAGAGAGTGAGGTTAATTTCCTCTTCCTGTCGCAGACCCATGATCTTGACATCGGTCCCGATGATGGGGTTTTTCGGGCGGTATACCTCGTCAAGGTGTTTACTCACCGCGAGAATGATATTCTCAAGGTCAGAGAATGGTGCATGGCCCACTCCAAATGAGGTATCGTTTGCGTGTGGAAGGTGTTTTCCCTCACAGGCAAGGAATACATCGCGGAGGTCAGATGAACCGACTCCCATACGGCAGTCAACGATGACATCCTTGTTCATATCGAGGTATTTCACGGTTTTCGAGAGATAGTTGCGTGCCGCCTCGATTGCAATCGCATCAGTGGGGATTGTGACGCCGTCAAAGGACTTGGTAGCCCGTCCGGTCAGAAGCACATATATTGGTTTGGTTATTTTGCCTCCGCCGAACCGGGGAATAGCCTCTCCTGCAACGATTTCGCCCTGATCAGTGTTGTGGTGGAGAACAGCGCCGCACTCCTCCAGATATGCCTGTGAGAGGGCTTGTGATACCGCTTCTGCGATACCGTCTGCAAGACTATCAGGGTGGCCGATGCATTTGCGTTCTGCAAGTTCCAGTTTCTGTCTGTTGACTGGTGTTTCGTTGAGCGTCTCAACTGCAATATTACGTGCCATGGATCTTTACAAACTCCTTATCGATGGTTAGAGTGTGGGTTCATGGATAAGATAAGAATTTCTATTGGGGTGAATTATGACTGTTAGTAATATCTGATCGCACAGTGAGTGTGTGCACGACACAATTTAGGGGGTAATGACGGATTGTAAGGCAGATACCTGTAATTATTTTGCGGGAAACAACAAAAAAATATTTTAAAAAAGAGAATAAGCATCTACACGTCATATTCGCGGAACGTCTGGTTTCAAATTCTGCCCGGCATTCCTGCCTTCAGATGTTCTCACAATGGTAGCGGGAATATCTCATTGATTAATCTCAAATCAGGTCTATTTGAACGTCCCTACTAAATTCTGAACTTCCGTCGTCCAGTCGGTCATACCTGTTCCCACCACTGCTTTTCCGTCCGGCATCATATTCACCGGAACATGTTCTGGTCCGCCCAGTTTTGCAGCAATCTTTTTTCGCACACAGTCTCCCTGACTGTCTCCGTCACAGTAGGCCATGATCTTGGTTTTGAGTGATACACTTTTTTCGAGACTTTGTTCATATCTCTTTAAGAATGGACATTTTGTATAATTGGGACACTTTGTCATTATTGGTCCATAGTATTGTGGGTTGCATAAATGTGTCGATTAGGTTATTTTCGAGAATCAGAATGCCGTAATGGCAAATGATGCTGATAGATGCGTTTTTTGTTGAATTAACGGAGAGTTACATAATTCAGAATTCGGGGATCGTGTCAGGACACGGTCCGTCATCATATTTATACGGGTAATGCATATCACGGGCATCTGAATTTTTTGAGGGTGATGCATCGTAGTGGAATACTAATGTGTGGGGGAAAAGAGGAGGAGTATCGGAAAATCCGGGTTGAATTCCTAGTGTTCAATCCGGAATAACCGTATAATACGATTTCACTCCACAGTTTTTGCAGAGGGGTTTCCCATCAACCATGATGTGACGGTTGTCTGCTACCTGTTCCCCACATCGACTACAGACCGATTTTCCAAGGGGGTATCCGGGAATATCATCTTTGGGTATGGAAACATTGACCCGCTCAATCACAAGAATCTCCGATTCTGGAATACTACCCAGAAGCTGGATTAATTCATTCTTTTCCAGCAGATCGTGTTTTGCCCGATCTTTTTCATGGATGGAAACCCTGACTGCCTTTCCTGTGCTGATATCGACAAAGGTAGCCGCAAATTTCCCGTAATCCATATGTTTGAGATTGCGGTGGCCGAGTGAACAGCCGGTGATAGCCTGTACGGCGTCAGCACCACAGCGGTCGATCTCGATATACACGATCAAATCGCGATTGTGTATATGGGGGTCCACGCCAAGTTCCCGCATGCCGGCGATGGTCAGACGCGTTCCCAATACAATACCCGGGCAGACATGCCCGTGAAATGCCTTAGCTTTGGTAAATAATGTCTCGTATTCGCTCATATTTCACCCGATATCTTTGATTTATTCGTGTGTGCAGGGATTATCCTATCTGCGTTGTTCAACCGTATTCCACCAGATGTGGGCTGTGCGGACCCCGTTTCCGAGGGTGAATCCATCTCCGTCCTGTTTGAGAACCGTCTGGAAATAATTTCTGACCGTCTCTTCCTGGGCAGGTGTTGTGCAGTTCAGACGCTCCAGAAACTCTTCTATCGCTTCTTCTGCGCTTGCGTAGCGCGACTGCGCAAATCCCTGTTCTGCTGTCAGGTTTGCATAAATACCCATCTCGTAGAGAATCTGCCAGAGCCAGTCCGCAGTAGGTGCCCCGGGAAACCTTGCCCCGTGGAGGTGATGCCAGAGGTCAATATTTACCTGAACCCAGACGGGGGAGGTCAAAAACCAGAAGAGATGGACCGTTCCGCTACATGCGGCATGCATCCTTGCAAGCGCCTCACCCATATCTGCCATGGAAAGAGAAAATGAGGCGATCACGGCATCGAAGGGGGCACCGAGTTCATCAGGATTCACATCCTCCCATCGCTTTGGGATGATACTAATATTCTGAATATTTTCCTCATGTATCCGTGTCTCAAGCAGTTCACACATCACCGGCGATGGTTCGACAACGGTAACCGTGCAGTTTCGTTTCGCAAGCGGAATGGCATAGGTGCCCGGGCCGGCACCGATGTCGAGGACCCGTGATCCATTCGGGATGTTCATGGTTCTGAGTCGGGCAGCGGTGACTTCGTCATGCTTTTTATTCCCCTTCGTATATACGGTGTGTACTTTTTTCTTGTTGCCCCAGAAATGCCGGGTACTCCCATAATTAGGGACAGCACAGTGAGCCAGTTTGAGATTGCGCCACTGATCACGCCAAAAGGTGGAAGAGATGCTTCCCGTTGGGAGAGGTTGGATCATTGTTGGTTTAATGTTCATCACAATAAATTACATTTAAACTATTATCAACTGTTTGTTTTATTGAGATACTTTTTTTGATCCACAGAATGTCCGGGATGATGATCCTGTCTGATGAAAGAAATTACTTACGAAACCGTTCCTTCCGGTATCCTATGGTGGGGACTATCAATCCCAATTTCAGGATTACGTATAGTATAGGAACCATCTGCTATGAGAAAAAAAAGCGTAACCATTCAGCGTGAACGGTTACATCGTTATCATTTAGTTCCGAATCCGCACATCAGAGCGGATGGTAAGACAGCATTCACCGTTTTTAAACACCCGGACGGTGCCGCCACTCTCTGATATGGTAACGCCGATCGAAGGGACGATGCGGGTAAGAGACGCAATGGCCCGGTGCCTGCCTCCCAAACCATGGGGGAGGTTCAGGTCTTCTCCTTTTATATCGAGATACCGCCCGGCCGACTGGATTGACCCCGTGGTGTCCACCACAAAGACGCCGTCTAACTGCGCAAACTCCTTGACGCTCTCCCAGTTGTCGCGGTTGGTGATGTCACGCACTTCTTTCCTATGTCCCTGATAGGGATTGATGATCGCCGAGTGGGAATGGCACCCAATATCCTCGGTATTGCCGATGATAAACGCGGTGCCGATTGAGCGGCCTTCCCGTCCTTCAACCGCGATCTCTAGGGCTAACTGGAGGATGGCAGACATAACGCCCCGCGGCACCAGATCGTCAAATTCCTTGACACTGATGAACTCCTTGCCCTGACTGATGTCATAGATTAAAATCGCATACGGGAAGACACCGATGACGGTGCCTATCTCATACTTCTGAGCGATGTAGATCTGCACGGCGGCATCGTGCAGGTGGCGTTCAGATATCTCGAGGATGTCGTGCATCGTGAGGTCACGGAGGACATCGAGCTGGAGGTCCTTTACCCAGATGATGGGGATGTCACAGGTGAACTCTATTGGTTCGATAAAAGATACAATAGCCTTAGCACCCACATCGTTTGCGAGTGCTACGGCCGCATTCAGCATTGTCAAGGTCATAATAACTCCTTTACGAGCGCGGGAATAGCGGATGGTTTCTCTGCAACGGGAAAACCCAGGTGCCTGAGGCGTGCAATCTTTGAGACGGCATTCCCCTCTCCGCCTTCGATGATGGCACCTGCATGACCCATCCGCTTCTCAGGCGGTGCAGAGATGCCGGCGATATAGGTAACAAGCGGGAGGGTTGTTGAGGTCGCTCCCTCTTCTTCGAGGTTTCCGCCGACCTCTCCAATAAGGACGACTGCCTTTGTCCGGGGGTCTGACTCAAATCGTGCCAAAACATCGGAAAAGGTCTGCCCGATGACCGGGTCGCCGCCGATGCCGACAACGGTGGACTGCCCGATGCCCGCCCGCGTGAGCTCGTTTATCACCTCATACGTGAGGGTTCCGCTCCGCGAGATGATGCCCACGTGGCCGGGCATGGCAAGTTGTGGCGGCATAATGCCGAGTTTTACCTCACCCGGTGAGAGAATGCCGGGGCAGTTTGGCCCGATAACGGTGCACCCTTCCATCCGTGCAAAGGCAAGCGCCCGCATCGTGTCGTGCACCGGAATACCCTCGGTGATGGCAACTACGAGTTCAAGACCGGCACTTGCCGCCTCCATGATGGAGTCCCCCGCTGCAAATCCGGGAACAAAGAGAACTGATGTAGTTGCATCATGTTCTGCCACTGCTTCACGCACACTGTTATAGATGGGAACGCCGTGCACTATCTGGCCGCCTTTTCCGGGGGTGACCCCTGCCACTACCCCGCGTCCGCCAATCTCCTGTGCATACTGGTTCATGAGATTGATGTGGAATGCTCCCTGATTGCCGGTTGCCCCCTGAACGATGGTGCCTGTCGTATGGTCGCCGTATATCATGCTGCTGCCTCCTTTACTGCCTGTCGCACGACATCCTCCATGGTGTCAAGCATCTGGTAACCGTTTTTGGCAAGGAGCGCCTTGCCTTCCTCTTCGTTTGTCCCGGCAAGACGGGTGATGACACGTTGTTCAACCCCTGCATCGATGATTCCCTTTGCCACTTCATCACAGCGGGTAATCCCGCCGAGGAGATTGACCACGATGACTTTCACCTCCGGCATACCTGCCACGAGACGTACGGCCTTCATGACGCGTTCCCGCCCGGCGCCGCCGCCGACATCGAGGAAGTTTGCTGCTTTGCCGTTGTAGTGTTTGATAAGATCAAGGGTGGACATGGTGAGTCCGGCACCGTTTCCGATGACCCCAATCGATCCGTCCAGTTCCACATACGAGAACCCGTTCTCTTCTGCCTCGCGTTCCCGCGGGGTGAGGTCGCGGTTTGCGGTGATTCCCTGCCGACCAAGGGCGTTGTCATCGACAATGAGTTTAGCATCAGCGGCAAAGACGCCCCGTGGGGTGGTCACAAGGGGGTTGATCTCTGCCAAAAGAGCGTCTGATGCACAGAATGCCTTGTAAAGGTTATTGATAACCGGCCCGAGTTCCTTCGGGGCAGTGCCCAGAATCTCGCGCATTACATATCCCGGCACCTCGGTGAGGAGCGGTGAGAATCCCCCACGGCGGAGGGCATGCGGATTCGTTTTGGCTGTCTCCTCGATATCCACGCCGCCGGTCTCTGCAAAAAGAATCACGGGCTCCCGTGTTGAGCGGTCGATGGTGATAGAGACATAATATTCATGGTCTATGGAAAGTTTTTCTTCCACAAGAATCGCCTTGGGGATGAGTCCCTTGATGGGAAAGGAAAAAAGGTGTTCTGCGGCAATCACGGCGTCTGCCTTTTTGGTGATGATGATGCCGCCTGCCTTGCCCCGTCCGCCCACATCGACCTGTGACTTGACTACGACGTCGTCGGTAAATCCGTCTAACGTATCACGGAGTTCATCCGGACTATTGATTACCACACCATTCGGGATGGGGATCCCGTGTGCTCTGAATATCTCTTTTGCTTCAAATTCAAGGAGTTTCATCCGTTATTTCCTCATTATTGTTTCATTCCCAATTCGAACCCGAGGTGAAGGGCCTTTAGATTAAGGTCCTCGGTGCCTTTCGGAACACTGTCGAGCACTGCCTGTTCAATGGCCTCACGGGACACCACACCGGTCGCGGTCACAAGAGCCCCGAGCATGATGATATTTGCGACAATGACCCGCCCAAGGGTATCTTTTGCCTCCCGCGTGGCGGGAATTTCGATGCACCCGCACTCAGGCCGTGAAAAGACCAGTTCTGTATCGACGAGCATCGTGGCCTCAGATGCCGCACAGGTGCCATATTTCTCAAATCCCTGTTGGGACATGATGACATAGATATCCGGACAGGCAACTTTTGGGTAAAGAATCGGTTCGTCATCGATGACAACCGCACTCATCGACGCACCACCCCGGGCCTCGGGTCCGTAGACCTGCGTCTGGACGGCGTGTTTATTGCCATACAGGGCTGCTGCACGGCCGAGAATCACCGCTGAGAGAATGACTCCCTGTCCCCCGAATCCGGAGAAAAGGACTTCGTGTCTCATTTTCGCACCCCCATCGCGGGGCGGTTCCGGCGTACAAACTCCCCGATAGTGAACATATCCTCAGGGACGGGTGTGCCTTCCTCTTCCATCCGGCGCACCTTCTTGAGGAGGATGGCATTTGTCCGCATCCAATCCACCTGATCGGTCACCTCGCGGAGTTTGTTTCTCCGGCCATAGGCGGTCGGACACTGCACCATCGCCTCAATAAACGAGAGCCCTTCGGTGGAAAGGCCGGTCACAATTGCTTTGGTGAGCGCTGCTGTATGGTACGATGTCCAGCGTGCCACGTGGTTTGCACCGGCAGCAACCGCAAGTTCTGCGAGATCAAAGACCGGTTCTGATGCTCCGTAAGGAGTGGTTGTTGACATCTTCCCCACCGGTGTGCAGGGACTTCCTTGTCCGCCGGTCATGCCGTAGATCATATTGTTCATACAGATCACGGTCATGTCGATGTTTCTCCGGCAGGCATGAATGAAATGGTTGCCGCCAATGGCTGAGAGGTCACCGTCTCCGGTGAATACCACTACGTTGAGATCAGGATTTGCCATCTTGACACCGGTGGCAAACGCAAGTGCTCTCCCGTGGGTGGTGTGCAAAGAGTCGGTGGTGATATATCCCGGTGCACGGGACGAGCACCCGATACCGGAGACAAAGACGGTGTCGTCAATTTCCCATCCCATTTCGTCCACGGCCTTTACGGTGCAGTTCATCACGGTGCCGTTACCGCATCCGGCGCAGAAGATATGGGGCAGTCTGTCCTGCCGGTACCACTTCTCAAAGATGGCGGAGGTCATCGTTCTGCCTCCACGGCGGCGTAGAGTTCTGCGGGCGTGTGAATCAACCCGCCAATCTTTGGCATGGAGAGCACCTTTTGTCCGCTCATGTGGCGGGCAACCTCGCGGGCCATCTGGCCGAGGTTTAACTCGGGCACGATGAAGGTCTTTGCGTTGGAGAAGAGTTTCAGTGTGTCTTCAGGGAAGGGCCAGACAATACGCAGGTTGAGGTGACCGATGCATTCGTTTGGATGGTCGTGTAAAACCTGCCGAACCGTGCGGGCACCGGGCCCGTAGGTGACAAAGACAACCTCTGCCTCGGTATTGACTGCATCATAATCTGCAATCTCATGACGCTTTGACTCCACCTTATGGTAGAGGCGTGTGACAAGTTTTTCGTGGACATCGGGGTCGGTGGTATTGGGATATCCGCGTTCATCGTGAGTAAGTCCTGTCACATGCACGCGGTGACCGCTCCCGAACTGCGGAAATCCGGGCACGCCGTCGTCGTCTGCCGCGAAGGGGAGTTCTCCTTTCATGAGGGGTTTTCGGGGTATAATTTCAACGGAATCAGGGATAGTGATCCGTTCCCGCATGTGGCCAATCGTCTCATCGGACATCACAAAGGTGGGAACACGGAAGCGGTCAGCGAGATTGAATGCCTTTACCGTAAGTTCATACATCTCCTGCACCGTGGAGGGAACAACCGCAATCGTTGCCATATCCCCGTGGGAACCAAACCGGCACTGCATCATATCGCCCTGAGCGGTCATTGTTGGCTGTCCCGTTGACGGCCCGCCCCGCTGGATATTGACGACAACGCACGGAGTCTCGGTCATCACTGCGTAGCCGATATTCTCCATCATCAAAGAGAACCCCGGCCCGGATGTCGCTGTCATGGCACGGGCACCCGTCCACGATGCACCGATGATAGAGCCCATGCTCGCAATCTCATCCTCCATCTGGATAAAAGTCCCTCCCCGCTTTGGGAGACGCATTGCCATGAGCTCAGCAATCTCCGTGGAGGGCGTTATCGGATACCCGCCAAAGAAATTGCATCCGGCCGCAAGTGCTCCCTCACAGCATGCCATATTGCCCTGCATGAATTCAATTTTGCTCAAAACTCTACCACCACACTCTTCTCAGAATAGGGATCTTCCTCTTCCCATGATATGGCCTGATCCGGACAGATCATCTGACACGCACCGCAGAGTTGCCTGCCATAGAGATGACGCAGACGGCAGTTCGTACAGCGTTTTGGCCGGTCAAGAATGGGGACGATTATACCCCGTTCATTGAGTTTTTTGCCAGGCTGAAATATCTTATAGGGGCAGACGGTGGTGCAAAGGTTGCAGCCCTTGCATCGTCGCTCATCGATCACTAGTTTCATCCGGCACGTCCTGCTTATATATTGTGCTATTTCTATACTAAAGGTATCGACAGTCCCATCCGATTCCCTGAAAAGGGAATGAAATCAGAACATTTCAGCAAATAGTTTTTCGGATGCGAGACGGACATCGCGGAAGAGATCATTTCCTTTTGCATCGATGGCAACGGTGAGGGGGAGCTCGGTACACTCGATGGCCCATATGGCCTCCGGCATCCCGAGGTCTTCATAATAAACCCCTTTCAGGGTCATGCGTGACGCCGCAAGGGCCGCACATCCGCCGGTGAAGGCGAGGTAAACGCCTCTGCCCCGGAGCTGTTCCCGAACAGTGTCTCCCATCCCTCCTTTACCGATGAATGCCCGAACGCCCGCATCTAACAGAAATCCGGAGAGTTCATTCATGCGTGCACTGGTGGTGGGGCCGGCAGCAATGATCGTGCCATCCTTAACCACCGGGCCGCAATGGTAGATGACCGCCCCTTTTGGATCAAAGGGTATGCCCTCTTTCTGCATACGAAGGTGTGCCTCATCGCGTGCGGTGTATATCATCCCTGAGAGGGTAACGCGGTCACCTGCCCTGAGGCTAAGGACTTCGTCACCGAGGGGAGTCGTGAGGTGAGTCATGGATAGTTCACCCCAACCGTTGCCCGCCGTGCCGCCCAGCACTGCACATTGAGTGCGACCGGAAGAGACGCGGTGTGACATCCTCCCTCTTTTATCCGCACTCCAAGGCAGGTCGTTTTACCGCCGAGTCCCATCGGCCCGATGCCAAGGGCGTTCACCGCGTCATATATTTCCTGTTCGAGGTGATTCATCGCACCGAGAGGGACGAGGAGTGCCTCTTTTGCAAGACTCATCGCCCCGTCTGCGGTGGAACCGATACCGATACCAAGAATAACCGGCGGGCAGGGTTTCCCTCCGGCCCGGAGCACGGTCTCAGTGATGAACCGCGTGATGGCCTTTGTCTCTGACGGCAAAAACATCCGCAAGGCAGAGACATTCTCTGACCCTGCTCCTTTGGGGAGCACGGTGAGGGTAAATGTCTCTCCCGGTGTGATATGTACAGCAGGCATCCCCATGCCACAGTTATCTCTGGTATTTTCCCGCGTGCACGGAGAGACGACGTTCGGGCGGAGAGGAATCTCTGCGGTTGCCTGCCGCACGCCGTCCTCTACTCCTTCGCGAATAGCATCTGTGAACGGGACATCTGGCGGGATGGTGATGTAGACAACCGGCACGCCAGTGTCCTGACAAAGAGGGACATTGCGGCTCTCGGCCATCTTGATATTCTCGCGAATCGCTTCCAGTTCCCGCCGTGCAACCGGATTCTCTTCAGCGGCATATGCCCGTTCCAGTGCGTCTTTTACATCATTCGGGAGATGTATCTCGGCAACTCTTAGCGCATGTACGGTTGCCTGCCTCACCGCAGTGCGTAGATTATTTTGATCAGGTAATCCGGGCATGAATATCATTCCAACTCTTGTTGGTTTGAGTTGGGTAATGCGGGTAAAAAAGTATATGCCCCCAATGGGGGGAATATCGGGTATTATTCCTCTGTTTCGACGATGATTCTACCGGGAGACGGAAGCTTGTAAAGGCCATGCTTCATGATATCCTTTACCTTCTCGGCGTTCGCAACGCTGGTGTAGCAGGTGAAGATCTTTTGATCGACTTCAACACGTGCTGCGGTACCAACGGGCTTGCCGAATGCCATTCTCATCCCTTGTGAAACACGGTCTGCACCTGCACCGGTTGCCTGTTTATTCTCACGAAGAACGTGGTGAGGGTATGTGCGTAGTTTGAGGTGGAAGTTCATTCTGCCGATATCTTTGATCAACTTTCTGTTGAGGCTGATACGCGCTGCTTCCAGTGCGGTATGGCGAATCTGACATTTTTCATCGACCTGAAGTGAGATAGAAACGGGGAAATCAACTTTCAGGTTGCCCATATCGAACGCCACAATTTTGCTTCCTGGCACGCCGCCCATATATTTTCGGCGTGTGTAAGCTCTCTTTGTGACAGATCTGTACATTACTGCTGGTTTTCGGACCATGACTTAAGACTCCTCTATGAATAGATGCGCTGTTAAAATTGGAAATGTATCCTTATAATACTTACCGAGTTTGGGCGCTCTCTTCCATCTTTTGCAGAATGTACTTGCGTACCTCCGCAAATTCTGGTGCGGTTCGATCACGCAGGCGGGGGAGGGTGATAGGAATGACCTCCTCAATTTTACCCGGCCTTGGGGTCAGAATGACGATTTTATCCGCAAGAAAGACCGCTTCGTCCACGCTGTGTGTCACAAAGATGATGGTCTTCTGCGTCTCTTTCCATATCTCGAGGAGTTCGCGCTGCATCATATTGCGGGTCTGTGCATCCAGTGCGCCAAAGGGTTCGTCCATCAAAAGAACCTTTGGTTGGTTTGCAAGGGCCCGTGCAATAGCGACCCGCTGACGCATACCTCCCGAGAGTTCGTGCGGGAACGAGTCCCTGAACTGCTCGAGGTGGATTATCTCGAGGTATTTCTCTGCCATCTCGCGTCGTTCTGCCTTGGGGATGCCGCGCATCTCAAGACCGAATGCGATGTTGTCGATGACACTCTTCCACGGAAAGAGGGAGTACTCCTGAAACACCATGCCGCGGTCGGTATCGGTCCCTGAAACCGGCACGCCGTTTAAGAGAATCGTGCCTTCGGTGATGGTCTCAAGACCGGCGATTATTCGCAAAAGCGTTGTCTTGCCACACCCCGAGGAACCGACAATGCAGATGAACTCCTTCTCCTCGATATCGAGGTAGACATCTCTGAGTGCGACGGTTGGTTTTCCGTCTTCGCGCGGAAACTTCTTGGTTACCTTCTGAATGGATAATAATGGCATATTGTCTCCTCAATCCTTACTGTTCTGCCACTTAACGGTCTGTTTATCTACAAAATGCCGGAAGAGGATGTCAATACTGATGCCGATGATACCCAGAACAAGCATGTAGACGACTACACTGTCCATCTGGTGGAGGTTGTAGTATGTCCAGAGGTTCTTTCCCAGCCCGAACTTTCCGGTGCCTGCACCGAATATCTCTGCACCGACAAGACACATCCATCCGATACCCATGGACACGCGGATGCCTGCGGTCATGCTGGGGATAGCTGAAGGGAATCCAATCTTACGGATGAGGCAGACAGGCTTTGTGCACCCAAGCACCTTTGCCGCCTCAATAAAGACCTTGGGGACATTTCGGAATCCCGTGTAGGTGTTGATGATGATGGGAAATACCGCACCGACAAAGATGATGAATGCTGCCGCGGCATGGGTGAGCCCGAACCAGATGATGGCAAACGGAATCCATGCGAGTGGGGGGATAGGGCGGATGACCTCAACGATAGGGTTGAGTGCGATGTCGATGTCACGGAACCATCCCATGGCAACGCCGGTTGGAATGCCTATTGCGAGTGCTGCTGCCATGCCAAGTGCAAAGTGATACAGCGAGATCACGATATCCTGAGGGAGCGTGCCCCTCGCGCCGAACATGTCCCGCATGAATGCGGCAAAAACATCCGTAAAACTCGGCAGTTTAAACATATTTCCGACTACGTATACGGCAATAATCTGCCAGATGATGATGAACGCTGCAACGGTGGCAAGGGGTATCAGGATATTCCGGTAGGTGTTGTTTTTCAGTATACGCATGGGTACGCTCTCCATGGTGCGTGCGGGGTGATCCCCGTTGGTTCTTACTATTTGTGCAGGCAGGGGAAAAAAAGGTTAGGCTTGTGTAGCCTTTTGGTAGAAGGATACGTCAAAGATTTCATCAGCGGTCATCGGGCGGGGGATGTAGCCGAGGTCTGCCTGAATCTTGGTGTAGCTTACTACCGATGGGATAATGATGGATGGGTCTGTTATCAAACGTCCGTCCCAGGTGGCAAACGAGTCTTTGATGACAGCGATCTCTACCTTGTTCATGTTGTAGTAGATCTGTGATGCCTCATCGATGTTTGCGGTGGAAAATTCTGATCCCTTAATGTGTGTCTTTATTATCTGCACTACCATGTCCGGGTGGTTCCTGATGAGGTCACCAGAGACGACAAGGACACAACATGCATGGTTTGGAGCCATCTCACCCGAGTGAACCGCGATGTATCCATGTCCTTCTGCAACGATGGTGGAGGGAGCGGGGTGTGGCAGGAATACGGCGTCTACTGCTTTTTCAGATATGGCAACGGTTGCGTCACCCGGGCCCATGGGGCGGATGTCAACGTCTTTGTCAGGGTTAACGCCGTTTGACTGGAGCCAGTCACGCAGGATGGTGTCCTGGATGGTGCCCGGTGGGAATGTGGCGATTTTTAACCCTTTTAAGTCCTGAGGGCTGTTGTATGGGTGTTCATTCCGGATAACAAGATCTGATCCGTTTACCTGCACCGCAGCGACGATCTTTGCACCGTCAAGTCCGCCTGTTGCAAGTGCTGATATGACGGGTGCTGCACCAACATATGCGACATCAATGTCACCAGAGAGCATGGCCTGCATCTCAGGTGCGCCGGTGGGGAATTTGTGGTCTTCAATCTTGGTTATGCCAAAAGGTGCAAGATCTTGTTTCCACCATCCCTTGTCCATTGCCACCATGTATGATATCTGGTGGGTTGAGGGCTGGTAGCCAAAGACGATGGTGTCTTTTTCAGATGCGGGCTTGTCGTCTGTACAGCCGGCCACCAAAAGCATTGCTGCGATGGCACAGATAACTAAAATAAAGAGTCCTTTCGATTTCATATGATACTCTCCTGATGGATTACTATAAGATGTTTTTCCCATGGATATTAATATTATCCATTCTAGTGGAATAATTATCCGTATATGTCAGTACATATGGATAATTGGACATTTATTGTCTGTGGGCAAGAGAAGGGCGCCCGCATCATTTCTCTAAAAATGCATTGCTTTAACATTTTTCGTTTCCAATGGTACAGGCAGGAGTGTACGAAATATGTCGAGCGATCCGGTGAGGAGGGGGCGGCTAACGGGTGGACGGCCCGCGGACGTGGCTGCCTTCCTTTCGTCAATTGAAGCAGACCGGTGGATTGCTGATGCAGATGTCCGGGTGGATATTGCGCATCTGCTGATGCTGGACCATCAGGGCATCATTGAACGGGATGCGTCATCAGCGGTTATGGTTGCACTGCTTGAGATGTATGAACACGGTGTGCCGGAGACGGTCTTTGACGATGAGTATGAGGATGTGCACGCCGGGATTGAAGCGTGTCTTATTGCCAAATCCGGCATGGATAAGGGCGGTCGTCTGCACATGGGACGTTCCCGCAATGATGAGGTGGCGACCTGCATCCGTATCCGGCTCAGGAGTGAACTTCTTACCCATTTAACAAAGCTTGCGGCTCTCAGGGCGGCGCTCTTAGAGCAGGCGGGCAATCATACCGAGACCGTGATGCCGGGATTCACGCATCTTCAGCATGCCCAGCCCACCACGCTTGGGCACTATCTCCTTGCCTACGAACAGGCGCTTTCCCGCGACTTTGAGCGTTTGACAGATGCCTATATTCGCGTGAACCGCTCTCCTCTGGGTGCGGCGGCGTTTGCCTCGACAGGCTACCCGATTGACCGTGAGATGACTGCCGAACTTCTTGGGTTCCCTGACCTCATGCTCAATACCATGGATGCAGTCTCTGCGCGTGACTTTGTGATTGAGACCGCTTCCGCCTGCACGATTCTCATGTCTACTCTCTCGCGGCTCGCCGAGGAGATTGTGCTCTGGAGCACCTCGTTTGTCAGATTTGTGACGCTCGATGATGCATACTGCTCAACGAGCTCCATCATGCCGCAGAAGAAAAATCCCGACACCGCAGAGATCATGCGGGGCAAAAGCGGTGCGGTGGCAGGCGCGTTTATTGCCGCGTTTACGGCGGTAAAGGGTCTTCCGATGAGCTATAACCGCGACCTGCAGGATGTCACCCCCTCGCTCTGGCGGGCGGTGTCAGAGTCGGGTGCCTGCATTAGTATTGCAACGGGTATCATCAGCACTGCCACCTTCCATCCGGACAGGATGCGGGAAGAGGCAGGGCGGGGCTTTTCAACCGCAACCGAACTTGCCGATGTCTTGGTGCGGGAATACGGTCTGCCATTCCGGGCGGCCCACAATATTATCGGGCGTGCAATCCGAAGTGGCGAGATTACGCTTTCTGTCCTTGAAGCCGCGGCCCGTGAACTCTCAGATATCTCTCTTATCGAACGCGGTCTCACCGGGGAACGAATCCTTGAAGCACTTGACGTGGATGTGAGTGTGCGGATGCGCAGTGCACCCGGTGGGCCGGCACCTGAGACAGTGAAAAAAGCGTTGTCGATGCGAACCCTCGCCCTTGAAGAGGATGTGATATGGGTTCAGTCGGAACAAAAACGCCTACAGAATGCAGAAGATACAATGATCAAAGACGCACGGAAACTGGTTGACGAATCATGATGGCATCAGGAACAGAGGTGATCTGCCGGTATGCAGGAGCAGACCTTGAAGCACGATATATCACGGACCGCGATGGTATGGCGGTCATTAAACTGAAGAGCGGATACAATATCGGGGTAGACCCGGCCTGTCTGACCGTGGTTGCGCCGCCAGAAGTGGTGAAGGCAGGGGAAGTGACGGTTATTAAACAGAACCCCTCGCTTCCTGAGCTTTCCATCATCTCTACCGGTGGCACGATTGCAAGCTGTGTGGATCACCGCACCGGCGCTGTAACGAGCCAGTTTACCGCAGAAGACATCATGCGGGCGATACCCGGTCTTGGGGATATTGCACGGTTCCGTTCAGCGGTGCTTGCAAACATTCTCTCGGAGAATATGACCCCTGCCATCTGGCAGACGCTTGCACAGAGCGTCTACACTGAGATTAAAAACGGTGCAGAGGGTATCATCGTGACCCATGGGACAGATACGATGTCCCACTCCGCCGCCGCTGTCTCCTTTATGTTAGACACCCCGGTGCCCGTTGTCTTTGTCGGCTCCCAGCGGTCTGCGGACCGGCCTTCGAGTGACAATGTCATGAACACCCTTGCAAGCGCTGCTGCTGCCACATCAGACCTTGGCGAGGTGGTGGTGGTGATGCATGCAACCACGAATGACGACATCTGTGCCATCCACCGCGGGACACGGGTGCGTAAGATGCACACCTCGCGGCGTGATGCCTTCCAGAGCTTTGGTGTGGCGCCGATTGGAACGGTTGCCTACCCATCGCTTGACGTGTCGCTTTCATCCAATGCGGTACGCAGGCGGCCGGATACAGAACCAGCGCTTTTGGCAACACTCGAGGACAAGGTAGGGCTCGTGACCTTTTATCCCGGCATGCAGGCGGATGTGCTGCATGCGTTTGATGGATACCGTGGTCTCGTGGTAAACGGCACGGGTCTGGGACATGTCTCGTCATCGCTTGTTGGCGATCTGAAATCTCTCGTGGACGCAGGCACAACGGTGGTTATGACCTCGCAGTGTCTCAATGGCCGGGTCTGTGACCGCGTCTATGAGACGGGACGCGACCTTCTCTCCGCTGGTGTGGTGGAGGGTGATGCAATGCTTCCTGAAGTGGCCTATGTCAAACTGATGTGGGTTTTAGGGCAGACGAATGATACCGAAGAGGCGGTTCGGTTAATGACAACACCTCTCCGTGGCGAATTTACCAGGAGTTCTGAGAATGGATTTTGATTATGCAGCACTGGGTCTGAAGGCAGGCATTGAGATTCATCAGCAGCTCAATACGAGAGAGAAATTATTCTGCCACTGCCCCACCGTTCTGCGGGATGTCACCGAGCACAATGGTGAGTTCTACCGCTATCTCAGGGCGACGGTCTCCGAGATGGGTGAGATGGACCGGGCGGCCCGGGAAGAGATGATGGTGATGCGGCCATTCACGTACTATGCGTATGACACCACCTGTCTTGCAGAGAACGATGAAGAACCGCCTACGCCTATGAACCCCGAGGCACTGGATCTTGTGCTGACCTTTGCACGCATGATGGGTATGACGCCTGTTGCGCAGGTGCATATCATGCGCAAGATGGTGATCGATGGCTCCAACACGAGCGGGTTCCAGCGCACCGCTCTTGTTGCGCTGAACGGGTCTCTCCCGATGGGTGCCAGGATTGAGTCCATCTGTCTTGAAGAAGAGGCCGCCCAGCGGGTGGAGGACACGATCTTCTCTCTTGACCGTCTGGGTATCCCCCTTGCAGAGATCACGACTGCTCCTGACATGCACACGCCGGAAGCGGTTAAGGACGTGGCCTCCTACATCGGGATGCTGTTACGCTCGACCATGAAGGTGAAACGCGGTATCGGGACTATTCGGCAGGATGTCAATATCTCTATTCGTGATGGCGCCCGCGTTGAGATCAAAGGGGTGCAGGAACTCCGGCTGATTGAAGAAGTGGTGCGGCGTGAGGTGCAGCGTCAGGTGAGTCTCCTCTCCATCCGCGATGAACTCCTTGCACGGCATGCCTCGGTGGATGAAGCGTCTCATGACGTGACGGCTCTCTTTAAAAAGACCGGTTCTGCCATTCTGAAACGGGCGAAAGCGATTCATGCCATCTGTCTCCGCGGGTTTGCGGGCATGGTGGGACGGGAGATTCAGCCCGGCCGGCGTCTCGGGAGCGAGATGTCTGACTATGCCAAGAAATGCGGCGTGGGTGGACTTTTTCACACCGATGAACTGCCTGCCTACGGGGTCACGGAAGCCGAGGTTGCCTCTCTTCGTGAAGCCGTGAATGCGGGGCCGGATGACTGCGTTATCATCGTTGCCGATACCAAACAGAAGGTCGTCTGTGCCATTGGCCTCATCCGGAAGCGTGCCGAGATGGCGATGGCTGGCGTGCCTGAAGAGACGCGCAAGATGCTTGAGGAAGGCAGTTCTGCGTATATGCGCCCTCTGCCCGGGGCGGCGCGGATGTATCCGGAGACGGATGTGCTGCCGGTGACGGTAACCGCGGAGTATTATAGCTCACTTGTACTGCCGGAACTGCTCTCGGATAAGGCTGATCGGTTTGTACGCGATATGGGACTGGATGCGGCGCTTGCCCACCAGATGGTGTATTCAAAACGGTGTGTGCTCTTTGAAGAAACCGTCCGCCGCGGTGTGAGACCGACTCTTGCGGCCACCACTCTGTTGAGCACGTTACGCGAACTCTCGCGTGATGGTGCGGATGTCGCGGCGGTGTCAGATGAGGCACTTCTCGACCTCCTTGTCAGGGTAGAGACGGGAACCGTGGCAAAAAGGGCCATCCTGCCCATTATCCGTGCCCTTTCAGA
>LSQX01332125.1_pt1 | contig 27548 bp, 19 predicted proteins | sample 654561 | NCBI WGS metagenome assembly LSQX01 (sample SAMN04489861, study PRJNA283612) | anaerobic digester metagenome | isolation source: 4 biogas reactors fed with cattle manure at either 37C or 55C with and... | place: Denmark: Kongens Lyngby | collected 2014
CGGGCTCCATTCATCATCTGGAACATCTGAGCCATTCCATCGCCTTTACCATCATTTTCAAGAGGGTTGAGCCCCAGCAGAAAACCGCGGCACTCATTTTCTTCCCCAAAAGACAGGGCTGCGGTACAGGATCCAGCCTGCCCCAGTTTATGCTCCACTCCGGTAGTTTGAACATCATTTAGAGCGCCTAAACTGCCATCTTCATTAACCCAATATTTAGGCACTATGAAAAGGGATATGCCTTTGGTTCCCTCCAGGGCCCCTTCTACCCTGGCTAAATACAAGTGGATGATGTTTTCCGTAAAATCATTGTCTCCCCCGGTAATGAATATTTTATTACCCTTGATCTTAAATATGCGCGGATCATCGGTAGGATAGGCCCGGGACATAATATCTCCTACATCCGAGCCGGCAGTTGGTTCGGTTAAGCACATGGTTCCGGCCCAGGTGCCATCCATCATTTTGGGAAGAAAGCGCTCTTTTATATCATCTGGAGCAAAGCTTTGGACCAAATTGGCAGCCCCACTGGTTAAAGCAATATAGGGGGAAAAGGCGGGGTTGGCCGCCGCGATCATCTCCCACACGCAAGAAAATAGAATCTGGGGCAGAAATACTGCATCCTCAGAACGGTCAATATTAGAAGTGCCCCAGCCTTGTTCCTGCAGCATATGGAAAAGGGGCCCAAAGGATTGAGGAAGAGTTACTTTTCCATTTTCAAATTTTACCGGGTTTTTATCTCCGTCGTCATTGGTGGGGTCTATAACTTCTTTACACATTTTTAGTATGGGACTTAAAACTGACTTAATATCATCTTTAGAGTAATAATCCGCAAAGCTGGGGTAGTTGAAAATCTGTTCGGTAGGAAGCCACTCCTGTAAGATAAACTCCAGGTCTCTGGTGTTGGTATAGGCAAAATTCGCTGACATGATTAATCCTCCTTAATTTTTCGAGCGTTTGATTCAACCTTGCTATCTTTTATTGATAAGCGAAATATCGCTGTTGCTTTGCTCCCCCCTTTTTGTTTTACTAGCTATTTAGTTGAGACTCTTGACCCAGGGTGCAAAAACAATGCCAGTTCCCCCAAGCAGAAATCAAAACACTCAAATAGGAATTATCAGCCCGAATAAGCAATGCCAAATGAAGAAATTCTCTGTTCCAACATAAAACAGTCAGACTATCCCCGCATTTTTCTAACCCCAAATCGTGTTTAAATAAAATACATTGATTGAGTAAAAACAATACAACGGTTCAGATGACTCACCAGGTATTCATGACTGTAAGGCTTGGTATAGTATTTGCATTTAATAGTTTCAGCTTGTATTGGCATAAAAGGTTTCTAAATTTTAGTGGCTGGCTGAATACAAGTATTAAGCATTTATGGCCATTGAAGCAAGGGCAAGTATTTTCATTAGTCCAGCAAGAATCTGGCCATAATCCGGCACTAATAAAATTAGGAGGAAAAGAATAATGAAAGAAGTATTTGTAGTTGAGGCAGCCCGCACTGCGGTTGCCAGAGCTGGAAAACAATCCTGGTTTACCAATGTAAGGGCTGATGACCTGTCGGCTATTGTAATTAAGGATTTGCGCAGAAGAATAGGAATGGGCGAGGATAAGGAAAAACAAAAAATAGTGGGAGATGTCTACTGGGCAGCTACCGCTAATGCTTTTGGTGAGCAAGGGGGCAACATAGGCCGTAATGCATGGCTGCTATCGGGTGGAACCTATGATGTTCCAGGAATGACAGTGGATAGATTTTGTGCTTCCAGTCTCACCGCCCTGGTTACAGCTACTGCTACCATGGGCGCAGGATGGTCGGGTGAAGTGGCATTTGCAGGTGGAGCCCAGCATATGAGTCATATTCCTATGGGCGCCGGTGCTGACCCTAACCCGGAAAGATCCAAGTATTATGATCCTATGTCCCCGGCCATGGGCTGGACAGCTGAACAGGTAGCCCGCAAATTTAATATCAGTCGGGAAATTCAGGATCAATTTGCCTATGAAAGCCATATGAAGTGCGCCGCGGCCCAGGATGCCAACGGGGGTCTGGGTAAGAGCAAAGACGTAATAGTTCCAATAAAGTGCAAGGTGCCGGCTAAAAGCTTCCGAGCTACCGATATTACCCCGGAAGCCTTATACACTGCACCGGAAGGACTCGCCCAGAAAAGAATAGAAGATGGTATTACCGATGACGTAGAAATGGTAGTCTGGCAGGATCAGGGTTTGCGTAGAGACACCACCGTCGAGGGACTGGCTAAAATGCCTGCAGTCTTTATGAAAGATGATAAGGCTACGGTCACGGCTGGCAATTCCAGTCAGATTAATGATGCGGCCGCCGGTTTAGTATTAGCTACCGCAGAAGGCTGCAAGGCTTTGGGAGTAAAACCCCGAATGAAGCTGATTAGTTCTGCGGTAGTAGGGGTAGATCCTACCATAATGGGCATCGGCCCCGCTGTAGCCATTCCCGTGGCTTTACAAAGAGCCGGCTTAACTAAGGATCAAATCGGATTATGGGAAGTAAATGAAGCCTTTGCCTCCCAGGCCTATTACTGCTGCCATGACGCTCTAAAACTCCCTATGGATCGGGTTAATGTATGGGGTTCTGGTATATCCGTAGGCCATCCCCTGGCTTGCACCGGGGCTAGAATTGCTAGTGACATAACTGCTCTGTTTGCTGATCCTGATTATTCTGAGGTAGAATATATTGTGGAATCCATGTGTATAGGAATGGGCATGGGGGCAGCTGCAGTTTGGCAGAGAGCTAAATAGCTTTAAAGGTATTCTGAAGGGCTGGCAAAGCCCTTCAGAAGCCCATTTTATGAAATAATTAAAGGAGATATGTACGATGGACATAGGAAAACTTATACTGGATGGACCAATTTTGTTGAATATTAAGGAAAATGGAGTTGCTACTATTACCATAAATCGACCTGAAGTATTTAACGCCCTAAATGAAGAAACAGCTGATGCTTTTAATGTGGCCCTGGAGGAAATAGAAAAAAGAGATGATATCAAGGTAATAGTATGGACTGGCAAGGGAGAAGCCCTATCCGGCGGAGGGGATATTCGAATGCTTAAATCCCTGGATAAGGTTAGTGAAGCCCGTAGAATTTTCGAACGAGCCTACATTCAAAACAAGCGGTTTTATGATTTGCCAGTACCTGTTATTGTAGCAGCCAATGGGGTTATTGCAGGAGTTGCTACTGGCAGAAGCCTGGCGGCAGATATTATAATCGCTTCCGAGAAAGCCAAGTTTGCAGCTAATTTCATTAATATCGGACTCCTGCCTGATGGGGGGACTTCTTATTTTCTGTTTAAAAAATTAGGCCATCACCGTACCGCAGAAATATTGTATAACGGCAAAATGTTAAATGCAGCAGAATGCCTGGAATTGGGCATATTCAATCAGGTGGTAAGCCACGCCGACCTTTACCCAACCGTGTATGCTATGGCAGATAAGCTGGCTGAAGGACCTAGCGTGGCTTTAAAGTACGCCAAACAGATTTTACGCTCCTGTGCCAATAATGACTTTGCTGCTATTGCCAGCATGGAAGCAGGAGGTCAGGTCCAATGCTGGAGTACCCATGATTTCCACGAAGGCGTGTCGGCCTTTTTGGAAAAGCGGAAAGCTAAATTTAAAGGCTGTTAATTACTGGATAAAACTTTCATTTGTTCAATTTTTCTGTATAGAGTACTGCGGGTTATGCCAAGGGCTCGAGCTGCTTTGGAAATATTGCCATTATGCTCTTCCAGAACCTTATTAATGATGTGTAACTCCTGATTTCTTAAGTCATTGGGCTTTTCCGCCATTTTCATCTGGAAAAACCGCTGAGGCAAACACTCTGGGGTTATGTTGCGGCCTTCTGCAAATACTACCCCATGCTCTATAACATTGCGCAGTTCTCTAACATTACCCGGCCAATTGTAGCGCTGCAGTATAGCTAGAGTATCCTGGCTTATTTGCTTTATGCCCTTACTATCACTGCCTTCAAATTCTTTAATAAAGCTGTCTACCAGCAGGGGGATATCTTCTTTTCGGCTCCGGAGTGGAGGCAGCTTGATATTAATAACATTTAGGCGGTAATATAAATCGGCCCTGAATAAACCTTTGCTAACGGCCTCCTCCAGATTACTATTGGTGGCCGCAATAATCCGTAAATCTACTCTTTTGCTTTTACTTCCCCCTACCCGGATAATCATCCGGTCCTGCAAGAATCGCAACAGGCTTACCTGCATATCAACAGGCATCTCTCCGATTTCATCCAGGAAAACCGTGCCCCCATCTGCCATTTCAAATTTGCCGATAGCACCGCCTTTTTTGGCTCCGGTGAAGGCTCCGTCCTCATAGCCAAAAAACTCACTCTGCAGTAATTCCTTGGGTATGGCACCACAATTTATGGGTATTAATGGTCCCTGGCGACGGCTGGCTTGATGGATAGCCTGGGTCAGTAATTCTTTGCCGGTTCCACTTTCTCCCACAATCAAAATATTTGAATTTACTTTGGCTGCTTTCCTACCCAATTCCTTGGCCTGCATCCAGGCATCACTTTCACCGATGAGATCACTAAAGAAGTACAGGTCATTTCCAGGAACAGACCTATAGCCCTGGCTATCCAAGTTGGATTCATAATCGTAGGTAAACAGCATTATGGAATCTTCCTTATTCTCTTCACTTTTCAAAAGTTCCTTGATCCTCAAAGAACAACCCCGGGGTTTTTTTCCATTATCAATGGTGAATTGATAGTTATCTGCTTGGTCATCCCAAAGAACTGTCAGCAGACCTTGGCAGTCCGGGATATAGTTGCCTATTGATTTGCCTATGACTTCATTTCTATTCACTCCCAGCAACTCCTGGGATTTGTGGTTTAAATTTATTATCCTTCCTTTTCCATCTACAACAAAAAGGCCGTATTGTACACAATCCAAAATGGAGTCAATCTCAGTCTTTTTGTTAATTCCCATCCCAATGGTAGTGGCAGCATATTTGACTAATTGAATAACTTCAGGGGATAAATCATGGAAAGGATTCATCATACTTAGTACCCCAACAATCTTAGAATCAGCTTTGATGGGGACTCCGACACTATTATAAAAATGGAGACAATTGCGATAGTGCTCAAATGCTCTTATTTCCAGAGATTTACCTTCAATTAAAACCGTACCTATGCAATTGGTACCGACTACGCTTTCCTGGCAGCAAATACCTATGGGCAGCAATTCATTATTGCCCACTAATTCTAAAATATAGCCTTCTGCATCGGATAAAAGTACTATGCTCTTATCAATGACAGCACCTAGTTCCTTCATAATCGGCCAGGCTATTTTAATCATTTCAATATTTTTACTCTGCCGAAGCAATAGCTCATCCTTGGATAGATGAGACTTGCCTTCTGCAAAGGGTTCTATCAAATTTTGGCATCTCTGCCAGGATCTTAATATTTCCGGCCTTATGGCGTCTTTTGTTACTGTTCCATCATTAATAAAACTCAACCATGATTCTTTAACATTCATTTGTTCGCCAGTAAAATTAAACAAAAGACAACACCTCGAATGCATATTTATTTTTTATTAATTATAACACAAGCCTATATCAACATGGTCCTAAATAACTTTGTTTTACACTAATAGTGTTCAGCTATTATACATAGCCTGTACAATAATAAAGCGTTTTATAAGCTTAAATAAAATCCGTGGTAGTAATAATTCAATATTTAATAACGCAGCGCCCCAATTCTGCCAGCTATTTTCCCTTCCCCAAATAAAATTAGTTTTTGCTCTCTGCTGGCATTGTTCTTGCAAATTAAAGGTCAGTCCCCGTATACCGACCACCTTGGCGGAAAAATGGGGTAGTCTTTAAATAAGCTTTAAGCCAGCCCCGGGCAGCAGGTAATTCTATATGATACGAGAAAGGAATGGGTGATTAATGAGTACTTTAACTAACTTATACAAAAGCAAATTGCGCACTCCAGAAGAAGCAGTAAAGGTTGTCAATTCGGGGGATCAGGTAAATTACAATCATTTTGCCATGAGTCCCAAAGCATTGGATGCCGCCTTGGCTAAAAGAGCCGGGGAATTGAAGGATATCCAGCTTAAAGGTGTTATGCAGCTTTATGTCCCCCAGACGGTTCTAGCCGATCTAAAACAGGAAACTTTTTTCTATCATTCCGGTTATTTTAGTCCTTTTGATAGAGCACTATCGGAAAAGGGGCTATGCCACTATGTAGCCAGTAACTTTGGCTTCACTCCCTTTATTGCCAGAAGGGGCTGGTCCAGACCTGCTGATGTGTTTATGACAATGGTCGCCCCTATGGATAAATATGGTTATTTTAACTTCAGTACCACTTGTTCAGAGACCATGGCTTTATGTGAAATGGCTAAACACATAATAGTAGAAGTCAATGAAAAAGCTCCTGTGGCCTTAGGGGGAGAACAACATTGTATTCATATTTCCCAGATTGATGCCATCGTGGAAAACACCGAGCCATTATTTGTCATTCCATCAGAGTTTGAAGCTAGTGAAGAAGAGAAGAAAATTGCCCAGCTCATAGTTGAAAGACTTAAAGACGGAGATTGCCTGCAATTTGGAATTGGAAGTCTGCCCAGTATAATTGCTAAATTAATTGCTGACAGTGATCTTAAAGATTTAGGTATCCATTCAGAAATGATGGCGGATAGTTTCGTTGATTTGTATGAACAAGGAAAGATAACCGGTAATAGAAAGATTATGGACAAAGGCCGGATGACCTATACCTTTGCCGTAGGTTCTCAGCGCCTATATGATTTCATTGACCACAACCCAGCCTGTGCCATTTATCCGGTAGATTTAGTCAACATGCCCTCCAGGATTGCCATGAATGATAATCAAATCGCTATAAACAATGCGGTAGCGGTGGACCTTCAAGGTCAGGTAAGTTCAGAATCTGAAGGATTTAAACAGATTTCCGGAACCGGGGGTCAGCTGGAATTTACCCTGGGGGCTGAATGGTCCAGAGGCGGGGCTGCTTATATATGCATGACTTCTACCACTATGCATAAGGGCGAAAAAGTATCCCGGATAGTTCCCTATTTTAGCCCGGGTACTATAGTAACCTGTACTAGAGGCACTGTATCCAATATAGTAACTGAATATGGCGTTGCCAATATGATGGGCAAACCAGTTTATGACCGGGCCGAAATGTTAATTAATATCGCCCATCCAGACTTCCGGGATGATTTGGTAAAAGCAGCCCAGGAACAGAAAATTTGGACAAAAAGCAATAAGATATTATAAAAATATACCTCTGCAACTTTCCGACTGTTAAATGTGGGAATTACAAACCCCGGGGCACATATTGTGCTCCGGGGTGTTTTTTCTGGCCACTAGGCCTGTTGGAAAACTCCAGTTTCTACTTCAGTCACCGCACCTATTTCCATTAGGTGCTGCACATGATGGTGGGCGTACATCATTTCCCAGAAGTCTTCCATATAGAATAGATTATAATCAAAAGCCAGGTGATAAGCGGCCAGCTGTGCTATAGTATGGGGCCGCTTGAGCAAATCATAAACTCGATTTTCCCGATCCAGCAAAATCTGCAGATAGGAATCCAGACTAGGGATGATTTTTTCTGTCAAGGGCCGACGATGGGAAGAAGCAAAAGTACCAGGATTAATCTCCTTAATACGCTGCACCGAGTTAATAAACTGTCCTACATTAGAACACCCGTCTCCATACCAGGGGCCACCTCGGGTGGTGTCTATATCCCCGCCAAACAATATTCCTTCTTTTTCAAAATAGAATCCATAATGGCCAATACTATGTCCGGGCAGGTATACCGCAGTCAAACGTATTCCCCGCCCCAATTCTATTTGTTGGCCATCGGTGATGGTTCCGGCCAGGTCTATTTTAATGAAGCCCGGCTCCACCGGGATGTCTGGATTCTGCAAAGTCGTATCCGGGGTTTCAGGCAAAGGCTTCCCGGGGGGCATAAATCGCTTCCAATACTCAAATCCCCGTAGTTTAAAATACTCTTTTTCATTTCGGTATGAGAGCTGCTCTTCCTTAGCCGCATATAAGCTAATATTCTTGAAAAGAAGGGCGCTGTGGGTGTGGTCGGGATGATTATGGGTAAAGAAGCCTAGCTCTATTGAATCTTTATCGATTTCGTTGAATGCCCTTTGCCCGGCTCCAAAATCAATAATCGCCCTTTGCTCCCCTGCTATGTAAATACATATACAATAAGGATAAAATTTGGGCGCATCTGGCATCAATACCGATATTCCTCGTGCCAAAGGCATCAACATTTTTATTCCTCCCCTTACCACAACCTAAATAAATTCCAACCCAGATTGTCTTATCACATAATATTAATATTTTATCATTTATTATTACTCTGTTAAGGGGTATGTGAATGTTTTTCCTATTAATTTGTATCCTGTCTACTGATTCAACCCTTCCCACTTCCATTTTACCGAAGCCTTACATTTACAGAACCTATAATAGACCATGTCTTTTTATGTATAATGGCCCGTCTGACTCACTCCTTAAGATCGCCAGTAGTGCGGGCCAAGATCAAGCCCTTACTCCCTGAATTAGACTCCTGCCCCTGAACTGGGCTAGGGCTTGAAAACCTAATGTACATCGCTTTAGCAACTCATTTAGCCCGCGCGGTTTCCCGGTGCTTCATAGGACTCCATAGCATCAAATTCCCTGATGCTGCGCCGCCTTCCCCTGCTGGCCGGTTCCAAACCACTTATCATTTGGTTATGGGTAAGCAAAGTTTCCAGTCTGGCGTCCATAAGCAACAGCCTTTTATCCAGCATATGGTGAAGGTTTTCTACTGCTTCCAAGTTGCTTTCCAATTTATCCAACAGCCTGCGATTCATCTCCTGAGTCCGGGCTGAAGAAATTTGATGCATTCGATTCTGATATTGCCGGTTGGCCCAGCCATCAACTAGCTTGAGTATGATTATGCACCAGCCGATAAGGCCTATTAAAGCCAGGAATAATTCCTGCCCGTTAATTCCATTCATACCGGTCAACTCCTTTTCCATTATTTAACACCCTTTATTATATTCCTAGAGCGGCCGACTTGGTACTCCGAAAAGTGGGACGGGGGAGGATGAAGACTAGCCCACAACATGGAACCCCGATCGATTATGGATCATAGACCGGGCAACTGTAGGGGCGGTCGAAGACCGCCCGCGGGCTTGGCAACGGTATTGGGGAGCTGCTTGGCGGGCGACCACAGGTCGCCCCTACGGGCTTGCGGTGTTAGTCTGGCGGATTAGTGGTGGGCGACCACAGGTCGCCCCTACGGGCTTACACCGGCATTTTCTAGGGCTGCTGGCGAGGATTGTAGGGGCGGTCTTCGACCGCCCGCAGCTTACTAGTCCAACATTAGGTGGGCTAGATCCAGGGGCTGAATGTGCTTCCCATCTTTGAATGCTCTCATATTGCCTCCTGATATTTCATCAATCAGCGCTATTTCTCCCGCTTGTCCTACCCGGCCAAATTCGAATTTGATGTCATAGAGTTCTATATCTTTTTTGGCTAGTTCCGCCTTAACGATACAGGCAATTTTGCGGGTCAGTTCTTTCAAGACCTGATATTCCTCCTTGCTGAGTATGCCTAGCATATCCAGGGCATCTTCTGTGATAGGGGGGTCTTCCCGGGCATCATCTTTTAAGGTAATTTCCACAAAAGCATCCAGGGGCTGACCTTCCTCCACATAGGCTCCATAACGACGATAAAAGCTGCCTACGGCGCGAAAGCGGCAGATAACTTCCAGTCCCTTTCCAAACACAGTGGCTGGCTTAACTGTCATGGTAGCTTGGTCAATATCAGCCTCTATATAGTGGGTAGGAATACCCTGGGCTTGCAGAGCCTCAAAGAAGTATTTTGTCAAGCGCAGTCCAGCTTGGCCCGCTCCTTCAATAGTCAGACCTATGGTGTTGGAACCGGGATCAAAAACTCCATCGGCTCCCGTGGCATCGTCCTTGAATTGCAGCAGATAGTTTCCGTTTTCCAACTGATAAACATTCTTGGTTTTTCCTGTATATACTATTTCCATATCTATATTCCTTTCCTAGAGAATTTCAGTTTATTATACCTTGATTTTCTTGCGCTAACAATGCAAGTAAAGATAGGAAATTACTCCGGGTACTATTGCATTTATGCCTAGTTTATCATGCAATCTAATGTATACATGTATACATTTGGTCGGCTCAATTGCCATGGCCGGGAAGTTTTCCCGTCCATTCGGGATTTTAGGGCTATGGCGCTACTTTCTGGTTAATTTTGTCAAGGCCTATTGATAAAGGAATTCAATTAAAAGACAAAGAATACAATAAAGGTCACAATTCGACCTGGAACTATATTATAATGATTTCCTGGTACAATATAAAACAACGAGGAGGACACAGGATTATGAACAATGGGGCTTATAATCCCTACCAACATGCGCAGGCACAATTTGATCAGGTAGCCGAGCTGGTCAAATTGGATGAAACTACCCGGCAACTACTAAGGCAGCCCATGCGAGAATACCATTTTCTCATTCCAGTGCATATGGATGATGGAAGCACTAAAGTTTTTAGGGGCTTTAGAGTGCAGCACAATGATGCCCGGGGACCCGCTAAAGGCGGCATCCGCTTTCATCCCCAGGAAACAGCCGATACGGTCCGGGCCCTGGCTATGTGGATGACCTGGAAATGTGCGGTGGTGGATATTCCCCTGGGTGGAGGAAAAGGCGGGGTAATATGTGATCCCCGTAGTTTAACGGATTCCGAACAGGAAAGATTATGCCGGGGATGGGTACGCCAAGTGGCTAAAAACGTGGGTCCCTGGAATGATGTACCGGCACCGGATGTTATGACCAATTCCAAACATATGCTATGGATGCTGGATGAATTCGAAACTATACACGGGGGACGCTTTCCTGGCTTTATTACCGGCAAGCCGGTAGGTATGGGAGGATCACTGGGCAGAACTGAAGCTACTGGTTATGGGGTAGTCTATACCATTAGGGAAGCTCTTAACGACCAGGGTATTGATATAAAGAACACCTCGGCCAGCATGCAGGGATTCGGCAATGTTTCCCAATATGCCGCCAGGCTGTATCAGGAACTGGGTGGTACGGTTATTTCCACTTGCTGCTGGGATAATAACGATAGTAAAGCCTATGCCTATGTGAATAGAAATGGACTGGATATCGATCAATTGTGCAGTATAACTGATTTATACGGTGGTATTGACAAGACTAAAGCTCAAGACCTGGGTTATGAAGTATATCCAGCTCGGGCCTGGTTGGAGCAGGATGTGGATATTCTGATCCCGGCAGCCCTGGAGAACCAGATAACTAAAGATACAGTAGGTAAAATCAGCCCCAAGGTAAAGATTATTGCTGAAGGCGCTAATGGTCCTACTACTCCGGAAGCTGATGAAGTGCTGAAACAAAGAGGCATTTTTGTTATTCCTGATTTCCTGGCCAATGCCGGTGGGGTAACCTGTAGTTATTTTGAGCAGGTACAATCCAATGCCAACTTCTACTGGGAAAAAGATGAAGTGCTGAGTAAACTGGATATTAAAATGACTTCTGCTTTCAAAGCAGTTAATGATCTGGCTAAGAGAAACAATCTCTATATGCGGGATGCTGCCTATGTAATTTCTATCAACCGTGTAGCCCAGGCAGTAAAAATGCGTGGCTGGGTCTAAATCCTCTTTTTATGGTCCAGAAAGGTGGTAGCTCATGACCAAGCAAGATTCTGTCAACGATGATCTCTTGTATTTTTTGAAAGAAAGAGCTAAAGAGCTGGATTGCATTTATCAGGTAGATGAGTTGCTAGGTAACCAGCGCTTGTCTTTGCCTGAAATTTTCGAAGAAATGGTAGGGGTTCTTCCTTTTGGTTGGCAGTTTCCTGAGTTTTGTCAAGCTAGGATTATATACGATAACCACAGTTATCATACGACCGGATTCTTTCCTTCCCCCCTGTCCCTTAGGAGCAGTATAAAGGTTAATGACAAAGAAGTGGGAAGCATTGAGGTGGTGTACACCCAGGAGGTTCCCCAGGGTGAAGAAGGCTACTTTCTGGAGAAAGAACGCAAGCTTATAAGAACCATAGCTGATCGTATTGGTCAGACCATTTTGCACCGTAAAATGAAACAGGTTATGCTGGAGTGGAACGAAACCCAGCTAGGGCCGGCCGAAGCCAGAGGAAGCAATAATGAGTGGATGGTTATTGTGGACCTTTTGCTGCGAACCGACCCCGACCTGCTATTACATGTATGTAAAAAGCTGATCAACCACCTCTATTGGAGCGGAATCAAAGAAGCCCAGGACATATTAACGGAATTAAGCCCGGGTTGGCAAATGTCATTTGAACGGGGGGAGGTAAACTACCCCAGCGCCAAGCTCCCCCCGGGCAATATTGCCACCATCAGTGAGAAAACATTTTCCTTGGCCTCCCAGCATATGAGCGGTAACGAAATAACCCTGCGTATGAAAAAATGGCTGCAGGAACAGAAGGCTCATTTCCTTATCAAGGCTATTGACCGTATCGATGCTTCAGTGGGAGAAATTATCGATGCTATTATTCGCTACCAGAATATAGCGGGTGGAAGCAATATGCTTAATCACGCCACTGAACGCTGGCTGGAAGTGGCCTTAATGCAGCGTTTTTTATCTGGTAATCTGGATTTTATCCGTGTGGCTCGTAAATACATTGGCATAAGTAGTTATTATCACATTGTAAATCGCCTCATATTTCCCGAGCACAGCCATGGCAAAATCGGGGGAAAAAGTACCGGCTTGTTCCTGGCCCAGCAAATCCTGAAAAGAGCCAGCCAGGACATACCCTTGCTAGGCAATATAAGGATACCTAAAACCTGGTACATTACTACTGATGAATTTACGGATTTTCTCCACTATAACAACCTGGAAGCCTTAAACGAACACAAGTATAAAGATCTATCGGAAATACGAATGGATTATCTCAATATTATTCAAACCATGAAGAATGCCAAGTTCCCCCCCGGGATAGTCAAAAGTCTAGCCATGGCTCTAGATGATTTCGGGGATAGTCCTCTGATCGTTCGCAGTTCCAGCCTGCTAGAGGACCAAATGGGTTCGGCTTTTTCCGGCAAGTATAAAAGCCTGTTTCTGGCCAACCAGGGCAGTAAAAAGCAGCGCTTGGAAGAATTGATGGATGCCATTATTGAAGTCTATGCTTCGCTTTTCAACCCGGATTCCATAAAATATCGCCATGAGCGGGGACTGCTGGATTTCCAGGAAGAAATGGGGATCATGATTCAAGAGGTAGTGGGAAGCAAAATAGGTGCCTACTATATGCCCCTATTCGCCGGGGTTGGGTTTAGCAATAACGAGTTTCGCTGGTCGCCCCGCATCAATCGGGAAGATGGTCTGATTAGGCTGGTTATGGGTTTGGGTACGCGAGCGGTTGACCGTTTAAGTGATGATTTCCCGGTTCTGGTCTCTCCTGGCCAACCCCGATTAAGAGTAAATACCCTACCGGAAGAGATTAAACATTATGCGCCCAAGAAAGTCGATTTGATTAACTTGGAGAGTACTAGCTTTGAGACTATAGAGATTTCAACCCTGCTTCAGGAATATGGTGCTCAAATACCTAATATACAACAGATTGTCTCCGTTAACAAAAATGACTATATCGGCAAATATTCCCTATTTGACATGGATTTTGTTCAGGATGACATAATCGTAACCTTCGATGGCCTGGTGTCCGATACCAGTTTCGTCAAACAAATGGGACTGATTCTGAAAACCTTGCAGGAAAAGCTGGGAACCCCGGTTGATATTGAATTTGCTTGTGATGGCAAGGACTTTTACCTTTTGCAATGCCGGCCTCAAAGTTTTGGCGTGGATAGTGTACCTGCCGCCATTCCCAAGGATATTCCGGAAAAGGACATTGTGTTTTCAGCCAAACGCTACATTTCCAACGGCAGCATAGAGGACATTTCCCACATGGTTTACGTGGACCCGGAAGGCTATAACAGCTTGCAGGAATTAAGCCAGCTAATCAATGTAGGAAGAGCTATTGGACAACTCAATTCCCTGTTGCCCAAACGGCGCTTTATTCTGATGGGCCCGGGACGCTGGGGCAGTCGGGGTGATATCAAGATGGGAGTACAGGTAAGCTATTCGGATATTAATAACACGGCTGCTTTGATTGAAATAGCCCGTAAAAAATCCAATTACATGCCTGAACTTTCTTTTGGCACTCATTTTTTTCAGGATCTGGTGGAGTCCAACATCCGTTACCTGCCTCTATATCCTGATAACAAAGACATTATATTCAACTCCCGTTTTTTAAAGCGTTCGAAAAATATGCTGGCCGAACTCTTGCCTGACTTTGCTGCTCTGGAAGAAGTAATAAAGGTAATCGATGTACGCCAGAATTCAGGAGGAAGAGTACTCAATATAACTATGAATGCGGATCTGGAAGAAGCCTTGGGCTATTTAACTCATTTCTCAGGGCAGACCCAACCCAGCTTTAGCGAAGCCGCCTATATGGAAAAGCAGCTGCAGCCTGAAAGGGACCGCTACGATGACCGCTTCTGGCGCTGGCGTTTTTATATGGCCCAACGGCTGGCCGAAAGATTGGATCCCAACTGTTTTGGAGTAAAGGGAGTTTACCTGATCGGCAGCACCAATAATGGTACCGCAGGCCCAGGCAGTGATATAGACCTGGTTATTCATTTCGGAGGCCAGGACAAGCAACGACAAGAGCTGCAACAATGGTTGGAAGGATGGAGCCTGTGTCTGTCGGAAATGAATTATTTGAAGACCGGATATACCTCTGAAGGCTTGCTGGATGTTCACCTGGTTTCAGATGAGGACATAGCCAATAAGAGCAGCTTCGCCGCCAAAATAGGCTCTCTTACTGATCCTGCCCACAGGCTTAAATTAAAGACTGATTAGAGATAGACCCAGGCTATGAACTCACTTGCTGCTGTATTTCATAAAAACAGCTTTTACATACGTACTTACCTTTGTAGTACCAGACTTCAGCTACATTGCCGCAAAAGATACACCCGGGTGAATACTTCTGCAACACAATTTTTTCTCCGTCAATGAGTATCTCCAGGGATTCTTTATCGTCAATGCCCATGGTTCGGCGTAACTCTATGGGGATTACTATTCTGCCTAATTCATCAATTTTCCTCACTACTCCGGTGGATTTCATGCTTAAAACCTCCTCATCAAGCTGGATGTCCCAAAACACAGTTAATCCGCAGCGGCAACTTTTACCATTATATGTAATTTTATGGTTTTGTACTTAAAATATACCATAGGGGGGCAGGGATAGCAATATACTTGCCAAGTAAAAGTTTAAGTGCCTGTAACACACCAACCGTGTCCTTGTTACTTCCTTGTTACATCGATCCTTGCTTCAAGCGGGAAACGGCTTTTAAGTCTGAGGACTTAGTATCAAAAGCAAGAGTCTGGGATGTAGTATGAAGGGGAAAACGCACGATAAATCTGGTGCCTTTAGGACTGCTGGCAAATTCAATCCGAGCCCCATGTCGCTGGGCAATGCTATAACATATGGCTAGTCCTAAACCATGGGCCTTTTCCTTGGTAGAAAAAAATGGGGTTCCAATATGCTGGGCTGTTTGTTTAGAAATACCAGTTCCCTGGTCCCGGATGATGAACCACACTTCGTGAGCCACCTGTTTAGTGACAATGACGATAGTGCCGCCATGGGGCATGGACTCAATGGCATTAGTTAATAAATTGAGAACCAATTCCTTTATCTCCAGTTTGTCCAGCTGTAATTTGGGGATCTTATGTAATCTGCTCTTAATTTTTATGCCATGCCCGCTGGGAGGGTTATTATTCAAGCATTCTTTTATAATATCATTAATATCCTGTTCTTCCCGGTAATTGGTTTTGTTTTCAGACAGGTTAATCAAATTACTTATGGCCGCATCGGCTTTGTCAATCTCTTCAATCATTATGGAAAAATACTCCCGCAGGTCTTGGGGATCTGCTTCATCATCCATCAACTGCAAAAATCCCCGGACCGTAGTCAGAGGATTGCGTATTTCATGGCCAACAGCAACTCCTAGCTGTCCTACCATATTAATTTGTTGAGTACGACAATCCAGATCTCGTGGGCTCTCTTCCCTGTAATTGGGTTGCAGGAAAAAGGAGGTAAATCTGTCACGATGTAAATTAGTTATAAAATATATTAGCAATGTCATCAACATGAACACTAAAGCCCGGTTTACTGAGCTTTCAGTTATGCTCCCGAAAGCAAAATAATTTAAACTAACATGAAATAGACCTAAAAGCAGGGCTAGGTATAGGGACTTGATTCCATACCAGATAGCCGCAAGAATAATGGGTATATAAAAAAAGTGGGTGTATACTATGTCCTCCCTCAGATATAGATTTACATAAGAGGCTGTCAGCATACAAAAGAGGCAAGAAATCAGTACCAGAACCATTTTGTAAAACTCTGAGTGATTTTTCATATGGTTGAGAATAATGTGGTAATACTCCATCTATCTACTCCCCCCAAAAGAAAAGTACTACTATGCTTATATTACCAAATCAAGCATGATAATGGGTAATTTTTCATTTATTTCCCTTTTTGGCTAGGTTTTCGACCCTCAAGCTTCCCTAGACAAGTTGCCTATGGCAAAATACTGTAACTAATCTCCATAAAACCTTGGGGTTCCTTATCATTACTCCTTAATATATGCCTTGACATTCCAAGGCTGAGGGTTATCATGGGTATAAATGCAGGGTAAAAAAGATCAGCCTTAAAGGGGTTATCAGTAAAATATTGGCCAGCTGTCCCCGCACTTTACAGCAATGGAGGTACTTTCATGAAAAGATTACTCACCCTGACCTTGACCATAATCTGCTTACTAACTGCCCCCGCCTACGCCATTATCCTGGACGACACCAATGCTCATTGGATGACTGGAGTACATACTGATGGCATCAACAATGATGCCTATGATCAAGCGGAGATGTTAAAACAGCTGGGACTATTTATGGGAACCCCTAATGGTTTTGAACTGGAACGCAACATGACCCGGGCTGAAGCCGCAGTAATGCTGGTTCGTTTCCTGGGAGCAGAAGAGAAAGTACGGGCTGGAAACTGGGCTCACCCCTTCCATGATGTGCCGGCATGGGTCGATAAATATGTGGGCTGGCTATATCAGAGTGGTCTGACTAAAGGGATAAGTTCAAGCCAATACGGTGCCCAGAAAAACACCACTCTGGAGCAGTATGCCATCTTTTTGAGCCGGGCGGTCTCCGGTAATGACGACTGGCAGGGCAATGGAATAGCTAGTGCTGAGGAAGTAAAACTATGGGATGAGGATAACCGCTTTTTCTCCCGAGGGGCGGCAGTGGGATTGTCCACCCGAGCCTTATCCTTAACCTATACCAAAAACGACAATTGGACCTATAGCATGGCCCAATACCTGATTGATAAAGGGGTTTTTAGCGTCCAGGATCTGCTGCAAGCAGCCTGGGAGGTTTTGCCTCCGGTATACAAATACCTGGATGACGAGGATCGCCTTTACAACACCATAGCCGGAGTAGCAGTTGCCAAAACTGATATGGGCGGCCTAGTCCACTTAAGCGCTACCGACAGCTCTCTTCCTTACTTCTATGCTAGCAGGCAAGAAGGACAATACACCCAACTATACCAAATAGACTGCAAGAGCATGGAGAGCAACTTAATTTCCTCCCGGGTGCTGCCCTCAGGAGATTCCTGGGCTTATACCTATGCTGGCAGTATATCTGGAAGGGATTACCTGTTCGAGCACTCTTACTCCCAGAACCGTATAAATTTGTTGCAATATAGAGAAGGCCAATTGCTTACCCTGCTGTCCGATTTTAAGTTTCAAAACGATGAGGTTCATCCTAGTTGGAACGTGAATTATTTTATAGCGGAGGGTTCCATACTAATCGCTGGTAAAGACCAGTATTACCTGCTTGACCAAAAAGGCCTTAACAGCCATACCTACCCGGAAGGCACCCAGGTACTGGGCTTTGATGGGATAAGCCTGCTAACCCAGCAGCTGAACCCGGAAGATATCATCATTGACTGTATACAGGCGGCAGATGGCAGCACTCTGGATTCCTATTCCGTAAAACAGGATACAGCCCAGGAATATTTCTATCGCTCCCTGGACTATTCCCAAGCCACATACAATGGAAAGCTTTTCTATGGTGAGGCTGGTCTATACCTGCTGGAGGCTGAGAGCCATCGACTTAAGCAGATTACTGCCCTCCCCACCTTGGATCTTACTACCTTACGCAACGACCAACGTTACATTATTTTGACCCACGATCCCGGACAGCGCTTACCTGGGTTCAACCGCAACGGGGGGGACCAGATCGTAATAATCGAGTATGATGACAGCGAGAGGGTGCTGCTAGACAATAACCCGGCCCACGGCATAGCCATTGCAGGCTTTCTCAATTATGGGATGGGGAGTGCAGTGGCCTTTTACTCTGCTGCTGATGTAGGAATGCAACATTTTAATGTTTACCATTATATACTCCTACCTTCATTTGACCAGGCAACCGGTAGCTATGATGAGAAACAGCCCCAGATCGTGGTCGACAGCTATACTGCCGGTCGTCCGGAAATGGAGAGCCCGGGTTATGAGCAGAGTTATATGGAAAAGGAACAAGCCCGGCTGAATGCACTAGGCTACGGGAATCAATAATTATAGCTATAAGCAGAAATGCCGTTTACTATCCCAGCACTTCATGCACAGTGTCTTGCTGGCTGCCAAGTGCTGGAAAACGCACCATAAACCGGGTGCCGCGTGGAGTACTGATAAATTCTATCCGGGCTGAGTGACGGCGGGCAATACTATAACATATGGCCAAGCCCAAACCGGCAGAATTCTCTTTGGTAGTAAAGAAGGGAATGCCAATCTTCCTAGCCGTGACTCCTGAGATTCCGCTTCCCTGATCCTGTACGGTAAAGAGCACTTCATTATTTACCTTTTCAGTACTTACTGTAATTACCCCTCCCTCGGGCATGGCTTCTATGGCATTGGACAAGAGATTTTCAATTAATTCATTTATTTCCATCTTATCCAGCAGCAAGTCGCTAATCGGGCTCAAACGGGTTTTGATTTTTATATTGCTGGGCTTTGGCACAAAGAGACCCTCACTCAGGTAATCCTCGATGATATGGTTTAGATTTTGTCGTTCCGGGTGATTAGTTTTATTATGAGCCAGGTTAATTACGTGACCTATGGTGGCATCAGCCCTATCGATCTCTTCAATCATCAGGGAAAAGTATTCCTCAGCCCCCTCATAGTTTTTTTCGTTGCCCAACATCTGCAAGAACCCTCTGACTGTGGTTAGAGGATTGCGTATTTCATGACCTACAGCTACCCCCAACTGTCCAACCATATCAATTTTCTCTAAACGAGGATCTACAGAGTTTTTATCAATTGGGCCTTCTTTATTGAGCAGAATGGATTCATGATCTAATTGTCCGTACCGGAAATTGGTCAGCATATATATTATCAAGGCAATCACCACAAAAACCAAGGCCCTTTGTATGGAGGAAAGGCTTATTAGGCCAAAAGCAAGATAATTGAGGGCAACATGAAAAATGCCTAGGAATATGGCCAGATAGACAGCGTTTATACCGTACCAGATACCGGTCAGAATAATGGGTATATAAAAGAAATGAGTATATACAACATCCTCTTTAAGGTATAAGTTTACAAAAACGGCCCCGATCATACAGAGCAGGCAGGCAAAGAATACAATCAACTTCTTGTTGAGAATGCCATATTGTTGGATTGCATAAACCATTTGATAAGCATTCTTCATTAAACCGGTCAAAACATATATTATCGATGCAATCATTATAAAAATCAGGGCTCTTTGCAAAGATGACAGGGTAATGGAACCAAAGGCAGTGTAGTTGATAAAGACATGAAAAACGCCCAAATACAGGGCCAGGTAAATAGTCTCTTTACCATACCAAATTCCGGTCAATATAATAGGTATATAAAAATAGTGAGTATATACAATATCAGCTTTGAGATATAAATTGGAATAGAATGCTGCTGTCATACAAAGTAGGCAAGATACTACTATAATTAATGCCTTATAAAAATTACGGTCTTGCTGAATAATATCAATCATTCTATACATATACTTCATATATACTGCCTCCGATAAAGAATGACCTTGCCTTGCTATATATTAGATTAGCAAAATTTTACCTGCAATGGAGAAATTTTTGGATTATATTTATAATAGATCTCCATACTCTTTATAGGGTGATTTTAGATCCCTGATAAAGGTTCCTCTGCTTTTAGCTACCAGCTTACCCTGATCATTAAACAAGCTGCTTTCCACTACCCTAATGGTTTTCCCCGGATGTGCTACCACAGCCTCCGCTCTGAGTTCCTTTTCCTCGAACGCCGGTGCTATATAGTTTATGTTTAAATCCACCGTTCTATAGACCCGACCCTCAATGCTTACTGCTGCTGCGCCCATGACCGTATCGGCTAAGAGGGCAATCATTCCTCCATGCACTCTTCCCCCGGGGGTTGAATATTCAGGCTTGGGACTTATTTTCATACCAGCCTCCCCCGGGCCCAGATAGATAAATTGCAAATCCAGTGTCTGATGGCAGTTGGCCTCCCGGTAGCGCTTTAGTATATAGTCAAAAATGCCTTCATCTAGCCCTCTATTTTGCACTTCATCCTTTTTCATATAATAATCCTCCTGTTTTATGCTAATCAGTGTGGTGGTAAAGGAGTGTATTAGTTATCGCTGTTCTCTTTACCGCAAAAGGACCATAAGCTATTTCAACTATTTTACCAACCATTACAAATTCTATAGTTTGTAAGCTTTTTCTGCAATACTGAGATAGCATAATTTTGCTTTTTCTAATCTGCCAAAGCTCTACTGGGAGAAGAATTGCGGGCCATTGTAGGGGCGGTCTTCGACCGTCAGTTATTACATGCTTGTCAACAATCCACACCGTTAAACTATAGATCATTGCAGGCGACCACAGGTCGCCCCTACAAGAGCCTTAGGCCCATTTATTGGGTCGATACATGCCTTCACCAGTCTCTGATGTATTTTTGATTAGGTGAGACGAGGAATTGCTCGGCAATTCTACCTCAATACTAGAGACCTAATACCGGTATTTTAATAATAAGAGCTTATATTTATAAGCTTAGAAGTATTATAATAATTGTGTACGGTTTTAGAAGGTTGAGTAGATATATTACCATAAATATAGCAATACTATAGTAGCTTTCACCATAATGAATACAGACTTGGGGTGTTAATGACATGATTTGTAGCGAGACTGAAAACCGGGGCATTAATGATGATTTATTCAATTCATTATGCCAGATATGGAATGGAAGTCCTGTTCTCCAAACTTTAGGTGTAAAACTGACTTACTTGGGACCGGGAGAAATGGGATTAAAGCTTTGTCCCGGCCTGGAATATACTACGGTTAAGGAACGGGTGCACGGAGGACTCAGTGCTACTTTATTGGATACGGCTATGGGTTGGGCCATTATGTCTCTGGGCCATAGTTGTGTAACCGTAGATATGTATACCAACTATTATATTCCTACTTTCAGAGATAATGAAATAATAGCTGAAGCCCAGGTTACTCATATGGGCAAGAGAACAGTAGTGGCTGAAGCCAACTTGTATAACAATAAAAGGCAGTTGCTTGCTCAAAGCCGGGGTACTTTTGCCCTGGTAGCCGATGATAGGTAGAAACCGAGACCGCGTAGAAACCATGGATCACAAAGGGCGACGCAGGCAGGCGACCACAGGTCGCCCCTACAGGGCCTTAGGCCCATTTGTTGGGTCGATACATGCCGTTCAACCAATTGCAGGGGCGGTCTTCGACCGCCAGCTATTACATGTTTGTCAACAAGGTAACGTGTAAAGCATGGATCGCAGACCGGGGCTGTTCAGAAAACCAGCCCCGGGTTTACCAGGTATTTAACTATTCAAATAGCCTGTTTAAGCCTTTTTACCAGCTTAATTACCGCAGCCTCCCCCTCTTCATAAAGGGTGTGAACCACAGCACTGCCTACGATAATGCCATCACAGAATGGAGCCATGCTGCTGGCCTGCTCAGGGCTGCCAATACCAAAGCCTACCCCTATGGGCAAATCACTGACTGCCCTAACCCGCTCCATATATTCCTGGATTCCTGTGGTGATGTTCTGCCTGATACCGGTTACTCCGGTTAAAGAAACGCAGTAAATAAAACCACTGGCAGAGGCAGCAATCCTAATTAACCTGGGAACCGGAGTGTTAGGCGCAATTAGCGGAATGCCTGCCAGTTGGTACCTAGCCAGGGCTTCCCGGAGGGGCTGGCTTTCTTCCCAAGGCAGATCAGGGACAATCAAGCCGTCTACACCGGCTTTATCCATATCAGCGGCTAGATTGGCCAAACCATACCGTAACAGAGGGTTGTAGTAACTCATCAATACCATAGGAATTTGGGTTTCCTTCCTCAAGGCTGATGCCATCTGAATAATCTTGCTTAGGCTGGCCCCGGCAGCTAGAGCCCGATAGCTGGCGGCCTGAATCACCGGTCCGTCTGCTACCGGATCAGAAAATGGTACTCCTAATTCGATTATATCGGCTCCTGCAGCTGACAACTGTTTTACCAGGGAGGCCGTAGCTTTAAGGGATGGATCTCCTGCTGAAATATAGACAATTAAACTTTTGCGCCCGGCCTGTTTATTGGCTACAAAAGTATCTGCTATTCTACTAATGCCCATTAATGACTCCTCCTTGCTCCATAATGGCAGCTACCTGCTGCACATCTTTATCTCCCCGACCGGATATATTTATAACCATAATTTCATCATTCGGCAACTGTGGTGCCAGTTGTACGGCTAAGGCTACCGCATGACTGCTCTCCAGAGCCGGGATAATACCTTCGCATCTGCTCAATAGTCGAAAAGCCTCCAGGGCTTCCTCATCACTTATAGCCAAATATGATGCCCGTCCACTATCCTTTAAATAACTGGGTTCCGGTCCTACCGCCGGATGATCTAGGCCGGCTGATATGGAATAAGCTACCTCAACCTGCCCGTCCTTATCCTGCATTAGATAGCCATAGGACCCCTGCATCACCCCAGGCCGGCCAGCACTTAGAGAAGCTGCATGCTCCCTGGAGCTTAATCCCCGACCTGCCGCTTCGGCTCCCCACATTTTGACTCCGGCATCTTCCAGGAAGGGGTAAAAAAGCCCCATAGAGTTACTGCCTCCCCCTACACAAGCGATCAGGTGATGGGGCAGTCGCCCTTCCTGAGCCAGAATCTGTTCTTTAACCTCCTGCCCAATAACTGCCTGGAAATCCCGGACCATCATGGGATAAGGATGAGCCCCTACCACTGAGCCCAGAAGATAGTAGGTATTATCCACATTCGTTACCCAATCCCGCATAGCTTCATTAATGGCATCCTTCAAAGTAGCACTGCCGGTATGGACGGGAATAACTTTAGTCCCCAGCAGTTCCATGCGAAACACATTCAAGGCCTGACGCTGGATGTCTTCTGCTCCCATATATACTTCACATTCGATTCCCAGCAGAGCAGCCACGGTAGCTGTAGCCACCCCATGCTGGCCGGCACCGGTTTCCGCAATCAATCGCTTTTTACCCATTCTTCGAGCTAACAAGGCTTGCCCCAGGGCATTGTTAAGTTTGTGGGATCCGGTATGGTTCAAATCCTCCCGTTTTAGATAAATCTTGCCGCCCCCCAGCCGTTTACTCAGGTTTTCCGCATAGTGGAGCGGGGTTTCCCGGCCAGCATAGTTTTTCAGAAAGTATTGCAAATTATTTATAAAGCTTTGATCCTCCCTAACTTCATAATAGGCTGTTTCCAGCTCTTCCAAAGCCGGCATCAAAGTCTCGGGCACGAAACGCCCACCATAAACACCAAAATAACCATTCTTATCAGGTAATGGCATATTCATTCTCCTTTCAGCTCTATATTAAGCCCTGCATTTAAGGCATTAACCCTCTGCATGAAATGAAATACCTGGCCCGGACTCTTGTGGCCTGGCTTCCCTTCAACTCCAGTCAAAACATCAACGGCATAGGGCCTGGTCTTTTTTATTATTTTGCTGACATTGGTCGGATTCAAGCCTCCGGCCAGTATTACCGGCAAATCTGTTTCCCCTTGAATGCGGGTAAATGCTTCCAGATCAACCCTAATTCCGGTTCCCCCAGCTAAAGCAGGGGTATAGGAATCAACCAGCAATGCCGCTACTTTAGTCTGGGCTAGAGCCCGAGCGGCGGCGGCCGGATCACGGATTTCAAAAGCACAGCTTCCGTCTTCATCTATACGTAGAGCCTTGATAGTCTTAATTCCCCAATGGCTGAACTCCTCTGCCAACCCTTCTACTTCCTCCAAGGTTTCCTGATAGTGGAGCTGCACTATATCAGGCTGGAGCGCCTGTGCTATGGCCAATATTTTTTGGACTGACCCTCCGGTGACCACGGTGGAAGCTACCAAGGGCGGCACCTGGCTAATCAGTACCGCGTGAGCACCAGCCTGAGCTGCCCGTTTTACGTCCCGGGGAGAAGCTATTCCACTTTCGCTAATCAGCAAAGTCCCGGATTTAGCCCATCCGGCCAGCTCTTCAGTAGTCTTAACGTTTCCGCCATCGGTTTCCATTCCGATGATATTGCGATTGTTTATTCCCAGCATGCTTAAATCCAGCTCGGTTACTAAGCTGATTTCTTCCTCATTATGGGTTTCCACCAAGGGCTCCAGTCCCAGGATATGAGCATATTCAATCAGCTCATAAAGCTGTTCCTTTTGTAACATGGATGCAATCAAAAGCACCGCTTTTGCTCCCATATGGGCGGTCTCCCTCAACTGTTGCCGGCTGTTTATAAAGTCCTTGCGCAAAACTGGTCGGGATACAGCCCGAACAATCTCTTCCAATATGGGAAGGGAACCCCCAAAATGCTCTTTTTCCGTGACCACCGAAATCACCTGGGCCCCTGCCTCAACCATGATTTTAGCCAATTGCACCGGACTGCGTCCCTGCAACAGATCCCCTTCCCCGGGTGATCTAAATTTAATATCAGGGATCACCGGCATCCGGCCGGAGTGGTATTGCTTCCAGAGGGCGGAGGAAAAATCCCTATTTCTGATTTTCATATCTTTCCACCCCAGCTATCAAGCAATGGATCTAAAGTCTTTAGAAACCACAATTAGCTGATTTAGTTTATCCTGGGCCGCACCACTATCTATGAGCTCTCCGGCCATCTTTACCCCTTCCGCCAGGGAAGCGGCAACCCCTCCTACATACAAAGCCCCAGCAGCATTAATTATCACTGCATCCCTCCGGGGTCCCAGGTTACGTCCTGAGAAAACGTCCCGGATTACACTTGCATTCTGAGCCGGAGTGCCGGTATAAATATCTTCCAGGGCGCATCGGGTCAAACCATAATCCTCGGGAGAGATTTCATAGCTTTTTATGGCTCCATTATGGATTTCATTGATTCTGGTTTTACCCAAGAGGGAGATCTCATCCAACCCATCCAAGCCATGCACAAAGAGGGCATGCTTATACCCCAAAGATAGAGCCACCTCAGTGACCACATCCAGGAGTTCCAGCTTATATACTCCTAAAATATGACGATTGGCACCAGCAGGATTGATCAGGGGACCGATTATAGTATAGAAGATGGTTTTAATTCCCAGGGCTTGTTCCGGCGGCAAGACTTTATGCATAACCGGATGAAAGAGGGGGGCATAAATAAAACAGATGCCTACTTGTTCAATAATGCTTTCTACCGCTTGGGGTGATAGATTGATTTCCACTCCCAGGGCTTCCAAGACATCAGCACTGCCGGAGAGGCTGGATATGGAACGGCTGCCATGTTTTGCTACCGGTATGCCGGCGGCAGCAGCCACCAAGGCCACTGCGGTGGAAATATTAAAGGTGCTTAGTCCTCCCCCGGTACCGCAGGTGTCCATAAGATCCGCCTCTACCCGGGGAGATATCTTTTCGCAGTGATCACGCATGGCCTGAGCTATGGCAGTGATTTCTGTAATAGTGGGTCCCTTCATTAACAGGGCCACTTGGAAGCCTCCAATTTGCACTTCACTTAATTCATCATTTTTGATAGCCAGAATTAGACTGTAGGCTTCATCATAGCTCAAGTCTTCCTTGGTAGTTAATTTTTGCAAAACCTTCTTAACCAAAATTCTCACTCCTTTAATCTTTTCGTTGTAGCTTTCCTTCCTGGAAAAACAGCAACTTAAGATGGAGCGAAATGAGCATGGATTGAGTACGCTTTCATCACCATGAAGTTGTTTGGTTGATTGATGACTATTGATTCCCCTGGTAAGAATGCATTTTTCGCAGGAGAATAATTATTAAATTTAATATAATGGCTCAGACTTACTCTGCTTATTTTAGGGCATAAAAAAGCCAGCGCTTTAGGCAAGCCCTGGTTATACCCGCATAACTAAGCTCTGCTCCTAAGCTAATCTCAAACTCATCTCGTCTCGTCTCATCTAATATTAAGTTGTTAATTATTAGATTACGCTTGCTATTTATTGCTGTCAATAGTTAATTATTTCTAAAATGATTACTATTGGCTACCCAACTAGTAATTATTGATCCGAAAAGAACTTGGTGAGGATGAACGTTTAAGCTTAGCGCAGGAGATAAAGGCGATTCTAGCAAAGGGAGATAACATTCCCATTCAATCTGCGCACTGCTCAGCATTGATACTTAATAGCTAAGACCTTCTTAAGCCTTCAGCCTCACTCCCAGCTAATTTTCAGAGTGGTTGTGGCCTAGTGTCATGGGAGTTAATCCCAATTATAGCATTTCAATTACTACTGCCATACCTGGCCCTCCACCAGCACAAAGAGAAGCACAACCGATTTTCCCCCCACGCTTTTTAAGTTCATATATGCAGCTAATTACTAAACGTATTCCAGTTTGACCCGTCGGATGACCTAGTGCAATGCCAGAACCATTACCATTTACTCGTTCCATATCTATTCTCAATTCTCTATTACAAGCCAGCCATTGGGCTGCAAAGGCTTCGTTTATCTCAAAGTAATCAACATCTTTCATAGACAAACCAGCGTATTGGAGCGCTTTGGGAATCTCATAAATCGGACCGATGCCCATGATTTCAGGGTGAACCCCATAGGAAGCGGTAGCTAATATTCTGGCTAGAGGTTTTATTCCCTTGGCATCAGCCGTTTCTCTAGACATAACAACTGCCGCAGCACCTCCATCATTTAGACCAGACGCGTTCCCAGCGGTAACCGTTCCACCTTTCTTGAACGCTGCTGGAAGCTTGGCCAGGCCTTCAGCTGTTATGTCAGCCCTGGGATGCTCATCTTTTTCAAAAAGTACAATTCCTTTCCTGGATTTGATTTCAACCGGTACAATTTCGTCCTTAAACCTTCCTGTTTCATTGGCTGCAACTGCCCTCTGATGGCTAATATAGGCTAATTGATCCTGTTCTTCTCTGCTTCTGCCACCGCTTCTCTTAGTTCC
>LSQX01399458.1_pt1 | contig 27547 bp, 20 predicted proteins | sample 654561 | NCBI WGS metagenome assembly LSQX01 (sample SAMN04489861, study PRJNA283612) | anaerobic digester metagenome | isolation source: 4 biogas reactors fed with cattle manure at either 37C or 55C with and... | place: Denmark: Kongens Lyngby | collected 2014
GCTGTTCCATATATGCACGCCCCACCAGATGCTCCGCTTGGATTTCCAGAGAGCCAATATGCGGTTGTATTTGCTGTGAATGTTCTTACAATCTCATAAGTTCCTGTATGTCCTGTTATTGATGATCCAAGCTTGGTCGCATTGTCAACCGGCTCAGTTATCCATTCTTTGAGTGTTCTCTCTGTGCCCGAATCTACACCATTAATATATGTGGTTGTATAAGTGAACACACCTTCACCATCATGACCAGCAACTGTTGTCTCAACTCCGGATTCAATTGATGGGTCGAAAACAACCAGATTACGAGCAGCGACAGCCTCTGTCTTCTCCTCATATTCTTTCTTGATGTCTTGCATGACAATCCTAGAATCTATTGCTACTTCAGCATCTAATGCTGGAGATACTATGTCATCCTCATCATATTTAATCCCATTGAAATTGAGGTTTTCCGCTGTGGTTCCTGGGATTAAGTGAAAATCTGCCTCTTTACCAGCTATCTCTGCTGTTGTTTCTTTAGAGTCCCTTACGCTAATCTCCATGCCATTACTGACATGCATTTCGCGTGCTGGATATACATAATCCGTACTCTCAAGGTCTATGCCATTATCTTTAATTGCTCCTTCTACAGTTGACTTCCATGTGTAGAATTCTTCAGATACTACCTTGTCGTCATCAAACGACCTATATGAAACTATTATCTTGGCTGGAATAAGCCATGCAATCTCACAAGCTAATGCTGTAATACCTGCAAGCAAAAGAGTGCATGCAAGAGTTTTAGTGTGAACATCCTTGCAAAACACCTTTCTGACCCAAGCTGTTACCTTTGAATTATATACTTTCTGGCCAAACTTAGTGGACAGAAATTTGTGCTTCGTAATAATAAAATATCTTCTCAACATACACTAATATAACCACAAGACGCCATAAATTGCAAATTTATGGCGTCTTTTTAGCTCAATATTCGTATTTTTTTGATTTCAACTGTCATGAAACCTATTCTTCTTCGTTTCTAGCCTCTTCAAATGTCTTATGTAGGTTTTCAACAGTAGTTAACCACTCTATATAGGGGTTTTCAGTTGGATCTGGTGCCGTTGCCTCATCTATTGCTACATTTAGATGATAATTTGCCTTGTTAAAAGGAATCAAAGTTCCTGCTCCGCCTATGCAGCCTCCCGGGCAGGCCATACCTTCAATAAGGTATCCATTATACTTTCCTTCTGAGGCTTCTTTCAGTAGCTTCATGCAGTCTGTCAGACCTTCTGCTCGAACTATCTTCACATCTCTATCCGGATCAATCTTCTTTATCTGCTTAGCGACCGCATCTGCGACTCCTCCTGTTTTGGCAAATCCATATCCGTCTCCGCTTGCCTCTCTTAGAGGTTCTTTCTCCTCTATTATTGAGAAGTCAACTTCCTTGGCCGCAAACATTCCTGCAAGTTCCTCATAAGTAAGTGTGAAATCAACATAGCTCTTTACAGTCCTTCTACTTGCTTCGTTCTTCTTTGACAGACAAGGACCAATGAATGCTATTTTGCAATCAGGATATTTTCTTTTTATTAATCTCGCTGTAAGAACCATCGGAGTAAGTGCCATTGAGACATTTTGCGCCATTTGCGGGAACATCTTCTTCGCCAGAATTGACCATGCCGGACAGCAGCTTGTAATCATAAAGTCGAGTTTCGAAGGCACATCTTTTACAAAATGCTCCGCTTCCTCGACAGCACAAAGGTCCGCTCCGATAGCAACTTCAACTACATCGCAAAAGCCTAACTTGTCAAAGGCTTCTCTCATCTTTGTATCCGTCAACTCTTTTCCAAACTGCCCTGCGATTGATGGTGCAACAATTGCAAAAACTTTCTCGCCTTCTTCCATCGCTCTTATAGTCTGATAAACCTGCCCCTTATCTACGATAGCCGCAAACGGACAACTAGCCAGGCACATTCCGCATTGAACACATTTATCCTGATCAATCTCGGCTTTTCCATATTCATCTTCTCGAATAGCATTTATTCCACAAGCCTTGGCACAAGGTCTTTCTTGACGAATAATTGCATGATACTGACAAGCCGTCATACATCTTCCGCATTTAATGCATGCGAACTCATCAATAGTTGACTTACCATTTTTCATTGTGATGCACTTCTTAGGACATACTTCAAGGCATCGTTGCTCGATGCAACCCTGGCATCCATCAGTGATGAACACCTTATTCTCCGGGCATTTGTTACAAGCAAACTTTATAATATCTATTAGGGGCGGCTCGTAATATCTTTCACCTGTAAGGCTGGCATCCACTCCGTCTGCTGTCGACGCGCTCTCATTAAGTCCTCTGAGTGACATTCCCATTGCGACTCTAAGTCTTTCCCCTACAATCGCTCTTTCTGTAAAAATAGTATCTCTGTAAGGGTTATCGTCTCCAGTTACAATCCTATACGGTAGGTTGTTAAGTGTCTCCGCACCCTCATTCGCATACGCCATTTTGGCAATTTCCGCAAAAACTCGTCTCCTGAGCTTTCTCTTTTCAGTACTGCTAGTCATTGTGTATTTCCCTCCAAATTTTTCCTCTACCATTCTACCTATTTGTTTATAAATTATCAATCTTTTTACATAGATTATTCCATTTCTTTTGCCCAAGATATTGTATAATGTATTCATAATTTAAATAGGGAGGTTTAATTATGCATATTACTAGAAAAATTAGCGAAGATTTACTTTGGGTCGGCGCAAGTGATAGACGCCTTTCTCTGTTCGAGGGCGTTTTCTCCGTGCCTAAAGGCGTATCATATAACTCATATTTGTTGCTTGACGACAAGACTGTGCTTTTTGATACAGTTGACCGCGCTGTGGGCAGCCAATTGTTTGAGAATCTTGAGTACGCACTCAATGGCAGAACTCTTGACTATGTCGTTATCCAGCACATGGAGCCGGATCATTCTGCTACATTACTTGACTTAATGCTTAGATATCCTGATGTTAAAATCATTTGCAGTGCAATGGCGCTTAAGATGATCAATAACTTCTTCACTATAGATACATCCGACCAATTCCAGGTTGCAGCGGAAGGCGATACCCTTGACACCGGCAAGCACAAGCTAACATTTCTTATGGCGCCTATGGTTCATTGGCCAGAGGTAATGGTTACCTACGATGAGACTACTGGTGCATTATTTTCTGCGGATGCCTTTGGAACCTTTGGCGCACTTAATGGTGCATTGTGGGCAGACGAAGTTGATTTTGACAAGGACTACATGGATGAAGCTCGTCGTTACTATTGCAATATTGTTGGAAAATATGGTCCGCAGGTTCAGTCTCTTCTCAAGAAAATTGCGGCTCTTGATGTTAAGATGATATGCCCGCTTCATGGTTTTGTGTGGAGGAAAGACCTCGACAAATATATTGACAAGTATCAAGCTTGGAGTTCATATACGCCAGAGGAAAAGGCTGTTATGATTGCATATGCATCAGTTTATGGGAATACGGAGAACGCGGCAGAAGCTCTTTCGGTAAAGCTTCGCGAGAAAAACATTAAAACTGTTATGTTCGATGTATCTGTAGATCCTATTTCGGAAATAGTTGCAGCTTCTTTCAGATACAGTCATCTTGTTTTCGCATCTTCAACTTATAATTCCGGAATTTTTATTAAGATGGAAGATCTTCTACGCGATCTGTCAGCTCATAGTATCCAAAATCGAACTGTGACATTAATAGAGAATGGTTCGTGGGCACCTACGAGCGGCAAGTTGATGAAGAAAATCATTGAAGATTGTCCTAAAATGACGATTATCGGGGATACGCTTTCAATTAAATCATCGCTTAAAGCCGACCAAGAGAAAGACCTAGATGCGCTAGCTGATGAAATAGCGTTTACAATTTAAAGTCAATTCAAGGTCAACTACAAAGTTAATTCGGTGAGTTTTGTGCCTTGTTTAGCTACTATTATCGGTGTACAATCAAAATAGGATAAGGGAATAAGGTGTTTATCTTTGCGGCACCTTTTTTCTTCGGAATATTTTGTGCAAAGAAATTATTATTTTTTTGATTTAGTGGAGGACATAATGAAAGCTTACGAAAGACTTCTTAAATATGTTGAGTTCATGACCCCAAGTGATGAGAATAGTACTACTTCTCCATCATCGGAATGCCAGCTAGCTCTATCTAAGTATCTTTGTGAAGAGATTAAGGGACTTGGATATGATGATGTTAGAAATAGCGAATATGGCTATGTATATGCTAAGATTCCTGCAACTCCAGGATACGAGAATGTAACTCCAATTGGATTTATTGCTCACTTTGATACTGTCAGTGATTTCTGTGATCATCCTGCAAAGCCAAATATCATCGAGAACTACGATGGAAAGGATGTTGTTCTTGGAGATAGCGGTAGAACTCTTTCCGTTGAGAGATTCCCTCACCTACAGAAGCTAAAGGGTAGAACTCTTATTACAACAGATGGAACTACCATTCTTGGTGCAGATGACAAAGCTGGGATTGCTTGCATAATGACCTTGCTTGAGCATCTCGAGGAACAGCCCCATGGTACAATATGTGTCGCATTTACTCCAGATGAAGAGATTGGAAGAGGAACTGAGCACTTTGATGTTGAGAACTTCGGTGCAAAATTTGCATATACTCTTGATGGCGACCTTGAGGGAGGCATCGAATACGAGACTTTTAATGCAGCTACTGCTACTATCAAGTTCGTTGGCGAGAATGTTCACCCTGGTTCATCAAAGGATGTTATGATTAATGCTATCAGAGTTGCTATGGAATTTGATGCAGCACTTCCTGCTGCTGAAAGACCAGAGCATACAGAAGGCTACGAAGGATTCTATCACCTAATGCACTTCACTGGTGAAGTCGGAGAGGCAAAGTCAACATATCTTGTTAGAGACCACGATTATGAGATTCTGACACATAGATTGAATACAATGAGCCTTACGGAAAAGTATTTAAACGAGAAATATGGCGCGGGAACTTGTCAACTCGATATTCAAATGGGATATCGCAATATGGCCGAAGTTATCAGAAAGCACCCGGAGACAATCGAATATGCTAAGAAGGCTTGTGACAATATTGGTCTAGAATACAATATTAAGCCAGTCAGAGGTGGTACCGATGGGTCAATGCTAAGCTTCATGGGACTACCTTGCCCTAACCTTGGAACAGGCAGCGCAGCTTTCCACGGTCCTTACGAGCATACAACCGTTGAAGGAATGGATAAGTCCGTTGATTTCATCAAAGAACTTGTGAAAATTTATGCAGAGAACAAATAGATTGTTTTAATCTTCTTTATTAAGACTAAATGGGTGGAGCTTACTAGCTCTCACCCATTTTTTTATCAAATCGTTTCATATATCTCTTGTAAGCTACCACAAGTGCAATTGATGTAATTACCCAGCTAACCGGATACACAGCCATTAACACATCATATTGAGGCTTCATTTGAAATATAGTGAATACCCATGTAATTCTTGTACCGCAGACTCCGACAAAACTTATTAATGTTGGAATTGAAACATAGCCATATCCACGCATTGCTCCAGTCATTACTTCCATGATTACATTTAATGCCTCCGCATAAAGAATGAACTTGATTCTTATCATTCCAATGTCAATGATTTTGGGATCGCTTGTAAATATCTTAAGCAGCACCGGCCCCACTGCAATTAAAAGAAATGCGAAGGTAACCGATATTACAAGGCCAACAATCATTGTTTTTCTTACAATCTCCTTGCATCTTTCAATGTTATATGCGCCATAATTCTGCCCGACAAATGTCGTACTAGCTTGACCAAAAGAGTTTAGCAAATAATATGACAATATTTCTATATTAAAAGCCGCTGCCGATGCCGCCATGACATCTGAGCCGAGACTATTGATTCCAGATTGAACGCAAATATTCGCAACCGAGAATACCGCACTTTGTAGCCCTGCAAAAACGCCAATTCTTACGATTGCAGTCAGAGTTGGCCTATCTATCCTTAGCTTGTGAAAATCAAGATGAAAACCATCCTGCTTCTTTCTTAATTTGTACATAAGCATCATTGCGCTAATGAAATTCGATGTAACCGTAGCTATCGCAACTCCGTCGACCGACATTCCTAAAATACATACAAAGACAATATTGAGAAGTACATTTATTGTTCCTGCAAACATAAGACATATTAATGGTGTCTTGGTATCTCCAAAGCTACGGAAAATAGCTGCCTCAAAGTTATACATGAATATTACTGGTAGTCCTAAAAGATAAACTCTTAAATATAAGAGAGACAATTCCCTAACATCGGCTGGAACACCCAGCAAGTCAATGATTGGACCCGCTGCTAACTCGCATATCCCTACCAGAACAACTCCACAAATTAAAGAAAAAAGAATTGAGGTGTGAACGACCTTGCTTATCCCGTCTTCATGCTTGCTGCCAATATATTTTGCTGCAACCACATTGGCACCAACACCGACACCGACCACTGTATTAACAATAAGGCTTATGACTGGGCTGTTACTTCCAACCGCTGCCATCGCCTCTTTGCCGGCAAATTGTCCAACTATGGCAACATCTGCAGCGTTGAGTAGCTGTTGCAATATACCTGTCATTGCTAGCGGAATAGCAAATTTCAGCATTTTGTCTACAATGCTTCCATGCAATAAATCCATTTGTTTTTTCACAATAGCCACCCTTCAAAGTCTCAGTGTTGTTTAAAATAGACAAAGAGCCCCAGCGTCGAAATGACTGCTGAGGCTCTTAGCAAATTCAATCAAATGCTTTAATTAGTCCTCATAAGGAACAACGATTAGATCCTTTGTGTACTTATTAAGAACTTCACATCCATCTTCTGTTACAAGAACAAGGTCTTCAATTCTAACGCCGATACCTTCGTCATAGAGATAAATGCCTGGCTCAATTGAGAAGCACTGACCTGGCTGAATGATTGCTTCATTTACTGAAGAAACATCGCCCCACTCATGATCCTCAAGACCACAAGAATGTCCAGTTCTATGAGTGAAGTACTCGCCAAAGCCCTTCTCAGTGATGTAATCACGGCAAGCAAGATCAACATCTTTCATCTTGTTGCCTGGCTTTGCAGCTGCAATACCACGAAGCTGTGCTTCCTTACAAACCTCGTAAACTTCTTTTGCTCTTTCACTTACTTCACCAAGGAATACTGTTCTTGTCATATCTGAAGCATAGTAATCCTTAAATCCACCGATATCAAGAATTACACAATCGCCCCTCTTGCCCTTTGAATCATCTGTAACATGATGAGGGTCAGCGGCATTCTTGTTATATGCAGTGATTGGATCGAAAGAAACTCCCTCGCAACCGTGCTTAGCATATAACTCTCTAACAACAGCATCAAGTTCTTTCTCAGTAAGACCTTTAACTACATATGGAATAAGCTCATCCATAACATCATCATTAATCTTTGATGAAATTCTCAGCTTCTCCTTTTCCTCTTCGTCCTTAATCTGACGAACTAGGTCAACTATAGGTGAACCATTTACAAACTTAGTTCCACAGCCAAGTTCCTGAAGCTTGATTAGGAAGTGTGAAGGCCATGTCTTATCAATTCCGATAGTCTTATCAGCTTCAAGGAACTGTGTCATGATTGATACAGGTTCCTCAATGTCATCATAATATGTGATATCTACGCCAAGATTTCCCTGTTGTGGGAATAGCTTATTAATCATCATATGATGGTTACCGTTAACATTTAGAATAAGTGCAAGCATTCTCTCGCCTGGAAGAATCCAGTGACCTGTTAGATAATAAATTGCAACAGGGTCTGAAATGATCATCTGAGGCATCTCCTGCTCTCTCATTTTTGCAAGGATGCGTTCTACTCTACCATTATTCATGATACCTACTTCCTTTCTTATTGTACCTAGCAATAAACTGCTGCCTTAATAGGCAACAGTCTATTGTTATAGGCATTTAAATACCGTTTTTAATTATTTCTCGTCTCCAGCAATCATAGCCTCGAACTTCTTTGTAAATGCAACAAGTAGAAGACCTGATACGATTACAAGTATAGCTGCTCCTGCAAATCTTGGGATGAAGCTTAGTGCCATCCAGTTGTATAGAGGACCATAAGCTAGACCTGAGAAGAATATAACAAGCGGCCATGCACCAAGAAGTGTTCCAAGAAGCTTCTTAGGAGCATACTCACTGATGAATGAGTTGCCAAGTGGTGAGAAGAGAATCTCTCCAACTGACATACATACACCTGTTAGGATGATTAGCCAAATACCAACCTGTGTACCATTCTTGTACATAATAGCTCCAACTACCATGCATACAAGTGTTCCACCGAGAAGAAGTAGTCCAAGTCCTGTCTTAGTTAGGATTGAAAGGTCTCCTCTCTTTGACTGTGCCATCTTGTTCCAGATAGCAGCAAATGTAGGTGCAAGGAAAATACAGAGCAGACCATTAAGTGAATCGAACCAAGCTGTTGGCATCTCGAAGTTAGCTCCAAGATTCCAGTTAGCCCATCCCATACCACCTTGTCCAGCAGGACCAAATTCATAGTAAACTGGCATGTAAACTAGGTACCAGAATAGCCAAAATAGACCTGAAAGAACTGTAAGAATAAGAATAGCTACTACTCTGTTCTTCTCTAGGTGTGTTAGTGGAGCCTTGTCTGCAGCTACATCAGCAGCATCAACATCCTCAACTCTGTTATCTACAAGGAATGGCTTCTTTCCAGCGTCTCCGAGGAATCTCTTTCCGAAGATCCACCAGATGCAGTTTACTACCATAGCTGCTGCACATACTGTAAACATAGTCTTGAAACCTGTTGCAGTACCGTTTGTAGCAATCAGTGGTAAGAATGTTGTACCAATGAATGATCCGATATTTACGAATGAGTACTGCAGACTGAACGCTGTTGTTAGAGTCTGTGTATCATTAGCAAACTGTCTTCCGTTGATACCTGATACATTGCCCTTGAAGAAACCAGTACCTACAGCGATAAGAATAATAGCAAGCCATACGCCGCCCTTACCAGTAGCACTAGCAATTACAAGGTAACCACCAGCCATCAGAAGTTCTCCAATTGGAACTAGAAGTCTAGGACTAACCCATCTATCAGCGATGTATCCGCCGATTACAGGAGTGATATATGTCCATGCAACGATCTGTGATGAGAAAAATGCTCCATCGGCCTTGTCAAGACCAAGACCACCCTGTGCAGCGGACATAACCATGAAAATTGCGATTCCCCACTTAGCTGAGTAGTATGATAGTCTCTCAAATGTGAATGAGAGCGAGCATACGTAAAAGCCAAAAGGGAATTTCTTAAGTTGTTGTAACATTGTGAAACCTCCTACTACAACATGAAAAAAATTCAGCACTGCATATTATGCAGCATTATAACCACTATAATGGTGATTAACGTAATTAGTTATCGTGTCTGTTGAGCCAGTCAATCAGAACTCCGATATATTCCTCTGTACATTCTGCAAAGCACATGTGACGCGAGTCGGCAAACATGTACCATTCAGCATCAGGAATATTGTCGTACATATCCTTTGCAACAACTGGTGAGCAAAGGTCTTCAGCGCCATTAAAGATTATGCAAGGAGTGTCAATTGACTTTCTCTTCTCCTCATAGTCATAATTCTTCAGTGAGCCTGATGGAGTAAACTCGTTATCTCCCCATCCATATAAATAGGCCTCCCCGCCTGCCTTCTTAGGGCGTCTTAACGGTTCTGGATCATTCTCTGTAAATACCGGATTGCAATATCTCTCCATAAATTCTGCGTTAGCTTTGTCATAAGCTTCTCCGCTAAAGTTGCCTGTTCTCTCAGCTTCTGCAATTGCATCCTGAGCTTCCTGTGACAGATACTTCATCCTTCTGTGATGTTCACCGGACCATATCGAGTTATGTGTCAGTGTGCTTGATAGAACAAATGACTTAACCCCACTGTGGTCATAATCGCATGCATAGATAATGCACATCATTCCACCCCATGACTGGCCTAGAATATGACACTCATCAAGTCCAAGGTGCTCTCTAAGGGCAATTAACTCATTCATCCATGTCTCTTTAGTCCATAGCTCTGGATGTCCATCAAGATATGAATTGCCACATCCAATTTGATCATACATAATAAGCTGTCTGTCATCCATGTCAGCAACACAGTCTAGTAGTTCAAAATAATTGTGCGTTGAGCCTGGACCTCCATGGAGAAGAATCAGTGGCTTCTTGCCATTATCCTTTCTCTCTCCAACGATTCTATAATATGTTTCATGTCCAAGATAAGGCATATAACCTTCTGTAATCTTTGCCATAACTTTCATCTCCTTCTACCGAAAAATCTGTATATAATGATGATTGATGCTTTTTCCACAAGAGAAATAATACTATTTAACATTGTATTTGTCAACATAAAACGCACACAGTTCGTTCATAAATCTCACAAATTTTAATCTGCTCATGAAACGAAAAAGCATTGGAATTGCAACGGTTTTAAGCCGTTGTTTAAACTTCAGTCTAATTAAGCATTTCGAGAATGTGAAATTTTCAAAAATATGCGTTATTGTTCGCAAAAAAAGGACGCATTGGAATTATCCAATGCGTCAAAAATACATCTTTATATAGCGATGATATTATCTGTCTAGATTGCTCTGGTGTATTCTTTAAGCCAAGCTTTCTCCTCACCATTAAGATGTGGAGCAATTGTCTCAAACACCTGCTTATGATAGTTATTCAGAAGAGCCTTGTCCTCTTCGGTCATAATGTCTGGGTTAATTCCGTCTAAGTCAAATGGTACAAATGTAATTGGCTCAAAGTATAGGAACTGTCCATATTCATTCTTGACCCCTTCACAGCAAAGCAGTTCGTTCTCAAGACGAATACCGTACTCGCCCTCAATATAAAGCCCTGGTTCATCTGTGATAATAAGACCGGCATGGAATGGCTCAACCTCATGCTTGCGATACTGCCAGCGGAACCCAGTTGGAGCTTCATGAATATTCATGAGATAACCTACTCCGTGTCCAGTTCCGTGATTAAAATTAAGATCTCTATCCCAGAAAGGTTTTCTTGCAAGAATGTCTAGAACCATACCTGTGGAACCTTCTAGAAACTTAGCATTAGCTAGCTGAAGATTTGAAATCGCAACAAGAGTAAAATGGTCCTTGATTTTCTGCGGGATATCACCTAATACATACGTTCTTGTAATATCTGTCGAACCCTCATAGAACCCTGCGCCAGTATCTGTAAGGTATACATTTCCCTTCTCAAGCTCTACATCTGTCTCTGGAGATGATGTGTAGTGACACATAGCTGCATGTGGGCCGAACGAAGAAATTGGTTCAAAGCTTGGACGAATGAAGTTGCCCATTTCCTTACGGAACTCATCAAGCTTATCTGAACCGGACAGCTCAGTAATCTTCTCTTTGCCAATAGTTTCCTTAACCCACTTCATGAATCTTACATGAGCAATACTATCCTTAATCTGTGCGGTCTTAATATTTGCAATCTCAACATCATTCTTCAGAGCCTTCATAAGAATCTCAGGGTTTGGTGCTTCAACTGTCTTAACTGCCTCAGGAATATTATAATAAAGCGCATAGTTAAGTTTATCTGGGTCAATCATTACCACTGAATTGCTATCAAGATTACAAATATCTTCATAGATATCGTTGTAAGGATGTAGCTTAACTCCATCCTTTGCAAAGCTTGCCTTAATCTCATCACTTAGCTTATTCTCATCAATATATAATTCAACTGAAGTCTCAGTTACGATTGCGTAACTGAGCACAAGTGGGAAGAAATCAATATCGTTACCTCTCATATTTAATAGCCAACATACATCATCAAGAGTTGTAATTACATGTGTATTAGCACTCTTATTAGCCATTGCTTCACGAACTCTAATCAGCTTATCAGCAACACTAGCACCAGTATATTTTGTCTCAAGCAAGAAAACTGGCTCTGTTGACATGGATGGTCTGTCCTTCCAGATATCATTAATTAAATCTTCTTTATAGCAAACCTTACCACCGTTCTCTTTTGCTATATTAGCATACTCTTGACCCTCTTCTACTGAAACAACTCTGCCGTCAAAGCCAATTGTCATTCCTTCTTTCATAACTGCATTAAGGTACTCGTCAAGAGTTGGGAATCCAGGCTCGCCCATTTTCATCATCTGTACTGTTGTTCCTTTGGTCTGAGCAGCACACTGAATGAAATATCTACCATCAACCCACAATCTTGCTTCGTCAAGTGTTATTACAGCTGTTCCCGCTGAACCTGAAAAGCCTGTAATAAACTTTCTAGCTTTGAAATACTCTCCTACATATTCACTCTGGTGGAAGTCCGCAGTTGGAACCACATAGACATCAATACTTGTCTCCATCATTCTCTTGCGCAACTCAACCAATCTTTCGGCAATAATATTCATATGTTTTACCTCTAATCCTTCGTTACTATATTGTTGTGTGAAAAAAGCCATCAATCTACTGCTGCTAGCATTATAACACTTCCAATCATTTTTTCAACTGCGAAAGGCCTAATACACAACCTTTCCCAGAGTAGATAAGATAAGTTCTTTTGCAAACTCACCAGTCATATTTTTGTTATCGAGCATAGGGTTTACCTCTACTAAATCCATAGCAAGAACTTTCCCAGAGGAATACAGCGTTTCAACTGCATAGAAAGCTTCTCTTAAAGTAATTCCGCTGTGTACTGTAGTCCCAGTTCCCGGTGCTGATGCTGGATCAATTGAATCAACATCAAAGCTCAAGTGGATACCTCTAGTTCCATCTGATGCAATTTCAATTCCTTGCTTAATTACTTCAGGCATTCCCATCCTATCAACATCTGCTATTGAAAAAACTGTTATTCCATGATCCTTCATTCTCACTCTCTCAAGTGGGTCAACATCTCTTGCTGCAATAAGTACGCATTTTGCAGTATCAACATAGGCTGGTTCCTGTCCGAAATCTACCATAATGTCCGGACCTGCACCGCATATTGCCGAGAAAGGCATACCGTGCATATTGCCAGTTATCGATGACTCCGGGTCATTCCAGTCACCATGTGCATCTATCCAAATTAGCCCAATTTTCTCAAAATGCTTTGCTGTAGCGGATACGCTTCCAGCAGCAATGCTGTGATCGCCTCCAAGAACAACCGGCATCGCACCCTCCTCAAGAGATTCCTTTACAGAATGATAAAGACGCTCATTCATATCATTAATTTGCTCGTAATATCTCATTGTATCGCAAGTCTTACCTTCTGGAAGTGGAATCAAATCTCCCTTGTCCCGGCATTCAAGCCCAAGCTCTTTAATTCCATCTATCAAACCGGCGAACCTAATAGCCAAAGGACCCATGTTAACACCTCTTATGCTAGCACCAAAGTCCATCTGAGCTCCGATTACATCAACTCTTTTCATTACACTAACCTCCTCCAATAACTTGTATTATTAATAATTATTTTACGCTATTCTTTTCTCTTGCCGCCTGCATACTATATAGAAAACCGCCCAGAAAATTAGCCCCTTTGCCATACTAGTTAATGACATCGACCACCATATTCCATTAAGACCTAGGGCTGTCGCAGATAGAACTACTGCTATCGGGATTCTTGCGCTTGTTAAGGTCACGCTTATTAAGCTGCAAATTCCCGTCTTTCCAAGACCTTGTAGTGCTCCAATTGTTAGAAGTTCCAGACACATAAGTGCTTCACCGACTCCTATTATAACAAGATAATCGATTGAGAGAAGCACTTCTTTCTCCGTGTGGAAAAAAACTGAAGAAAGTTGTGCAGGAAAGATTATAAATAGAAGGGAGACGAAAATGCCCCATGCTATGACCATAGCAAAAGAGAATTTATATCCTTTTCTAACTCTTATCATATTGCCAGCACCATAATTCTGTGCTGTAAATGCATTAATCGCCGAGCCAAAGCCATTCGCTATATTCCACGCAAGAGACTCAACCTGGTTTCCTACCCTAAATATAGCAACCGCAATTTCTCCAAAGCCGGCAGTAAACAAGGTCAACACCATAGAAATACTACAATATGCCATCGTTTGAATTGCGCTGGGCCATCCCAAGCGAAGAACTTGTGTAAAATATTTCTTCTCATTTTTCTCGAAAAGTTTTATTCCTTTTACTACATTGTAAAACTGTGAATCTCTCTGTGCCGCCACTATCAGGACAATTAACACCACAACCTGAGATATCATTGTTGCTGATGACGCACCTAGAATTCCTAGCGCAGGTAATGGACCCGGCCCAAAAATCATTATTGGGTCTAATATTATGTTAAGAACCATTCCGATGAAGTTTGCAATTAGTGGTGTCTTCGAATCGCCTTGTGCATTATATATTCCAGTGAGGGTGAAACCTGCGAAAGGGATAATCGACAAACCACATACTATCCATAAATATATTTTGCAAGATTCAACAGCAATACTGCTTTCAAGCCCAAAAGCGGTTGACATTGGAGCAGCAAAGATTAAGCAAATCAGTCCAAATAGCGCGCCTGAAATATTTGAAATCCATATAGCAGCCGAAGCATATTTCTCTGCTGCTTCCAAATTGCCCGCTCCTATTGCTTGCCCAACAAGCACCTGTCCGCCCATCCTAGAAAGAAAGGCTATCCCTTGTGAGAACCACACATACATTCCGCCAATGCCAACTCCGGCAAGAGCCTCTCCTCCCAAGAGTCCAACCCAAGCCATGTCTGCAATATTATATGCAGTCGAAAGAAAAGCTGTCGCCACTATCGGAAGCGATAGTAGCGTCAACTCCTTTGAAATTGATCCCGTTGTTAAGCTTCTCACCTGTTTCATATATACACAGCCTTCTTTTGTGCTGATATAACAGCGTATTGATTATCTATTTAGAAATTAAATAACTGTTTAGTATTTTAACATAAAATAGGGGCAGAAATATTATTTCTACCCCTATCTTCATTTAATTCTGTGCTTATACAATTTAGACAATGAATGCCCGGACACTATACATCATTTCTTGCCAGAATTTCAGCAGGTGTTTTTCTCAATGTATTGAAGACTGGTAGCAGTCCCACAATAAGATTGAAAAGCAATACTACAAAGTATGTAATTATCGCTATTTGAGGAGTCACCATATATGTTGACTCAAGAAGTGATGTAATTTTTATTACATTCGACATAATGTAGTAGATTAATGCAAGTCCTGGAATAGCGGTTACAGTAGAAATCACAATTATCTCTCCAGCAAACATCCTATATACATCCTTTTTCTTTAACCCAATTGCTCTCATTATTCCAACTTCTTTAATTCGTGCTAGGAATGATGATCTAAGCATCAAGTACATCTCAATCAATGCGATTGCCAACAGGATTGCTGCTACAATCAATGTTGATTTATTGGTGTCTAGCATCTTGTTAACATAGGTAGATCTTTCCTTGTCATAGTTTATGCTTGGCGAAAGACCTGCGTCCTTTAGCTTTGCAGAGATCTCCTTAATGCTTAACTTGCCGTCCCCCTTTACATAAACGCTTGCACTGTTCTGTCCGTTGATATAACCGATTCTTACAGTGTTTGCAGTCGTGTAATATATATCTGCGACATTGTCATTCTTGTAGAAACCAACAACCTTAAGTCCTTTTCCAGCGATCTTGGTATCAATAGTCTTGTTTATCTCCATATCATTAATATGAGAATAAGGAACTACAACTTCGTAATCATTAGTGGGATTGCTACCCTTCTTAAGCTCGTAATTTGATGATCTTAAGTCAAAGCTCTTAACTTGAGAAGTCTGCGTGCTTTGGGAACTACCTCCAAGCATTCCACCCACCATTGCCACGGATGCACTGCTACTATCATCAGTTTTACTAGCTGCATTGGCATTTGTTAAGATAAGAATCGCTTGAGAAGAATCCACAAACAGACTTGGTCCATTACTATTTGATACACCAACTATAGTATATTCTTCGAGATTATTAACCTTGATTTTCCTTCCAACGAAGTCTTCAGCAGATACAAGCCCTATACTTTTTCCGCTCTTATTCTTAATAAAGTTATCTATAACAAATTTATCAAGAACTACTTCACTGGCGCTTTCCGACATTCTTCCATAAATAATTTGATCATCCTTCAGCATGCTGCTGTAAGTTAATGATACATCTATACTTGCTTTTGCACCTTGCGTCTGCAAGTAGTCGTCTAACGGAAGATCAACAGATATCTTTGATGTTCCTGGAATTACATATCCTCCATCTCCGTTTTCTGCGAGAACAGCCGCAGCTTTGTTTATAACATCTTCGGTTTTCTGAGAGTTTGCAACCGTAATATAATTAGCATTTGTCTTTAAGAAATCCTTGTCTTCTACGTTCAAAATGCCTGCAATATTACTTATTCCTACAAAAGCAAACATCGATGCGAAGACAAACCCAAGAAGAAGGAACTTCTTCATTTTCTTGAATCCCAAAAGTGACTTCCAACCGCTTAACAACATATTTCCGATGGTATATACAGATGTATACTTAGGAGTAAAGTTCTCCGGCAAATAGGCCTGTCCATCAAAACGATTCTCATCAAAAACACTTTCATCCATTGGAGTATAGTGATCATCAATTAGTTCAACATTAGTATCTTCTCCAATGATGTTATATGCGCCGCCGGTATCAATATATAGATTTGCGCCTTTGAACACAATCTTAATGTCGGCTTTACGACTCTCGTCTCCATAAACGTTAATATCTACATCTCCTGCCTTTGCATCATTATGCACAGGCATATCCTGAAGATATATCTGGTTCTCTAGCTGGTAGTCAAGATATTTGGATGCATCATTCTTATATGCTTCTACTACTGTTCCATCTAGAAGTTCAACGACAAAATCTGAATAGAATTCTGCAATTTTCCTTTCATGAGTAACAAGAACTACAAGTCTATCCTTTGAGATAGATTTAATAACATTCATTACCTCAAGTGTATTTGCTGAATCAAGATTTCCTGTAGGCTCATCGGCAATAATAATAGATGGATTCTTTACAATTGCTCTAGCGATAGCAACCCTCTGTCTCTGTCCACCAGAAAGTGCATTGGCATTCTTATTACGAAATTGATAAAGGCCTACTGTCCTTAGGCAATAATTAACTCGCTTAGTTATTACTGCCTTATCCTTAATACCAATCATACGGAGAGAAAGCGCTACATTCTCAAAGACTGTCCTTTCATCGAACAGATTGAAGTTCTGGAAAATATATCCAATCTTTGAATTACGAATGGTGTCGACTTTGCTTGCCCTCTTTCCATTTATGCACTCGTCATCAATGTAAATCTTTCCTGAAGAAATCTTATCAAGTCCTCCAATAGAATTCAGAAGGGTTGTCTTTCCACAGCCAGAAGGTCCAAGAAATGATACGATACCATGCGATGGCAACTCCATGTTAGTGTCATTAATAACATGTATTTGATTAGGCTTTCCTTTATAGTAATACTTATTTACCTTTTCAAGTTTAATCATCCTTATACCTCCTCTCTGTATGATTTCATTGCACTACGATCAAATATCTTCTTTGAATACCTGTAACCGATAAGAAGCGATATTCCAAGCAACAATACAAGAAGAACTACGCAATCGAGCGGTGTTAGGAATGTGAGCTGTTCAGCAAGAGTCTTGCTGTGAATAATATTATTCTTCACTAATAGCAATGCAATAAAGTCTACAGCGCATGCGATTGCCATTACAACAAAGAGCTCAATATTAAGTATATGACTTGTATTGCTCTTGCTTGCGCCTAGAATTCTGAGCGTTGCATAGTATGAATTCCTTGATCTCATAATCAGTTTTATTACCGCATAGGATATAAAGAATAACACTAACATCTCAATTATTAATCCTGCAAACGAAATCAAAGTAAGAACAAAGGAGAAACCTCCTGTAATGTCTGTCAGTGTGTCTTTCACTTGCAGTGCTTTAAACCCGTCAGCCTTTAGCTGCGCAACAGTTTCTGCCGACTTTGTCTCAGCCTTAGTCATTAATGTAACCTGATACGAATCTCTCTGGTATAGAGTTGCATAATCATTTGGGCTCACATATAGATACGAAGAATAAGTTGAGTAGTCATCTTTCTTGATTCCGAGCTTATTTGCAATATTATCCTGTGTTATTACAGTCGAAACTTTAAGCCATAGTTCCTGAGAATAATATGTATTCTTAACATTTACAGTTACTCCCTTGCCTTTAGCTTCACCGTTATCATAATTTGACTGCTTCTCATCAAAGATGTATGCCTCACCGTCGGAAACATTTGATGATGGAATTACGGTCTGGCTTCCCGTCACTGGTGTTCCTGTAACATTGCCATATGTGATGGTTGTTGTCGATGCGCTAGCATTGAGCTTAGTTGCAATTTCTTTGCCAAGAGCTTCTGTTCCATATACTCTATCACTTCCGAACATCATGCTTGAAGGTGCATTAGATTCTAGCCATACTACACCTACAATAGAAATATCTCTATCGACGAGCTTAACATCAGTACTAGTCACATCTTTTAGCGAAACTGTTTTACCAACAACCTTATCACCTAGATCTTTGAGTTTATTGTATGCCATCGACATTTCTCCGACAGCAAGAACAATCTCATTATCATTCTCCGGAAGTCTTCCGATATCAACCTTTTTGAGCATAGTTGCTGGATATAGGCCTCCATCCAGATAAGAATCATCAATGGCTACCTCGACACCTTTGTCGATACCAATGTCATTCTTAATGATACTAGCGACATTAGGCGTTTTCTCCAATTTTGCATAATCTTCAGCTGTAAAGGCGTTCTTATCGGCCTTCGTTACTACAATTCGCTCCGCCTGAGTATTGGCAAAATATGTATTTGCCCCCAGAATATCACCTTGGTGCAGCTTATTCTTTGTGGATGTGTATTGTCCAATAACAGATGACACTACGAAAATATATACCATCAGAAGTAGCAAGAATTTGACTGGGAGATTGAATGTATTTCTTATACCTAGCCTTGCTTCTCCGCTAAATGGGAGCTTGCCTGGCCCAGCTTCATACGACTCGCTGTCAAGTTCTTCTTCAGTCTTCTTGGAATGCTTTGGCTCAGCTTGCAAAAATTCAGGGACTTCGTTTTCTGCTACGCTTGCCTCAACACCACTAACAACTGCATCATTGTCAGCAGCTTCCTCTCGACTTGCTATTACACTTCTGTTTCTTTCAAATTTCTCATCTTCGATGAGTCTGCCATCGTTCATTGTTAGTTTGCGCGTAACATAAGGCTCAACCTGCTCATAGTTATGCGTAACAATGACCACAAGTCTATCCGCTGACACCTTCGAAAGAGTCTTCATAACGATATCTGCCGACTCCTTGTCTAGATTACCAGTAGGCTCATCCGCTACGATAATTGGTGCTTCTTTTGCAAGCGCCCTTGCGATAGCAACTCTCTGTTTCTGTCCACCTGAAAGCTTGGAGACCTTCTTCTTGGTATACTCAGTAAGCCCTACAAGCTCAATAAGTTCTTGAATCTTCTCCTTGCATTCAGCCTTCTTCTTACCATGCATCAGCATAGCAAGCTCGATATTCTGATATACCGAGTAGCTTCCTATTAAATTAAAATCTTGAAAGATATTTCCAATATATTGCTTTCTATATCTTTCATAGTCTTCAGTCTTGAACGCAGCCGTATCTTCTCCGCAAACCAGCAGTTCTCCTTCGTCGTACGAATCAAGACCAGAAATAACGTTTAAAAGGGTAGACTTACCACTACCACTCTCTCCGGTGATAGCAACAAATTCGCCCATATCAAGACTAAGATCGATTCTTGAGAATCCCATGCTTACGCCACTTTCACCAGCATAGTATTTGGAAACCTTTCTTAACTCAATAGTGTGGTCTTTAGTATTTGCCATTATCTAAATTCCTTTCTTTTGGGTATTAAAAAACTAGGGGAAATGAAAAAACAATCTCCCCTAGTCATGCAGTCCATTATGATAATGAAGCTTGATAAATAGAATCTATTGATCTACCCATCTCTGCAGCGAACTCATCGTCAGTTTGTGACACATAAAGCTTCTCTGTGAAAGCTCTTGAAAAACTAGCGATAATTCTATTATTAGCGGAGAGTCTTCTTAGAGACTCCTCTTGACTATATCCACCTGAAAGTGCAACAATGCGCACTACGCAAGGGAAGTCATAGAGATCCTCATATAAATTGTTCTCTTCTGGAAGAGTCAGCTTAAAGATTAGGTAGTCAGTATCCTTCATCTCCTTAAGAGCAGCGATAAACTCCTCCTTAAGGATTGCCTCGCACTCAGCCTTTGCTGGTGCATTAATGTCAACCTCTGGCTCTATAATTGGGCAAAGGCCTGCATCAATAATTCTTCTTGCAAGGTCAAACTGTTGCTTAACAACTTCGTGAATTGCTTCACGATTAGGTTCAAGGATTACGGACCTCATCTTAGTTCCGAAGATATGTCTTTCGTTTGCCTTAGCAAGTAGGTTATCAAGTTCAGGCATTGGCTTCATCATTCTTACACCATTCTCTGGTTCAGCTAGTCCCTTATCAACTTTTAGGAAAGGAACTATCCCCTTGTCTTCCCAAAGATAGTCTGCTGTGTATTTGCCTTCAACCTTTCTATCCATTGTCATTTCGAAAAGAATAGCTGCCAACACCTTCTCATTTGTAAAAGAAGGACAAGTAACGATTCTAGTTCTCATTTCATGGACAAGATTAAACATCTCTTCATCGCCATTGTATTCCTCTGGCTCAATTCCGTACAGCTTCAAAGCTTTAGGCGTACTGCCTCCGCTCTGGTCAAGTGCTGCAATAAATCCTTTACCGGCTCTCATGCGCTCCAACTGTGCTGTATTCATTTTACATACTCCTCCATCTATCTCATAGTAATTACTAATATCACTGTTGTACAACCAAATAAAGTATACTACAACAGTTCTCACTTTAACAAGTCGCCCCAACCCTTTTTAAGAATTGTTAGAAAATCTTAAGATTTGTTTAAGAATTCTTCTAACCGCCATGTTTCGCACAAGGCAAGGCTTATTTTGAGCATCTTTTCAGTGCTTAAATTATTATTTTACTTCATCTAACTCTCGCATTGTATCAGCAATGATTTGCGGCAACTTCGCACAAAGCGTCTCTGAAATCGAAGCGACAGATACCCTAACGCCACCGTTAAGAGGTACTAAAAATACTCCTTTTGCTTCTAATGCTTCACACAAACGATCATCTTCAGCATAAGGGATTGTTACAAAAAAGCCCGCCTTGAATGGCACAGTTTTGAGCCCAACCGAATCTGCCTCTGTCTGAAAAGCTTTTCCTCTTGCGAGCAGCATCTGTCTATATAGTCTTCTTTCGGAGTTAACTTTCTCCAAAAGTTCCGGGTCCTTGTAGATATGTTCAATTACAGTCTGTGGAGCTCTTGGCGAATTCGACCAACTTGCTCTTGATGAGAATGTGCAAACTCTTTCAAACTCATCAGCAATCTCAGGGTTTGGCGCCATGCACATCATAGCTGCACAGCGAAAACCGTAAAATGTAAATGTTTTTGACGCGCTATAGGCAATGATAGGCAGGATATTTGATCTCAACTTGTCGATTATCGGAAGGAACTCCCTTGTCTCTTCAACTTCTCCACTGAAATCTATGTATGCCACATCCACTAGAAGCGCAACCTTCTTATCCATATCGACTCTATCAAGGATTGCTTTTACACCATACCAATCATCCATCGAAAGAGAATATCCAGTTGGATTATTTGCTGGCGTATTCATAATAATAGTAAGATGATTTTGGTTCCTTAAAAGCTTATTAACCTTGTACTCAAAATCTGCAAGGTTGAAATTACCATCTTCATCGAACATCTCGAAGGTTTCTAGACCTCTTCCCATTTCGTTTACAATGCTCTTATATGGTCCCCAATGCCAGTTGTGAGTTAGAACCTTATCGCCCATGCACGAATAGTTAGCTATAGTGTTACGGATGGCTCCTGTTCCACCGGGAGTTGCAACTACATTTACATAACTTGATGGCTGATAGCTTCCGAATGTGCACTCCTTAATCGCTTCTTTAAAAGCAGGAGTTCCTGCAATTGGTGCATATTCAGCATACTCTGCATCCTTAAGAGCATGCACTGCCTCATTCACCGAAGATAGAACAATCAGCTTGCCTTCATCGTCTAGAAGTGATCCTATCGTTGCATTGATAACAGCATCCTTGCCTTTCTTGGCAATCATAGCTTTTGCTCTTGCACTTGCACCGAAAACCTTGTCCTCTTTAGGAATATCTCTTCCATTCATTGCAGCCATAGTTGTAATCTGCGACATCTCGTTTTTTCCCTCACTTTCACTACATTCGTTATCTGATTTCATATCATTAAGCGGCCTAGCTAGAACCACTCTTTTAATCTTCTCACCGAGCTTGCTGAATTTGGCCTCATATTCAGTCTCAATATTATCTTCGCAACCCCCCGCATGCAAATCTCTAGTTATCTCTATAATCTGCAAATCCGTTGCCATAACCTCTTGAAGTGTAAATTCAAAAAGGCCTGTGTTATCTGTCTTAAAGGTAACTGTTCCTTCTTTATTTAAAACGCTGAAATATTGGTTTAGCTTATCTCTATATGTAAGTCTTTTCTTTGTCCAATAAGTTTTTGGCAAAGGGTCGCTGAAGTTCAGATATATTCCTGACACTTCCCCATCTTCGAACCAGTCCGTTAGAATCTCAATGAACTCAGGAATAAACACAACATTATCTTGCCCTTGCTTCTTGATTTTCTCCATTGCACGAAGCATTACGCTCCTGTTTCCTTCTATTGCAATAAAGAATCTATCAGGATATTTTGCTGAAAGGTCTGACATAAACTTACCCTTGCCGCAGCCTATTTCCATATAAATTGGGCGCCCATTCGCAAGACTTTGCCAATCTCCCTTCATTTTCTCCGGGTCATAGACAAGCATCTTGTCGTAGGCTTCATATTTCTCTTCTAGGTTTTTAATTTTACGCTGTCTCATCCTGTTAACCTCTATATCATCCTAGTGTAGATAATCAATATTGCAAAGATAACCAAAGCTACTGCTGCCACAATATCTCTTTTGCGAAAATGAATCTCGTTCATTCTCGTTCTACCGTTTCCACCGCTATAGCATCTTGATTCCATGGCAAGCGCTAGTTCTTGCGCAATTCTAAAGGAGCTGACAAATAGCGGAATCAATATTGGAATAAGGCTTTTACCCCTCGAGAAAATATTCCCCGATTCAAAGTCCGCGCCTCTTGCCTGCTGTGCCTTTATAATCTTGTCCGTTTCATCCATCAATGTTGGGATAAACCTAAGTGCAATTGTCATCATCAAAGCGATTTCGTGACTAGGCACACCTATTTTGGACAATGGTTTAAGAAGCTTCTCAAGTCCGTCCGTTAGCTCAATTGGCTTCGTACAAAGAGTCATCATAGACGAGCCTAGAATAAGCAGAATAAGTCTTGCCGCCATAAAGAAGGCTCTTTCCACTCCTTCATCTGTAATCGTTAGAATCCACCAGTGCCAAAGCACCCGTCCATCCGACATGAAGATGTTAATTACAAAAGTAAATACAATAATTACAAAAATCGGAGTCAAGCCTCTTAAAATAAACTTAATCGGAACCTTCGATAATGCGATAACTAATGCCAATGCTGCAAATGATAGAAGCAAGCCCCAGACATTATTAACAACAAACAGCATAATAATATATAGAAAGGTACCAAGAAGCTTCGTCCTCGCATCTAGTGTATGCAGAATCGACTTGGCAGGGAAATATTGTCCTAGAGTTATATCTCTAATCATCTAATTCTATCCCCCTCTCTTTCGTGTCACATGAAGATATCAGCTTTGCTATTTCATCAGCCGCTTCATCTGGTGTAAGCGCATTTGTCGTAAAACCGCACACCTTATCTTCAATCTCTTTGGTAATCTCAGTAACAAGAGGCACACTAAGACCGATAGAATTCAGGAAGTCTCTTTGAGCAAAAACCTCTCGTGGCGTTCCCGCTGCAGCGATCTTGCCCTCATTTATAACAAGAACCTTATCTGAAAAAGCAGCAATATCTGACATATTATGAGAGACTAGAATGACAATTATCCCACGCTCTTTATGGATATTCTTTATCATATCAATAATTTCTCTATGAGCAGTCGGGTCAAGCCCTGCTGTTGGCTCATCAAGTATTAGCACTTCTGGTTCCATCGCGATAGCTCCTGCTATGGCAATTCGCCTTTTCTGTCCACCGGACAACTCAAATGGAGACTTTGCACTCACCTCTTCATAATCTAGCCCAACAAGCTTAATCGCTTCGCGAACCCTCTTGTCGATTTCATCCTCCTTAAGGCCAAGATTCCTTGGTCCAAAAGCTACATCTCTCGCAACCGTTTCGTCAAAAAGCTGATGCTCAGGATATTGGAAAACCAAGCCAACTTTTTTCCTGACCTCAACAAGGCTAACCGAACCGTCCGTAATGCAATCTCCATCTACATACACACTCCCGCTCGATGGCTTTAATAGCCCATTCAGTTGTTGAAGCAGCGTCGATTTACCAGAGCCAGTATGCCCAATGATTCCACAAATTTGTCCGTCTTCAATACTAAATGATACATCATCTAGTGCAACTGTCTCTCCAGGCAATCCAGGGGAATACACAAAGCTCAAATTCTTAACTTCAATACCCATTAATTGCCCTCCTTGCATCTTGCTACGACATATGTCACAAGGTCTTCACTTGTCATTATCGACTCATCAATCTTTATTCCTCGTTTCAATAGTCGTTCTCTCAAATCAACAGCTGCCGGCATCTCCATGCCCGCTTGCGTGATAAGTTCTCTATTGCAGAAAAAATCTTCAGGCGTGCTATCGCTATACACTTTTCCCGCCTTCATTACAATTATTCTATCTGCGTCGGTGGCCTCTTCCATAAAGTGTGTAATAAGAATTGTAGTTATACCCGCCTTATTAAGTTCTCTTATTATATACATTACTTGCGAACGGCCTTTTGGGTCCAGCATTGCAGTTGGCTCATCAAAAATAATACATTTTGGCTGCATTGCAACTGCGCCTGCAATTGCAACTCGTTGCTTCTGTCCACCAGACAACATATGCGCGCCCTTATTTCTATGCTCATACATCCCCACTGCTTTAAGAGCTTGGTCCACCCTAACTCTAATTTCCTGAGGTGGAACCCCTAGGTTCTCAGGACCGAAAGCAACATCATCCTCGACAATAGAACTTACAATCTGGTTATCCGGATTCTGAAAAACCATAGCAATCTGGCTTCTGACATCCCAGATGTGGTCGTCATCTTTAGTATTTAATCCAGATACAACAACATCACCCGAAGTCGGAACCAAAAGTCCATTCAGGGTTTTTGCCAAGGTTGACTTGCCAGATCCATTCATTCCAAGTATTGCAACGAACTCTCCTTCTTCGACATCAAAGCTAATATCATCAATTGCTTTATGACGAATCTCTTTGCCATCCTCATCAATTCTTGTATATTCAAAATTCAAGTCTTTAATGCTTATAAAAGGCATTCTTATGCTCTCCTATCAAATTGCTCAGTTAGTCACTTTAACCTATATAGTATATATTAATTTCGCATTAAATGGTAGAGTGAAAAAGCCAGATAAACATTCAAATCCGATAAGAAAGACTTCTTTGTATAGTCTGCAAAATATTACAAAAAATATAGGGCAGGTACAAGACCCGCCCTATTGTTTAACTTATGATGTCCGCATTTCTGAACATCCCTCTATGCTTTATACAACTTTCCAACTAAAACCTTTGACTCATCAGTTGCCTCTCCAACTTTCTCATTCCACTCCGATGGATCATAATCGTGAACCGCTACCGAAAGGTGGCTAGGATCGCAACCTAGTTCTGCTACTGCTGTCTCAAAAACTTTCTCTGCAAGATTCTTCTTTGTTGCCTCGTCTCTTCCTGCAAACATCTTAATATCAATATGTGGCATTTTTACTTCCTCCAATTTCATATTTCTTCTGAATTTCAGTTAATTGGTTAGCCTATTCTCCCCATTTTGTACCTGCACCAGCTGTAACAGCTTTCTCATAAATCTCTGCTGCTACTGCAAGGTCAAGTGCACCAAACCCAACGTTTTCGTATACGATAATTTCATCGTCTGACTCCCTACCTGGAATTTTGCCAAGGATATAATCTCCAATATCACCAGTGAACTGCTCCTTAGTAAGAGTTCCATCCTCAAGAGGCTTCAGAATATCGCCAGATTCCGATAGAACTGCTTCCACTGAATCAAAATACAACTTGCCACATCTTACAAAAACCGCTGGATCAAGCTCTTGCATGTGGTATTGATATGCTCCTACCGCACTTACCACGCAACCAGGCTTGAAAAACTCTGCGCTGCAAACAGGCATATCCGATACAGTTACGAGAGTTACAAGATCAGCGCCATCAACAGCTGCATTAGTATCTTCACATGCTACAAGGTCTGCTCCGAAATGCGCCATCTCCTGCTTCATCTCCTGAACAAAAGCCTTTGTCTTCTCGTAGTTCCTTGCTGCAATCCTCACCTCTTTAAGCGGCCTTGCTGTAAGCATAGCCTCAAGCTGACATGCAGCCTGACTTCCAGTTCCAATCAGCGCTCCTATTTGAGCATCTTCTCTACCAAATAAATCGAATGCTGCACCTGATGCCGCTCCCGTTCTAAGTGCGGTAACATAAGTTCCATCCATTACTGCTGTAACATACCCAGTCTCTCCATCAATCAGCAACACCTGTCCAACTGTACCAGCAAGACCTTTCGTCTTATTCTCTGGAAAAATATTTACGATCTTGCAACTTGCTGCATTCATCTCAGCACTGTAAGCTGGCATGAATAAAAAAGTTCCTTTCTCTCCTTGTATTACTGCCCTCTGCGGAACGTCAAACTTGTTCTCCGAAAATCTTCTGTAGCATCTCTTATTGGCTTCGATGGCATCCCTCATAGAAAAAACTTTATGGATATCATCTTTACTTAATAGAATCATGTTTAAATACTCCTTAATTAGTAATAATATTATGCAACCTCATTGCACCAACTAATAATCTATGCTAGATAAGCTTGAGAAGTTCTTCCTTCATAAGAAGCCCTGGCTCCTTATATGTAATCTCGCCATTCTTAAAAATCATGATTGTTGGAATTGATGTAATGCCAAACTTTGCTGCAATCTCTCCTGCCCCATCAACATCGAGCTTGCAGAACTTAACATCTTCTCTCTCCTCAGCAAGTTCCTCAATAATTGGTCCTTGCATCTGACAAGGTCCACACCATGTTGCATAGAAATCTACCACAGTTACTCTATCTGTCTTTTCAACCTCAGCTTCCCAGTTGCTGTTGTCTATCATAATTACGCTCATAATTATCCTCCTTTTAGGTTTTAATATAATGACATTTTACATTGCCTCACAGCTGTCTTCAAGCATTCCTTAGAGAAATAACAATTTGAACAACAATTAAACACAAATGGATATTTATTCAGGCGATTTAGTGGTTAAAAAAAGGCAACCCATACGGGTTG
>LSQX01318359.1_pt1 | contig 27533 bp, 24 predicted proteins | sample 654561 | NCBI WGS metagenome assembly LSQX01 (sample SAMN04489861, study PRJNA283612) | anaerobic digester metagenome | isolation source: 4 biogas reactors fed with cattle manure at either 37C or 55C with and... | place: Denmark: Kongens Lyngby | collected 2014
TTCTTTACCCTCTCTTCCAACCCGGCGAAGAGCAGAGAAGAGATTTTTGCCTTGCTCAACTGGTCCGAACAACTGCAGGACCCGGAAAGCCTCTCCTTACTCAAGCTCATCAGGGGGAATATCGCGGCGGTGACCGACGGGATCCTGGGACCGTTCTTTGACGAGTTCCGCGAGTTGATCCAGGTAGATCTTTTCAGCCTGGAACAGGATCGGGACTTCGGCGGCTTGCGGATGAGCGTCGGCAAAGCGCTGGGCCGTGATGTTTTTCTTTCCTACAGCCGGAACCTGAGTACTTTGGCGGAAGAGATCTGGACCCTGGAAGGCCGGCTCACCCTTAACCTTTCGCTACTGGGCGAATATTCAACACACCAGGGCTGGCAGTGGCGGATCTTTTACAATCTCTGGTTATAACCGGCGGTGGGAAAGCATACCATACCTGCCGGAAAACTTTTTTGCAGGCAGGAAGGGAAAGTGTCTTGCATAACGAATTCCCTACTAGAAGCCAGTTAAGCTACAGAGGGGGATGATTTTTGTGAGGAAACTGACGAAGCTGGCCTGCTCGGGCCTGCTCTTACTCTTTCTTCTCCTTGCCGGTGCCGGCCTGGCACTGGCAGCGGAGCAACCGGTGGTTCTGGCGGTAGAGGTTACCGGTAACCGCCAGATCGCCGAGGAAACGATCTTGCGCGCCATCTCCAATATCCGGCTGGGAGAGGAGCTGGATGAAAATGCGGTGCGCAAGGACTTGCAAGCCATCCAAAACCTTGGTTATTTTAGCATGGTCGATGCGGATATCGCCCCTCTCTTAGGGGGGATTAAAATAATTATCAACGTCTATGAAAACCCCCTCATCAAAGAGTTCAGAATTACCGGGTTACAGAAGGCGGATCCGGCAGAGATTATCCCGTATTTCACTCAAAAAGAGGGAGATGTTTTTAACTACGTAAAACTCATGAAAGACCTGGAGAAAGCCTCCTACGACTTCCAGGAAAAAACCGGGCTGCAACTGGTTTTTCTTAGTAGCGAGGAGGATATCATCACCCCGGACGGGGTGGTCACGCTTCATCTCACCGAAGCACGGGTCGGCCAGATTATCATCAAAGGGCTGGAAAAAACCAAGGAACAGGTGGTAAAAAGAGAGCTTTCCCTGCAGGAAGGGGAGGTTTTAGACCTGAACCTCCTCCGGGAAGACCTGCAGCAATTATTCAGGCTGCAGCTATTCTCCGATATCCAGCCGCGGTTTGAGTACACCCCGTCACCGGAGGTTGTCGATGTTGTCCTGGAATTTAAAGAAGGAAGCACCGTGGGGTTGAATATGGGTTTGGCCTATGACCCGAAATTATCCCGCTTGGCCGGGAGTTTTGGGATCAGCGATTCGAACCTGCTTGGACTGGGGCAGAGAATTGCCCTGGAGATTTCGAGCACTCCGGGGATTGCCCAGCATACTAAGTTTATCTTTTACGAGCCCTGGTTGGATGAGAAGAAGACTTTTCTTTGGGTCAACTTGTATTCTATGTATGACTCGGATCTGAGAATACCTTCTTCGGATAAGAAGTATGCGGAGAAACGGACCGGCGCCGAAGTAAAATTAGGCCGGCCTGTCCTCAAGACCCTGCGGGTGGATACTTCGTTGCAAATAGAAAAGGTGGACGATTCACGGGAACCCGGTGAATATTGGAACAACAGTATCGGTTTGGGCATGACCTATGACCGGCTTATTTACAAAGGGTTTAATACCACCGGTGGTTACAGCGCCAGTATCGAAACGGCCGTCCATGGCGGCTGGCTGGGCGGGAAATATGATTTTAACGTGTATACGGCAGAGTTCAAGCAGTTCTATTCGCCCTGGGAGAAAACAACCCTCGGTTACCGGATCAAAGGCGGGACGATCGTCGGGACCCCCGGCGAGAGCGACCGGTTTTATCTGGGCGGCCCCTTAACTGTCCGGGGTTACCGGGACCGCCATGTCGAAGGGACCAAGTTTTTCCTGGCCAATGTGGAGTTACGCCAGCAGATGCCGGATAACGAATCCTTGTATCTTGTAGCCTTTTATGATGTGGGCTCGGTTGATTATGAGAAGTTCTACCACAGCTACGGCATAGGCGTACGTTACACCGTCCCCCTATTGGGCAAGCTCCGCTTGGATTACGGGTGGAATACGGAAACCGGGTCCCCGGAGGTTCATTTCTTTATCGAAGAGATGTTTTAAAATTATAAATAAAGGAAGGAGAGAAGGCCAAGTCCCGGGCGGCGGGAAATGCCGTCGTCCGGAACACCCCGCATCCGTGGGGCATGCCGCTGTTTGATGCAGAAAAAAAGGTTTTTAAAATTTGATTTTGGGATCTTTGGAGTAGTGCTTATCCTTGCCGGATTACTCTTCATCAGCCTCCCCGGCGAGGCCAAAAAAGGCCCTGATGTCGGGTATATCGACATGGAACACCTGCAACAGGTTTTACCCCAGTTTATTGAGGCGCAGCAATTCTACCGCGAGATGGAGACGGAACTCCGGTCTTTTGCCCAGTATAAAGAGACCGAGTTCCGGAATATGGTGGCCAGGTGGGAGCGGGAAAAAGAACAGGAACTCAAGGGGAAGGAAGGCAAAGAGCGGGAAGAGATTGAACAGAAATATGCCGTCAGAATAGAACAGGAAATTAGCAAGGTGGAAAAGGAGATCGAAAAGAAGCGGCAAGAACTATTGGCCCGTGCCTACCAGAAGATGGATGAAACCCGCCGTTGGCTGGAGGAGATCGTGGAAACCGTCGCCGATGAGGAGGGCATTTCCCTGGTTTTAGAGAAGAACGCTGTTTTTTACGGCGGGGTTGACTTGACCGAAAAGGTCCTCCAGGCCGCTGAGGATTAAACCGTCACAGGCGGGGCGTTGGCGCGCAACCCGCAGCCCTACGGCGTGCAGTAAAAAAAGGACTGATGTAAAATTAGAGGCAGGCACATTTTTCTCCTTATCATTCTTCTCTTTCTTTCCGCCTTGATCTTGCTGGGCGGGACTCTTTTCTTCAACCCCGGGATCGGAGAGGATCTTTTACCGTCCGGCAGTTTACAAGAGTTTTTCGCGTCAAGGCAGGATGCGGACTGGAAAACGTACCGCCGGGCTTTGCAGAGGGTTACTGCTTTTTTTTCTTTTTTCCAGAAACAGCCGGCGGTAGAGACCGGAGAGTCGCAGCGGGTTCCTGGGGAACCGGCGGGGGATGATGGGTTTGCCGGCTTTCAACGGGAAATCTTTGCTGAAAAAGATAAACTAACCGCAGAAACGCTCAAACGGCTGGAGGAAGCTCTCCGCCTGGAGATCGAGGCGAAACTGCGGCAGGAAAAAAAACGGCTCCAGCAGATGGCCGAGGAAGCAATCGGCAAAAAGCAAGAGGAATACGCGGAGAAACTGGCTGTCCACCACAGGGAGATCGAGGAGAAACATAAAGCACGCCTGGCGGATCTGCGTTTTCGCCTCCAGTTACCCGATCTCTCCGCTGAAGAGAAAAAGCGGATCGAGGAAGAGATCCGGGTTGTAGAACAACAGATAACCCGGGAAATTAAGGCAAAAACCGGGGAACTCCAGGCTGAGTTGGCGGTTTTTGCCAAAGGGCAACAGGCCGCCGTTGACGAGCAGTTGGACGAGTACAGGCGGCGGCTTTGGCGGGAAGGCCGGGCGTGGCTGCGGCAGGAGGCGGAACGCCTTGGCCGGGATTACCAGTAACCACCGAAGTTCGTGTTCTTCTTTGGTTTGCAGGTGAACCGGGTGAAGGAGGGCTTGACCATGGTCACTTTAAGCCGGCTGGCGGCTCTGGTCGGCGGGGAAGTAATCGGTAACGGGGATTTGGAGATTCAAGGGGTTTCCGGGATTGAGGACCCCCGGCCGGGCACAATTACACTGGTGGGCGGGGCAAAGGTCCTGCCACTGGCGGAAAAGAGCGCGGCGGCGGCTTTTATTTTCCCGAAAGACCTGCCGCTGCCTCCGGGATTGGCCGGGATTTCAGTAGAAAACCCCCGCCTGGCTTTTGCAAAAATTCTCCGGTTTTTCCACCCGCCACAGGTCTTTCCGGCGGGGATCCACCCTTCCGCCGTGATTGAGGAGGGGGTAAAATACGGGGAAGGCTGTTATATCGGCCCGCTGGTCTTTATCGGCAAAAATGTCACCATCGGCGACCGGGTGGTTATCCATCCGGGAGCAGTAATTGAAGAAGAGACGGAGATTGGCGATGAGACGGAGATCCACGCCAATGTCGTGATTAAAAACCACACGCTGCTGGGGAAGAGAGTGATTATCCATGCGGGTGCGGTCATCGGCAGCGACGGTTTTGGGTATGTTCCGGACCAGGGGAGGCATTTTAAAGTCCCCCAAATCGGCCGGGTAATTATCGAGGATGATGTGGAGATCGGGGCCAATGTCACCGTCGACCGGGCAACAATCGGGGTGACACGGATCAAAAGGGGAACGAAGATCGATAATCTAGTGCAAATCGCGCATAATGTGGAGATTGGCCAGGACAACCTGGTGGTGGCCCAGGTTGGGATTGCCGGCAGCGCCCGTTTGGGAGACCGCGTGACCCTGGCCGGCCAGGCCGGGATTAAGGACCACGTTACCATTGGCGCGGATACCGTCATTGGCGCTAGGGGAATGGTGATCGGGGACATCCCGCCGGGGGGCTTCTATTCGGGGCAACCGGCCCGTTCCCATGCCCAGGAGATGCGGATCCAGGCTGCCGCCGGCCGGTTGCCGGAATTGGTTAAGAAAGTGAAGGATTTGGAAAAACGCCTGGCCGGATTGGAACATAGCCTGCCTGCGGACGCGCGCGGGAATTCCCCGGAGAAATCAGATTGAGAGGAAAGGACGAAAAGGCGGGAGAATGAGGGAATGAAGATTGTCCACCGTTATTTGCTCCGGGAATACCTGGTACAGCTAGCATTTTGTGCCGCCGGCTTTCTGGTCTTGATGATCGGCAACCTCCTTTTTGAACTGAACCATCTTTTGGTGGGGAAAAGGACCTCCTTTTCCCTGGTGATGCTCTTGGTTTACTACCGGATTCCCATGATCCTGACAGATGCGGTTCCAGCGGCGGTGCTTTTTGGTATTTTGCTCAGCTTGGGACGGTTGGCCAAAGACCGGGAGCTTGATGTCATCCGTACCAGCGGGTTTAGCTTCCCCAAGCTTGCCGCCCCACTGATTATTTTCACCTTCCTCATTTCCACCGGTGTTTTCTTCTTCAATGATTATGTGGTCCCGGGCGCCAATGAACGTTTTCAACAGGAATTGCGGAAGTTGCTTTCCCGGGAGAAAGACCCCCTTTTTGAGGAGAATATCTTCTTTAAAGGCACAGAGAATACTTATTTTTATATCCGGCGCGTGAACCGGGAAAACCAGCGGATGGAAGGGATCTTAATCTATGAGGTGAAAAAGAAGGGTTTTCCCAGCCTGATCACGGCGGCTTACGGCTGGGTGGAAAACGACCGCTGGCAGTTGAATGAAGGGCTCATTTACGAGCTTGACGAAGAGGGTCATGTCTCGCTGGAGGCCAGCTTCACCCAGATGTTTTATGAAGTCGGGGAAGACCTGGAGACCTTTTTCAGCAGCGGGCGCAGTACAGAAGAGATGACCCGGGCGGAACTTAAGAGATATATAGAGCTTTTCGGGAGAAGCGGCTTTGACACCTCGGTCTTTGAAGTTGATTACCACCTTAAGGTTGCCGTTCCCTATGCTTCCCTGGTTTTGGCTTTTTTAGGTTTGCCTTTTGCCACCCTCATGGCAAGAAGCGGCAAGATTCTGGGGCTCATCGCCAGCCTGATTTTGATCTTGATCTTCTTCGTCTCCCAGGTGGTCTTCAGGACTTTTGGCGTTAACGGCATTCTCGACCCGTTCTGGGCGGCCTGGGCGCCGAATATCGCCTTTCTGCTCTTGGGAGGGGGTCTTTCTCTATTGCTGGTCCGTTAAGACACTACCCGCACGCGGAGGTGAACCCGGGTTTGCACGCGAAAAAAACCATTTTCTTCTGGATGATGGTCTTTTTTTTCTCCTCGCCCGTCATAGCGGGCGAACCCGGCGCGGCGCCGGGGTCACCTGGTATACCGGGCGGGACCGGCGGGGAGAAAGGGGTGCTGGTCGCCGAGAACCTCCGTTACGATTATGACCGGGGCGAAGTTGTCGCCCGGGGAAATGCCGTTCTGACTTACGGGGAAATAACGATCCGCGGCGAAGAACTCTTTATTAACCTGGAGGAGAATACCCTCACCGGGAGGTATGTGACCGTTGAGAAGGAGGACACCTCCTTCACCGGGGAGAATTTTCTCTATAATTATCAAAAAGACCGGGGAAGCATTGACAATTATTACTCTTTCAATTTGACCGAGGAGAACCAGCCCCTGATTATCCGGGGGGAGCGGGGGGAGATCGAAGGGGATCTCACCATTGTCGAGCGGTCATCCCTCACCGGTTGCGACCGGGAAAAACCCCATTACCACATGACCGCAAAAAAAGTCGAGTATTACCCGGACGACAAGATCATCTTCCGCCACCTGGTCTATTGGGAAGGGGGCGTTCGCCTCTTTTACCTGCCGGTAATGGTTATCTCCCTCAAGGAGCGGGAGAGCAACCTGGACCAGCCGGTGGTGGGTTATAACGATTATGACGGGTTCTATGTCAAACTGGTTTACCGTTATTTCATGAAATCCGGTTTCTATGGCCTCTTGTTGCTGGACTGGTTCGAACGTAGCGGCCTGGGACAGGGCGTGAAGCAGTATTTTCCCCTCGGGGGGGATAAAGATCTCTTTTTCAACTTTTATAATTTTAACAACTACCGCACCGGCGGGCGGGACATCCAGGCCGGCGCCGGCTGGTCGCATAAGCTGGGTCCGCTATACGATTATTCTTTGGATGCGGAGTACTGGCAGAAGAGTACTTTACAATGGCAGGGAAGCGATTACGGGACATTCGAATATGATGAATACCGGTTCCGGGCCGTGCTGAACGGGAAAGACCGGGTCTGGCCTTTTAACATCAATTTAGAAGGGGGAAAACGTTATTCCTATTCCGAGTATTACTTTTATCCCCGGGTGCAGTTGACCTGGCGGCCGTCTTCCCGGCACAGCGTGACCTATTCCGGCCGCCTGGACCACCGGGAACGCCCGGATACGCTCTCTGTCACGACGAGGTATATATATAACCTGCAGACCACCCATAATTTCGGCGGGTACCAGCTGCGGACGGAGGTTTATGAAGCCGCCGACCATTCGCCGGAACCACTGGCCAACTGGTATTCGCTGAACCGTTTGCCGTCGGTACGGTTGACAACGCCCGTTTACCGCTGGGGGGTCCTGGGTAATTACCGTCTTTACCTGGACTATCTACACCTGGTTAAAGTCCCCGACGGGCTGGAGGGCCACCGTACCGATCTGCACCTGCAGCGGAGCTTTTACACCCTTTGGCAGCGGGGTAAATTCACCCTCCAACTGGGCAGTTCTTTACGCCGGCAGGATTACTGGCTCGAGGAGGGGGAGTTCTCCAGGATGGCCTGGTCCATTGACCTGCAGGGGACCACCCGGTTCACCCCTTATTTTTCCTGGGAGAATACTGTCAGCTGGGTGGAGAGCGGCGGCAACACGCCCACGACCTTTTCCCAACTCATCAGCAACAGCTCTTACTATCTACCCAAAGGGAACCTCCGGACCAGGTTTTACTATAACGCGCCCCAGTTCCGGGCGGAGGTCCGCGGCGGCTATAATATGGGCGGGATTATAAACCCCTGGCACACGGTGTATGCCAACGCCAACTGGGAATTGAACGAATACAACCGGTTGGTCTTTAGCACCTCCTATAACCCGAATACAAGCCAGTTCGGGTTGGTCAATTTGACCTTCCGTTACCAACCGGATACGGAACGCAACATCAAGTTGGACGCGGTCTATGACCCGGTTAATGATATCTGGTCCACCCTGGATCTGGAGACCCGGTTCCGGCAGAAGCTCGCCGGGAACCTGGAGGCCAATTTTGATCTACGTTACAGCTTCTTTGGGGACGGCTTCGAACGGGCCCGGGTGGGATTGGGCTACGATTGGCATTGCCGCCAGTTTTACTTCGGGTATAACTTCATCGACCGGGAATACTCTTTCCAAGTCTGGTACAAGATTCTTCCCGAGACAGGCTTTACCTTCGGCAGCGGGCAGGCCGGTTTTGCCTGGCCCGGTTCAGGCTAGGAGAATGTGGGATGCGCTATTTTAAAAAACTCCGGAAACTGCTTGGCTCCAAAATCCTGTGGTCCCTGTTGGTTGCCGGTTTTATCATCTGGACGCTTATGCCCCATAAAGAGGAGAAGCTTATTCCCCAAGGTAAAGAAGGGTTTACCCTTTACGGCGTCACCTTAGTCGGGCGTGACCGGCGGGGGCGGCTTTGGGAGGTCCGGGCGGGAGAGGTCTGGCAGGCGAAAAACGGCAATGAGGTGTACTGCACCGGCGTGGAGCGGGTTGTGGTTTACACTGAAGACCAGAAGGAGGATTTTTCGTTCAGCTCCGCCTGGGCGCACCTGCTGCGCAAGAAAGACCACTTGAAGCTCGGCGGCGGGATCCGCGGCCGGCTGGAAGGGGGTATTTTCAGCACGGAGGAGGCGGAGATTAACCTGGAAACCAGGGAGATTATCTGCCCGCAGCCGGTCGTTTTCACCAGGGATGATCTGCAGATCTCCGCCGGGCGGATGGAGGGGAATATCGACAAGGAAGACCTGCTTTTTAGTGAGGAAGTTCTCATCGAGAGAAAGGGAGAATTCCGCATTCGCGGGGAGGCCCTCCGCTATTGGGGGGAGAGGAAACACTTCGAATTACTGGGAGGAGTGGAACTGGAGTTATGAGAAGATGGGCGGCAAACCGCCGGGACCGGCAGACCCCGTTGGTGGCGAGCGGGCGTATCCTGCTCCTTCCTCTCCTCCTGTTCTCACTGGTGCTGTTCCCGGAGACGGCACGGGGGGAAGAGAAAAAGACCGAGCAGGTCCGGATAACCGGGATCAACCGGATGTGGGGCGATACGGAAGGCGAAAAGACTTATTTAGAAGGGGACCTGGTGATCACCAAGGGCGATACCGTGATTTATGCCTCTTCTGCCGAGGTGATAAAGACCGGCGAGGGCGACCGTGCCCGGAAGGCACGGTTGAGCGGCGGGGTGCGCCTCTTCCAGGATGAGTTGAGACTGGAAGGGGCGGAGATGGAATTTGCTTTTGATGAGGACTGGGCGGTTTTTAAGGGGGATGTCCGGCTGGAAAGGGAGGAAGTAAAGGACGCCGCCGGCGAGGTGGAGAAAGAAGGGATCGTTCTCTCCTGCGATTATCTGGAGATCGAGACCGAGCGGAAAGATTTCCAGGCTACGGGGAATATCTCCCTTGTGCACAAAGAGTTTACCGTCACCGCCGCCGCGCTGACCTATGAGGACGCCGGTGAAACCCTCCTTTTCACCGGAGGATTTTTCCTTTTCCGCGAGAAAGAGAATATGAAAGGCGAGGAATTATGGATCGACCTGAAAGAAGAGGTCTTTGACGCCCGCCGCGGCGTGGAACTCTATTTTGAAGTCGAAGAAGAGGAAGAAACAAAAGAAGAAGAAGCAAAAGAAGAAGAAGTAAAAGAAGAAGAGGGCGAAGGAGAAGGGGAAAGAACCGGAGAAGAAGGGGAAGTGGCGGAAGAAGACGGGAAAGAAGCGGGGGAAGATGAAACGGGAAAAGAAGGGGTAGCAGAAGAATAAAGAGGTTGTGCAAAAGGTATCCGGGAGGAGAACGGTGTGGAAAGAGCTTTAGCCCCCGGCGGGAACAGGAAAGAAGAGAATTTCGGCGGCGAAGAGGTCAGGACGTCCCGGGGGTCTTTTTGCCGGATTGAGGAGTTGTTGCCGGAGAGAATCGTCCTTCCCTTTCCCGGCCCGGAATTAATCCTCAATAATTTGCAACTGGTTTACGGGATTGGTCCCCGGACAGCCGCGGCTTTGCGGGAGGACGGCTACGACAACCTGGAGAAACTGGCCGCCCATCCCAAGTGGGGGCCGGCGGCAGCGGAGGTTCTCCGCCTGATCGCGCGGAAAGAACTCCGGCGCCTCCGGGGTTACGGCGCGCGGGAAGAGGAATTGATCGGCTTTTTTTCCCGCCCGGAAATCGTCTTTATTGACCTGGAGACCACAGGTTTTTCACCGGCGCAGCCCCTCTTTCTCGTGGGGTTGCTCTTTTTCACCGGGGAACGCCCGTGCCTTCTCCAGCTATTAGCCAGGGATTACGGGGAAGAAGAAGCGGTCCTGGAAGCGGCTAGCGGGCTTTTATCCCGGTTTAAAGTGGCTGTATCCTATAACGGGCGGAGCTTTGACCTCCCTTACCTGGCGGCGCGGATGCGTTTCTTTGGCCTGCCACCGGTGGAAATCCCCCATCACCTGGACCTGGTCCACCAGACCCGGAGGTTTTTCCGGCGGCACCTTCCCAACTGCCGGTTGCGTACGGCCGCCCGTCACCTGCTGGCCCGGGAAGAACCGGACGGGCTCCCCGGGAGCCTTGTCCCTGCCGCCTACCACAGTTTTGTAGCCACCGGGGAAACAGGGTTAATGAGGGAGATTCTCCGGCATAACCGTGAAGACCTGCTGGTCCTGGCAGAGTTGGTCAAGGTGATTGGGGAGAAATGGAAGGAGATGACCGGTCATGCTGATTAAAGAGATTGTTCAGGAAGGAAGAGTGGAAGGGGTTTACATGGTCCTCGAGTGCCGGCGGCGGGTCGCCAGGAACGGGAAACCCTTTGCCGACATAAAGCTGGGTGACAGGAGCGGCGAGATTGCATTGAAAGTCTGGGATGCGCCGGAGGAAATCTTTACCCGGCTGGAAAAAGGGCAGGTAATCCGCTTGACAGCCGTAGCCGGGAATTATAATAACATAATTCAGCTGGAAGCCGACGGGAAAGAGGATTTTTACCGGATCTGCCGGGAAGGGGAGTACGATCCAGCCAATTTTTTGCCGGTTTCACCGGTGCCCCCGGCCGAATCATGGCGGGTTTTGGATGAGGCCTGTGCCCAAGTGGAATTGGCGCCTTTCAAAGAATTGCTGGGGAGCTTTTTTCAGGACCCCTCTTTTCGTGAGGAGTTTGCCCGGGTCCCGGCGGCCCTCCGCCATCACCACGCCTACCTTGGCGGCCTCCTGGAGCACACGGCCGGGGTGGTTACCATCTGCCAGACGGCTTTGGCCCATTACCCCCGGGTGAACCGGGATCTGCTGCTCACCGGAGCCCTCCTCCATGATCTCGGCAAGGTGCGGTCTTACCAGATCGGCGCCGGGTTTACCAGCACCGATGAGGGAAAGCTCCTTGGCCACCTGGTCATCGGGATTAATATGGTCATGGAAGCCATAGCGGAGATCCGGCGGCGCCGGGGGGCGGCTTTTTTCCCCGCCACCCTCGAACTGCCCCTCCTCCACCTGCTCGCCAGTCACCACGGGAACATGGAGTGGGGTTCCCCTGTCGAACCGGTTTTACTCGAGGCCTGCCTCTTGCATCATGCCGACTATATGGACTCCGAAGCCGCCAAATACCGGGAGGCGGTCCGGAACGGGCCGGCGGAAGCCGGCTCCTGGACGCCGTATAACCCCAACCTCAGACGTTCAGTCTACCTTCCTGATTTGCAGTGGGAAGCGCCGGCAGCGGCGGCGGAAGAACCCGCCGGAGAACCGGCCAACGAAGAACCAACCCTTGAGAAATGACCCTCCCGGCCGTCTTTGCACAGTGCGGGAGGAATCCGGAGTGAAACAATTTGCGGAAGAATTTGCGGGTGGCATTTCATACCTTAGGCTGTAAAGTGAACCAGTTTGACACGGCCGGGCTGGCCGAGAAATTCCGGGAACGGGGCTTCGAGGTGGTTTCCCCCGGCGAACAAGCCGATATTTACGTGGTGAATACCTGCACGGTAACGAAGACCGCGGAGCAAAAGGCCCGGCAGTTGATAAGGAAGATTAAAAGGGAAGACCCCGGCGCCGTTCTGGCGGTGACCGGTTGTTATGCCCAGACCAACCCGGAGAGCGTCAAGGCCCTCCCCGGCGTCGACCTGGTGACCGGGGTGGCCGGCCGGGAGAACCTGCCCGAGCTTGTCGAGGAGTATCTCGCCTCCGGGCTTCCTTTAGCACAGGTGCTTCCGGAAGAGCAGGCGGAGATGGGCTTTTACCGGCCGGTCTTCACCGATAAGACCAGGGCTTTTCTGAAGATCGAAGACGGCTGCGATTCTTACTGCAGTTACTGTAAGATCCCGTTTGCCCGGGGTCCGGTGCGCAGCCTTCCTCCCCCCATGGTCCTCGCAGAACTCCGCCGTTTTTTCGACCTCGGTTTCAAAGAAGTGGTTTTAGTCGGGATTCACCTGGGCCACTACGGCCGCGATCGCGGCTGGAACCTGGCCGGGCTCTTGCGGATGATCGTCCAGGAGATGGCAGAGGCCTTCCGGGGCGGAAGTTTCCGCTTGCGCCTGGGGTCCCTGGAACCGGTGGATATTACGGCAGAGTTTATGGAGGTCTTTTTTAAGGCCGGTTTTCTCTGCCCGCACCTGCACATCCCCCTCCAGAGCGGGAGCCGTTCTGTGCTTGCGCGGATGAACCGGCCGTACACCCCGGAAGAATATGCCCGCCTCCTGGCGGATCTCCGGCGGCATCTGCCGGATCTGGCTGTTTCCACCGATTTAATGGTTGGCTTTCCCGGTGAAAGCGAAGAGGAGTTCCAGGAAACCCTGGATTTCCTGGAAAAGCAGGAATTCTCCAGGGTGCATGTTTTCCCGTTTTCACCGCGGGAGGGGACGCGCGCCGCAGAAATGCCGGGACACCTCCCCCGGCGTGTAATCGAGGAAAGAAAAAAAGCGGCGTTGGCGGTGGCCGGCCGGGTGGCCGCCGGTTACCGGCAGGGGCTTTTAGGTAAAACCGAAGAAGTTTTGGTGGAAGAAGAGACGGCCCCCGGTTGCTGGGAAGGCCTTTCCGGCCGGTACCTGCGGGTGAGGCTGGAAGGCTCCTTTACCGGCGGGACTTTTGTTCCCGTCCGGATTATTAATGCTGACCGGGAACCCCTTTTGGGCCGGCCCTTGGAGAAAGAGGAAGAGAAAAGTTGATTTTCCTAAAGGATTTTTTTTTCTTTTGTCGAAATGCTAAATAATTGAGGAGGTAAAAAAAGTGAGCGATTGTCTTTTCTGCCGGATCGCCCGGCGTGAGGTACCGGCGGAAGTAGTCTTGGAAACAGAGGAGGCTTTGGTTTTCCGGGATATTAATCCTGTAGCCCCCACCCATTTGCTGGTTATCCCCAAAAAACATGTGGGCAATATCCTCGATCCCCAACTGCCCAAAGAGGAAAAACTGGCGGGAGAGTTGTTCCGCGCCGTGCAGATGGCGGCGGCGAAAACCGGATTAACCCCGGGAGGTTTCCGTACGGTAATCAATTACGGCCCGGATGCCGGAGAGACGATCCCCCACTTACACCTACATGTTATCGGTGGTAAGCAACTCTCATGGCCGCCCGGGTGATTTCCCGAGCATACGCGTAGCGCCTGACTTTGTACGCCGCGTGTAGTGCGCGGCAAATATTATTTATCTGTCCCGAAACAGCCAGGCCAGAGAAGATAAGGGGCGGGGGATCCTGTTTGTTCTGGATTGAAATGCGGGCAGCGGAGGGAGGGAAGGATACCTTATGGCAGAAGTAAAAATCGGCAAGAATGAATCGCTGGACAGTGCTCTGCGCCGCTTTAAACGGCAATGCCAACGTTCGGGAATTCTGGCGGAAATCAGGAAGAGAGAGCATTATGAGAAGCCGAGTGTACGCCGGAAGAAGAAAGCCGAAGCCGCCCGAAAAAAACGGAGATCATCATAAGAACGCTTGCTAAAGGTCCGCCCAATTTAGTTCGGGGGGACCTTTGTTCTACTCCCCCGCTTTTTTACCGGGGTAAAAGGAAAAGGGGTGTGAAAATGCGGAAAATAAAAGGGTTTAATCTTTTTACCGTCTTTCTCCTCATCCTGGCCTTGATGTTCACTTTTGCCGTTTACCGCCGGGTAGAGGAGGAAAACTCCAACACCCTTTATCTCATCTCCCTGAAAGGAGCGGTTTCAGGCGGGATGGCCGACTTCCTGGAGCGGGGGCTTAAGGAAGCGGAAGACCGGAGAGCCGAAGCCGTCCTCATCGAATTGAATACTTTTGGCGGGTTTGAGGATGCCATGGCGGAGATCGGTGATCTGATTACCGGAACCCGCTTGCCGGTTTATATCTATATTCGCGGGCGGGCCATTTCCGCCGGAGCTTATATCGCCTTGAGCGGCCAAAAGATTGTTATGGCGCCGGATGCGGTGATTGGCGCCTCCCAACCCCGGACTGTGGAAGGACAAGAAGTGCCGGAGAAAGAGATGGCGGCGATGAGAAAGATGTTCCGGGCGGCCGCCGAAGCCCGGGCGGAAAGGACCGGCGTACAGTTGGACCCGCTGGTGGCGGAGGCGATGGTCGATCCGGAGGTGGAGATTGAGGGGGTAGTCGCCCGGGGCGAGCTTTTGGTCCTCACCGCAAATACCGCATTGGAACTGGGTTATGCCGATCTGATCGCCGAGAACCGGGACGTTGCCCTTTCCGCGCTGGGTTTGGATGGATTAACCATTGTCCAGGTGCGGCAGACGCCGGTCGAAGGGTTGGTGCGTTTTTTGACCGATCCCGTCGTCAGCCCGCTTTTGCTCAGTATTGGTTTTGCCGCCCTTATTATTGAGCTGTTTACGGCCGGTTTCGGGGTAGCGGGCATTCTGGGCCTCACCTGTCTGGGTCTTTATTTTGGCGCCCGCCTCTTTTCCGGCCTGGCCGGAATCGAAGCTGTCTTCCTGTTTGTCATCGGAGTTGTCCTCCTGGCGGTTGAGGCCTTTGTGATTCCGGGCTTTGGGGTCGCCGGGATTTTAGGGCTGGCTTCCATCGCCGGGAGTATTGTACTCAGTTACACCACGAGCAGCCAGGGCTTGCTTGCCCTGGGGATGGCCATTTCCTGGACGGCGTTCCTAACGGCCGTCGCCTTCCAGTATCTCCGGAAAAGCAGGGTTCTGGAGCGCCTGGTCCTGCAGACTAGCCTGAGCACTGAAGAAGGCTATTCCTCCGGCCCCCTTTACGATGATTACCTTGGGAAAACCGGGATTACCATCAGCCCCCTGCGCCCGGCCGGGAGAATCGAGTTTGAAGACGGGGAGCGGCTGGATGTGGTCTCCGAAGGCTCTTATATCCCCGCCGGGAAAAAGGTGAAAGTAATTAAGACAGAAGGACGGCGGGTCGTGGTCCGCGAAATTGCGGAGGACGGCGAGGGATAAAGGGAATAAAGGGAAAGAATTGAAGGGAATAATGGGATAAAGGGAAAAAAGAAATAATAAGGGCAAAAACAGGCGCGCGTGCGTCATTGAATTAAAAAGGAGGGCTGAAAATGGAGTTTGTAACCATAATCATTATTGCCGTTGTTATAATCTTTGTTTTATTCTTCTTTAACTTCATCCCCATTGGTTTGTGGATCTCCGCCCTGGCGGCGGGTGTGCACATCGGCGTCTGGAACTTATTCACCATGCGCCTGCGCCGGGTGCCGCCGGCACAGATTGTTTTGCCCATGATCAAAGCGGTGAAAGCCGGGTTGGATGTTACCGTGAACAAGCTGGAAGCCCATTACCTGGCCGGCGGGAACGTGGACCGGGTGGTCAACGCCTTGATCGCCGCCCACCGCGCGGATATCGGCCTTACTTTCGAACGGGCGGCCGCCATTGATCTGGCCGGGCGGAATGTTTTAGAAGCGGTACAGATGAGCGTTAACCCGAAGGTAATTGAGACGCCGGTCGTCTCGGCGGTAGCAAAAGACGGGATTGAGCTGAAGTGCATGGCCCGGGTGACGGTGCGGGCCAATATCGACCGGCTGGTGGGCGGCGCCGGCGAAGCCACCATCATTGCCAGGGTCGGCGAGGGGATCGTTACCACCGTCGGTTCCTCACCCACCCACAAAGAGGTGTTGGAGAACCCCGACCTGATCTCCAGAAATGTGCTGGAGAAAGGTTTGGATGCCGGGACGGCTTTTGAGATTCTCTCCATTGACATCGCCGATGTGGACGTGGGGCGGAACATCGGGGCGCAGTTACAGATCGACCAGGCGGAAGCCGATAAGAATATCGCCCAGGCCAAGGCGGCGGAACGCCGGTTTGCCGCGCTTGCCCGGGAACAAGAGATGCGGGCCCGGGTGCAAGAGATGCGTGCCCATGTGGTCGAGGCCGAGGCCGAAATCCCGAAGGCCATAGCGGAAGCCCTGCGCAGCGGCAGGCTTGGGGTAATCGATTATTACCAGTTGCAGAATATCAAGGCTGATACAAGCATGCGGGAGTCCATCGGGCAGATGGGCGCCAGGCCCACCCCTGGAGAACAAGGAGAGAAAAAGGAGAAATAGGAATAGGGGGGTTGCCAAGTGGACTGGATCTGGTTGATCTTTGTCCTCTTCTCGGTGGTCGCCGGCCTGCTGGAGAAATTGGCAAAGCAGAAAATGGAAAGACCGGCGCGACCGGCGCCGGGTTCCCCACACCCGCCCGGTGAAGGCCGTTTTTTCCTGGATGAACCGGAGGAAAAGAAAAACCCAAGCCGGCCCGGGGAGAGAACCTGGCGGGAAGTACAGGCGCCCGCCGGCCGGCGCCCGGCAACGCCAATGAGCCCTGGCGGTGAACCGGTTTTTTGGGCGGAAGATATCATAGCCGGTCCGGAAGAGGGATGGGTTGGCGAATCCAGTGAAACCGGGGAATTCTGGGAAAGCCAGCAGGATGAAATAGGGAGAATAAGGCGTAAACCTTTCCCGGGCGAGGAGAGCCGGGAAGAACCACTACCGCCAGGAGGGTGGAAGGAACCGGAGGTTTTCCTTTCCGCCCTGGTTTTGGCCCACGTCCTGAAGAGGCCGGATTTTAGAACCCTTCCCTGGCAACGCCGGCTGTAGACGGCGCCGGCCCGGACCTGAGGGTTGTACCAGGATACGCAGTGCACCTGTACAAAAGAGGGGCAGAGCCCCTCCTTTTTTTATTGTGCTTTTTCCCGGTTCCCGGGCATAAGTTAAAAAAGCCGGTGTCACTCTGAAAGGGGGAGAAGAGATGTTCCGGCTTTTTTCTGAAGAACTGGTAAACCGGTGGATGGATGAAAAAACTGCCCGCCTTTTCCAGGAGGAGGCTTCCGCCCTGCCCGGGCTGGTCCTTAATGAGCGGGAGGAAGCCGATTTGAAGCTCCTGGCCAACGGGGCGTATACCCCGCTCCGCGGCTTTATGGACCAGGATGATTACCTTTCGGTATTGGCCAGGTGCCGCCTGGCCGACGGCAGCCTTTGGCCGCTCCCCATAACAATGGCGGTGACTCCTGAAAGAATACGGGAGCTTCCCCGTTACGGGCCGGTTGCTTTACACAGCAAAAACGGGGAACTTTTGGGCTGTCTTTTTCTCTCCAGAATATACAAGAGAAACCTCAGGGAGGAAGCGCGGTTGGTCTACGGAACCGAGGACCGCCGGCACCCGGGGGTGGCCCGTCTGATCCGGGAAGGGGAGTACCTGGCCGGGGGGAAGGTTTTGGTCCTGCGCCGGCCGGAAAACTACTGGTCCTTGCCGTGGGAGCCGGCGGAGACCAGAAAAACTTTTAAAGAAAAGGGCTGGAAAAAGGTGGTGGGATTTCAGACCCGCAACCCCATCCACCGGGCCCACGAATACCTGCAGAAAACCGCCATGGAGATGGTGGACGGCCTCTTTCTCCACCCGTTGGTGGGGGCGACCAAAGAGGAGGACCTGCCACCGGAGATCCGGCTCCGCTGCTACCGGGTTTTACTGGAGAATTATTACCCCCGGGACCGGGTCCTGCTAGGGGTCTTCCCGGCGGCCATGCGTTACGCCGGGCCGCGGGAGGCGGTCTTTCATGCCCTGGTGCGGAGGAATTACGGGTGTACCCATATGATTATCGGCCGGGACCATGCGGGTACCGGCGGGTATTACCGCCCCGACGAAGCCCAGGATTTCTGTGAGAAATTCGGTGATGAACTGGGAATAACTATTCTCAGGTTTGACAACGCCTTTTATTGCCGGAAATGCGGGCAGATGGCGACAGCCCGCACCTGTCCCCACCCGCAAGACTCCCGCCTCTCCCTGAGCGGCACCCGCATCCGGGAGTTGTTGGAGAAAGGGGAGGAACTCCCGGCTGAACTCACCAGGCCGGAAGTGGCGGAGATCCTCCGGGATTATTACACACGCGGGGGAGACCGCCCAGGTGACCGGGACGTGATTATGGAGAGCCAGGCAGGCGCGCCTCCCGGCCGGATCCTTCCTGGACAGGAGCTTCCCAGAGGGGAAGGGAAAGAATAGTTATGAGTTTTTATTTTTTGTTAATACTTTTCTCTCACCGCCCGGAAAGGAGTTTTCCGGGCAGTGTTGAATATATATGATATTTATCCGGAAGAAGCACCCTTTAAGGTTTGGAGGTATAACCATGGAAAAGGAATTAAAGTTTAGCTCCCGTACCAACACACTGGAACAGCGCGTTTATGAGTACCGGCTCCAGGATGTCGATGAACCCAATTTATATAGACACCTGTATAGTTATGACGAGGCCCCCAAGATCCCCTTCAACCACAGGCATGTACCGATGCGCCCGCCGGCTGAGATCTGGATCACGGACAGCACTTTCCGCGACGGGCAACAAGCCAGGGAGCCTTATACAGTGGAACAGATCGTCCATTTATATAAGCTCCTGCATAAATTGGGCGGGCCCAAGGGGATCATCCGCCAGACCGAGTTTTTCCTTTATAGCAAGAAAGATAAGGAAGCGGTAGAACGTTGCCTGGCTCTGGGTTATAAATACCCGGAGATCACCAGTTGGATCCGGGCGGTTAAAGAAGATTTCCAGTTGGTCAAGGCAATGGGGCTGAAAGAAACCGGGATTTTGGCCAGTTGTTCCGATTATCATATCTTCAAGAAGTTGAAGATGACCAGAAGACAAGCGATGGAACAATTCCTTTCCATCATTAAGGCCGCCCTTGAGATCGGCGTTGTTCCCCGGGTCCACTTGGAGGATATCACCCGCGCCGATTTTTACGGGTTTGTGGTGCCCTTCGCCATTGAACTGAACAAGCTCTCGGAAGAGAGCGGGATCCCGATTAAGATCCGGGCTTGCGATACCATGGGGTTCGGGGTGAGTTATCCCGGCGTCGCTTTACCCCGCAGTGTTCCGGGGATCATTTACGGTCTCTGGCACCATGCCGGTATCCCCAGCGAACGGTTGGAATGGCACGGGCATAACGACTTTTACCGGGCGGTGGTCAACGCCGGAACGGCCTGGCTTTACGGGTGTGCCGCGGTCAACTGTACTTTGCTGGGGATCGGCGAACGGACCGGGAACTGCCCGTTGGAGGCTATGGTCTTTGAATATGCGGGCCTGCGGGGGACGATGGACGGGATGAATCCCCAGGTGATTACAGAGATCGCCGAGTACTACCAGAACGTAATCGGTTACAAGATTCCCCCCATGACGCCGCTGGTCGGTAAGCATTTCAATTTTACCAGGGCGGGAATTCATGCCGACGGGTTGCTGAAAGATGAAGAGATCTATAATATCTTCGACACGGAGAAACTCCTCAACCGCCCGGTGATGGTGGCGGTTAACCAATACTCGGGGCTCGCCGGTTTGACTTTTTGGATTAATCAGTATTTTAACCTTAAGGGCGACCGGATGATTGATAAGAAAGACCCGCGCCTGCTTCCGCTGAAGGAATGGATCGACGAACAGTATGCCGCGGGGCGGAATACGGTAATCGGCGATGAAGAGCTGGAAGCGGTGATGGAGAAAATCACCCCGGAGCTCTGGGAAGAGGTCAACCGGAGATAGGGGAAAAGACCCCCTTTACCGGCGCCACAGAATTGTCATTTTCCCTCCACGGTTTTACCATATTTCCCTGTTACAATTAAGGCAGGGACGGAAAGTGGAAGACAGCGGCTTTAGAAAACAGGAAAAACCGGCAAGGAGGTTGGAAAGATGCGGCTAAGAAGAGCTATCCTGGGCGCTGGAATCATCATTCTTCTCCTGGTGTCCACCGGTGCAATGGCTGCCGGTTGGGGCGGCTGGGGCGCGCATATGCGCGTTGGCCAAAGGGTAAGAGGTGAAGACGGGGGAGGGATCTGCCTCCGGTACTTGCACCGGAGTGGTCTTGATCTCACACCCGAACAGGAAGAGCAGATCCTCACTCTCAGCCAGGAGTTTTACCAGAAAAGCCTGCCTTTGCGCCAGAGATTGCAACGGCTCAGGCTGGAATTGCGGCGGCTCTGGGCGGAAGAAAAACCGGATGAAGCGGCAATCAACGCAAAACTGACGGAAATGACCCCGCTCCGAATTGAGTTAAGGGCCATGGCCATGGAAACACGGGAAAAAATCAGAAAAGTTCTTACTCCCGAACAATTGGAAAAGTTGGAGTCTGCCGGCGGCAGGGTTTTCCAGCGGAGAAGGGGACGGCGGTGAACGCGCGTACAGATGCGCATAAGCGAGACAAAAACCCCTCTGACCGGGTCTTTTGACCCGGTCTTTTTTTTTAGAAAATATTCTAAATTAAAACAATAATTTTTGCTGAAAAAAAAGGAAATTAAGCTTTAATGTCAAATATTTAACTTGAAATCAATCAAATGGTTAAGATTTATTTCGTCAATTTCCTTAAGAAGCTTATTAATCATTATTAAACATTATTAATCAGTTTATTATCTCTAAAGGCCGGTTATACGGCTGAGGTAAAAAAGTAGGGAGGATTATACATAAATGAAGAGAATCGCTCTTTTTACCTGTGGGCTTTTCCTGATATTACTTCTTACCGCTAGCATAGGGGGTCCGGTCGCCGCCGCAACGAGGGAGATGCCGCCCTTGACCGAAGTGCCGGTAAACCTCCGGCTGGTGGATGAGGAAAAAAGGACGCTGACCGGAGAGAAGACAGTGACGATCGAAGTGACCAGGGGAGGACTGAAAGATCCGGCGGTCTTAAATTCCGGGCTGCGCATTAAAGACGGGATCGGGCAGTTTGTTTATATCACCCCGGCAACGCCCGGCCCGGCGGAGATTAAGATTATCGATCCGGAAACCGGAAAGATATTGGAAAAGATTGTTTTTTATATCATTGAGCCGGAACCGCCCCTCCTGAGGGACGAGACGGTTCTGGTCACCCAGGTTGCCGGCAGGGCAGAGATTCAACCCGGTGACCGGCTGTTGCATTCAGGTGAAAAGGTGACCGCCGGCGTTGCCGTGATCACCGTTGGCGATTCCTGGGTAAACCTGGAGTTGTTAGATGGGTCGCGGATAATTGTTCAGCCCGGTACGGTTTTGCGCTTTTCTTCCGTAAAAAGAGGGGTTAGGGCAGGTAAGGAGGTCCGGCTCAATTTGGTTTCCGGACAAATTTTTATTACCGCCCACGCCCGGGATTTTGCGGGAGAAAGCAGCATTTTACAGGTTCGCACTCCCGGTGCGGATTTCTATGCCCGCAACGGGGCCTTTGAGTTTGCGGTCTCCAACAAGGGAGCAGAGGCCGTTGTTTACCAGGGTGAATTACTGATAGAGGATGGGGAGAGCGGCCTTCTCTTCCCGGTTGCCCAGGGAGAAAAAGCGCTGCTGCCAACGGGGGGCGGGTTCCCAAATTACTCCTCGCACCGCCTGACTGCGGAAATGCGCGAGGATATTTTGCGGATCGAGGGTTTCCTGAGTAAGGAGTCAACCGTTTTTAAGGCCTCTCCCGATTTCACCTTCCGGACCGGCGGGTCTTTCACGGTTATGGAAGGGTTTCCATATGCTATTTTCAAACTGAAACCGCAGTTTTACAAAACTTCCGGCGCGAAGTTCAGCGTTGGACTGGAATTGCCTTTCGTCTTTGATCAGTCCACCGGCATCTTGAAACTTGGCAGCCTTGATCGATCGATCAATCTGGGCCCTGTTATTGACTGGGTAAAATTTGAGAATGACTTTTTCTTCCTGAACTACGGTTTCTTCGAGGAAGGACTGACCTATGGGTACGGCTTGCTTTTTGGGGATTATGTCAGCAAATCCAATTTTGGGGATTTTCTCGATACTTTCATTTTCCTAGGTTATATCGATGATTCTATTTCCTTGAATTATACCGGCAAGTCTACAAGAAGAACCCATTTTGGGATACACACCGGCGACGGCCTGCGGATTGAGGTGTTGGCTCCCTGGAACATCCGGAACTTTTCCTCCGGGGGTTTCGACAGCAATTCGCTGTATGTCGTCCGGCTTGAGGAGGCCTATCAATTTAGCCGCTCTCACCTGGGGTTGGGGCTTACCTATATTACTGATGGTAATTTTAAGAGGGATTTGGGGCCTTATGGCGGGGGAATTGCCGACCAGGGTCTTGCCTTTGATGCGGGGTTCTTTATCACAGAAACCTTCCAGCCTTATATGGAAGCGGCTGTTCTCAAATTATCATCCTCCGCTTACGGTTTAGGGGTTGAAGCAGGCGTGCTGGGAAAGACGAGCAGTTTCCGTTACCGTGTGGGCCTCCGCTCCCTGGGAAAATGGTTTCACCCCAACTACTTCGGCGGCGATTACGAGCTGAAAAAGGCCGACACTCTCAACGCCCTTTTTGATCCGGACGGGATTTACTATTATGAAAGACCTCTAGCCCCGCTTAATGACCCGGTTTATCATGAGGCGGCGCAGGGCTTTTATATAGGCGTTGGGGTTACGGCAGGGAAGATCCTCTCCCTTGACCTTTCCTTTGAAGATACAACCAGGAACGATCCCTACTTCCCGCTCCTCACCGGCAAACTGGAGCTTACCTTGCCGTCGCTGGGGCTGGTCCCGGCAATCTCCGCCGGTGTTGATTACCGTTGCTACCAGTTTTCCGGGTTTGATAGTATTCCGGATGTCAATACCGTTTACACCGGTTATATTGAAGCCATGTTGACCAGAGGGGTATTTGCCATTTATAAAAAGACATACATCCCCCAGGTTGATCAAAGCCTTCAGGAGTTAAGCCTGGAGGTCCGGTGGTAAAAACAAAGATCATCCGGGCGGAAGTTGGTGTCCACAACCATCAACAGGACTGCCTTTACCATGGGGATTGATATAGTTCATAACATGGACAATTATGTGATTATGTGGTAGTATTTAAGTGCAGAGAAAAAATCCGGGAGGTCTAGCGGTTGGCAATAGGAAAGAAGCGACTGGGAGACCTGTTGGTGGCAACAGGATATATCACCCAGGAAGCGCTCCAGGAAGTTCTTAAAGAACAAAACCGGACCGGGGAACGGTTAGGCCGGATTCTGGTTAACAAAGGATATATAACCGAGCAAAACCTTATTGAAGCCCTGGAATTCCAGTTGGGTATCCCCCATGTGGTCCTGGCAAAAAGAGAGATCCCCCAGGAGGTTGTGGCGGCGGTTCCGGAACATATCGCCAATAAGTATAAGGTCTTCCCGGTGGAGAAGGAAGGCAACCGCCTGGTCCTGGGGATGGTGGACCCCACTGACGTGGTGGCCTTGGACAACCTGCGCCTCTTGCTGAATGTGGAGATCCAACCGGTGATTGTGACGGAAGAAGACTTGCAACGGGCGTTAGGTAAGTATTACGGGATCCAAGGGACTGTGGCGGAGGTCTTTAAAGACCTGGATATCGAGTTTGAAGAGGAAAAGAAAGAAGAAGAACCGGCAGTCGAAGAACTGGTGGAGGACGCGCCCATTGTCCGCCTGGTGAACCTCATCATCAGCCAGGCGGTGAAAGAACGGGCCAGCGACATTCACCTGGAACCTTCCGAAAAGGAACTGGTCGTCCGCTACCGGGTGGACGGGGTACTCCGCCGGATGATGACTTCGCCAAAGAATACCCAGGCGGCCATAATTTCCCGGGTGAAAATTATCTCCGGGATGAATATCGCCGAAAAAAGGCTGCCGCAGGACGGGCGGATCCAGCTCCGGGTGGAAGGGGCCCCGGTGGATATCCGTGTTTCTTCCATCCCCACTGTCTTCGGGGAGAAGATTGTTATGAGGATCCTTTTCAAGAGCGGCGTCCTGACAAAAATGGAGCGGCTCGGTTTTTTACCGGACACGCTGGAAAAATTCAGGAGCGTTTACCGGCAACCACACGGGATTATTCTGGTGACCGGACCGACCGGCAGCGGTAAATCCACCACTCTCAGCGCGGTTTTGAATGAGTTGAACTCACCCGAGGTCAATATCATGACCGTTGAAGACCCGGTGGAATACCAGATCCCCGGGGTCAATCAGGTACAAGTAAACCAAAAGGCCGGGCTGACCTTTGCCGCCGCCCTCCGTTCTTTCCTGCGGCAAGATCCGGATATCATCATGGTCGGGGAGATTCGTGATACCGAAACCGCCCGCATCGCTACACAGGCCGCCCTCACCGGGCACCTGGTGCTTTCCACTTTGCATACGAACGATGCGCCGAGCAGTATTACACGGCTAATTGATATGGAGATTGAGCCTTTTTTGGTCGCCTCGACCGTCATCGGGGTCGTAGCCCAGCGGCTGGTGCGGGGGGTTTGCGACGGTTGCAAAGAACCTTACCGGCTGGAGCCGGATAACCCGTTTTACCAGAGCGTGCGGGAGAACCTCCCGGATCATTCCGAGGAACAATTAATCTTTTACCGGGGAAAGGGCTGCCGCCAGTGTAACGGGTCGGGATACGCCCGCCGCCTTGCCATTCATGAAGTCCTTTTATTGAACCCGGAATTAAGGTCCCTCATTAGCAAGGATATCCCGGCCGGTGCTCTTAAAGAGGCGGCCATCAAAGCGGGAATGAGAACCCTTTTCCAGGACGGGTTGTTAAAGGCGTTACAGGCCAAGACAACCTTGGAAGAGGTTGTCAGGGCAGCATACAGTATGTAAGAGGAGGAGACAGGTTTTGGAACTTGCCGATCTACTGCGTACAGCTGTGGAAAAAGGGGCTTCCGACTTACACCTCACTGCCGGGCGGCCGCCGGTCCTCAGGATCAACGGGGAGCTCAACTTCATTGAAAACCAGCCGGTATTAACAAAGGAGAACATCCCCATTCTCCTGGAACCGATGCTTACCGATGAGAGAAGGGGCGAACTGGAACGCAACGGCCAGGTGGATTTCTCCTACGGGTTACCGGGCCTGGGGCGGTTCCGTGTAAACGTTTTTCACCAGCGGAGCACGGTTTCCGCGGTCATGCGGTTGATCCCCCATGAGATTCCCACCTTTGAGCGGCTGGGCCTGCCGGAGGTGGTCAAGGATTTTACTGAGAAAACCAGGGGGATGGTGCTGATTACCGGGCCCACCGGCAGCGGGAAGAGTACCACCCTGGCGAGTTTGATTGATATTATCAATACCAACAGGAGTTGCCATATTATCACCTTGGAAGATCCCATCGAATATCTGCACAACCATAAGCGGAGCCTGATCAACCAACGGGAGATTGGCACGGATACGGTGTCCTTTGCCGGGGCCCTCCGGGCGGCGCTCCGGGAAGACCCCGACGTTATCCTGGTGGGGGAGATGCGGGACTTCGAGACGATCCAGACGGCCCTGACAGCAGCGGAAACCGGTCACCTGGTCTTTGCCACATTACATACGAACGACGCCACGCAAACCGTCGACCGGATTATTGACGTCTTCCCCCCCCACCAACAGGCACAGATCCGGATCCAACTCTCCTTGACCTTGCAGGGGATTGTCTCCCAGCAACTGTTGCCCAGGGCCGACATACCGGGCCGGGTATTGGCCTGCGAGGTTTTGGTGGCCACCAGCGCGGTGCGGAATATTATCCGGGAGGGGAAGACCTACCAGTTGCCTACGGTAATGCAGACCGGCGGGAAATTGGGGATGCAGACCATGGACAGCTCTCTCCGGGATCTTTACCGGCAACGGAAGATCACCATCCAGGAGGCACTCCTGCGGGCCTCCGATCCGGAAGAATTCAAACGTATGGTTGAATTTTAACCGGTTTTGCAGGAGGAGGTAGCCAGGTGCCGACCTTTGTCTACCAGGCAAGAGATAGAAACGGCGCGGTTAGCAGGGGAGAGATCGAGGCGGCCGGGATCCGCGAAGCCGCCGCCAAACTGAGGGAACAGGGGTTATTCATCAGTTCCCTGCAGCCGGCAGGCGCCGGCAGGGTGCAAACGGAGAAAAAAGGCGCCGGCGGGCGGGGAGGACGGGTCGTCCTGAGAGACCTCCTGCTCTTCACCCGCCAGTTTGCCGTCTTAATCAGGGCTGGGGTCAATCTCAGCGCCTGTTTAAAGATTATGGAAGACCAGGCGGAAAACCCGGCGCTTGCTGAGGTGATCGCCGGTATCCGGCGGGACGTGGAGACCGGTAACCCCCTCCACCAGGCTTTGGAACGTTTCCCAAAAATTTTTCCTTCCATTTACATCCATATGGTGGAGGCCGGGGAAGCCGGCGGGCAATTGGAGACGGTTCTGGAACGCCTGGCCGACTATTTTGAACGCGAATTCATGTTGCGGAAAAAAATTACCGGCGCTCTTGCCTACCCGCTAGTGATCGCCGTGGTGGCGGTGATCGCCGTGGTCCTGGTTATGGTTTTGATCATGCCGGTCTTTGTCGAGATGTTTACAGACGCTGGGGTCGAGCTTCCGGTCGCGACCAAAATTCTCATCGCCGTCAGTAATTTTCTGGGCGCTTACTGGTACCTGTTGCTGCTTTTTGTGGTAGCGGCAGGCGTTGGCTTCAATTATTACCGGAAAACCCCCCAGGGGAAGATGAAGATTGACCAGATCCTCTACAGGATGAAGATTATCGGGCCGGTGGTCCAAAAAACGGTGATCGCCCGGTTCACCCGCCTCCTGGCCACTCTCCTTGATAGCGGGATCCTCATCACTACCAGCCTGGAAATTGTTGAACGGGCGGTGGATAATGGTGTAATCGCTTCTTCAGTGGCGAAAGCCCGGTTGAATTTGACAAAAGGCAGCGGGTTGGCCAGCCCACTGGCTGATACCGGGGTATACCCGGCAATGGTCACGCAAATGATTGCCGTGGGCGAGGAGACCGGGGAGCTTTCGACCATGCTCAATGAGATCGCCGACTTTTATGAGAAAGAGGCGGGTTATGCGGTGGAAGGCCTGACGTCCATGATCGAGCCAATGGTCATTATCCTCATGGGCTTGGCGGTTGGTGTCATCGTCATCGCGGTGGTTATACCTATGATGCAGATTAGCAGTGGGGCGACGCTATAGATGATTTACATAAGTACACTTTTAGTGAAATAAAACAAATGGTAAAGACCGTTGAAAGGAGGTGAATCAGCATGCTGAAGAGGCTTTTCAGAGAGGAAAAAGGATTTACCTTAGTCGAACTCTTGATTGTCATGGTGATCCTGGCGATCCTGGCCATGGTGGCGGTACCGCGCTTCATTGACATGCGGATAGAAGCGCAGGCTTCGTCTTGTCGGGCTGCTCAACAGTCCCTGCGGACAGGAATTGAGCTGTATCAGTATTACAATACACTGGATAGCACTACATTCCCAATGCCGTCAAACACCCTCAGTGATTGGAATAGTGCATTGACCAAATCATACTCGTTTG
>LSQX01045517.1_pt2 | contig 27532 bp, 23 predicted proteins | sample 654561 | NCBI WGS metagenome assembly LSQX01 (sample SAMN04489861, study PRJNA283612) | anaerobic digester metagenome | isolation source: 4 biogas reactors fed with cattle manure at either 37C or 55C with and... | place: Denmark: Kongens Lyngby | collected 2014
CTGTTCAAAAAACGAAACAGATTACCAAGGCCATGAATATGGTTGCGGCGTCCAAGTTCAAGTCCGCCCAGATGGGAATGGAGAATTTCCGGCCTTATGCGACGAAGTTCATGGATGTTCTGAGCAGTTTGGCCCTGCGTGTGGATGCGAATTCGCACCCCCTCCTTGCCGTTAGAGAAGCGAAACGGCTCCGGGTGATCTGTATGACCTCCGATCGGGGGTTGTGCGGTGGTTTTAATAATAACCTGATCAAGGCGACGGAGAAGTTCATCGAGGCCAGAAGAGACGAAGGCAGAGACGTTACCCTGATTCCAATCGGCAGAAAAGCCAGAGATTACTTCAGGAAAAGACAACCCATCATGAATGACCGGACCGATGTGTTTGGAAAGTTCGATATGAGTCTGGCTGTAGCAATCGCACGGGATGTCGTGCCTCCTTTTATGAAGGAGGAGTACGATGAACTATATCTGGTTTATAATCAGTTCGTCAATGTTTCCGTCCAGAAGCCGATGGTTGTCCGCCTGTTCCCACTGCCGACGATAGGGGCGGACGAGGATGTCGATCCGGAAAAGCGCATCGATTATATCTATGAGCCCTCGGACGAGATACTTTTAGAGCGACTGCTCCCCATGTACGTCCACGTTCTGATTTACCGTGCCCTGGTGGAAACGTCTGCAGGGGAGAACGGGGCAAGGATGGCCGCCATGGATAATGCGACACGAAACTGTGAGGAGCTGATCGGCAGTCTGACGCTCAAGTACAACAAGGCAAGACAGGCGGCGATTACGGCGGAACTCATGGATATCGTCGGCGGTACGGAAGCTCTGGCCAACGGTTAGAATAGCGAGGGGAAATAAAAATTCTCTAAAGTTTAATAAAGGAGATGGGTATGAATATAGGAACGGTTGTGCAGGTTATTGGACCTGTAGTGGATGTGGCGTTTGAGGAAGGAAAACTCCCGAACATCATGAACGCAATCGCAATTACCAATGCCGCCATCAACGACGAAGAGGACAACCTGATCGTCGAAGTCGCCCAGCACTTGGGTGACAACGTCGTCCGTTGCATTGCCATGGACATTACAGACGGTATGGTAAGAGGTATGAAGGCAAAGGATTTGGGCCAACCCATAACGGTTCCCGTCGGTAAGGAATGCCTAGGCAGAATCATGAACGTCGTTGGGCGGCCGGTCGATGGCCTCGGTCCGATCACCTCGCAGAACTACGCGCCGATTCACCGTGAAGCACCCTCTTTCCTGGAGCAGGATACATCGGTGCACGTTCTGGAGACTGGTGTCAAGGTTATCGACCTCCTCGTTCCATTTCCCCGGGGCGGTAAGATGGGTTTGTTCGGCGGCGCCGGCTGCGGCAAGACCGTCGTCATGATGGAGATGATTCATAATATCGCCATGCATCACGGTGGTATTTCCGTGTTCGCCGGCGTGGGCGAAAGAACCCGCGAAGGGAACGATCTTTACCGTGAAATGCTGGAATCCGGGGTTATCAAGCAGGCGGCTCTGATTTACGGTCAGATGACGGAGCCCCCTGGAGCTCGCGCGCGAGTTGCCCTGAGCGCATTGGCATCGGCTGAATACTTCCGCGATGTCGAGGGCCAGGATGTGCTCTTGTTTGTTGACAATATATTCCGTTTTACACAGGCAGGTGCTGAAGTTTCCGCTCTGCTTGGAAGAATGCCTTCCGCCGTCGGATACCAGCCGACGCTGGCTACGGACCTTGGTGAACTGCAGGAACGCATCACCTCAACCAACAAGGGCTCGATCACGGCCGTGCAGTGTGTGTACGTGCCCGCAGACGACCTGACAGACCCCGCGCCGGCAACAACGTTCGCTCACTTGGATGGAACCGTGGTTTTGTCCCGGGGGCTGACAGAGTTGGGTATTTATCCGGCTGTGGATCCACTGGATTCAACCTCCCGCATTCTGGATCCCAACGTTCTGGGTGAAGAACATTATGCCGTCGCCCGTCAGGTGCAGGTGACCCTCCAGAAGTACAAGGATCTTCAGGATATCATTGCTATTTTGGGTATGGATGAGCTCTCCGAGGAAGACAAGATGACCGTCAGCCGGGCAAGAAAAATCCAGAGGTTTCTTTCCCAGCCATTCTTCGTGGCCGCACAATTTACGGGTACAGAGGGGAAGTTTGTCTCTGTTCCCGATACAGTTCGGGGATTCAAGGAGATTCTGGAAGGAAAGCACGATGAACTGCCTGAACAGGCCTTCTATATGGTGGGTGGAATTGAAGAAGCGATCGAAAAAGCGAAAAAACTCGCGGAATAGCGAGCCGGAGGACGTTCCATGGCTGATGAATTGATGCTTGAAATCGTTACCCCCGAAAAAATGGTGTTCAGCGGTAATGTAGAAGAAGTCACAATACCCGGAAGCGAAGGCGAATTCGGGGTCCTCAAGGGACACGCTTCATTACTCAGCTCGATAGAAGGGGGTGGACTGGATTTTACAAAAGAAGGGAAGAAGAGTTATTACGCCGCCGGAGTTGGATATGTTGAAGTGACCTCCAGTACGGTGACGGTACTTCTGGAAACGGCGGAAAGATCAGATATGATTGATAAAGCTCGCGCCCAGCGAGCTAAAGAAAATGCGGAAGCAAAATTGGCAAAACTGAGCAAGGATGATGAGGAGTACGAGTACATGAGGGCTGCTCTGCTCCGTGCCATAACAAGGCTGAACGTTGTGGAAAAAATCGACTGAATATTCTGAATTTATTGAAGAGAAAAGCCGGGATAAAGTCCCGGCTTTTTTTATCCTTTTTGTTGGTCGATCATGGAATCGGCTATTCGGATTGCTCGATATAGATGTCGATGATCTCGATTCTCCGGGTGCCGCCGGGCGTTCTAAACTTGACTTCGCTGCCGATTTTTTTCCCGATTAAAGCCTTGCCGATTGGAGACGTTACGGAAACATGGTTTTTGTCTACATCGGATTCCAGAGGGCCGACCAGTCGATATTGGATGCTGTCGCCGGAATCGACATCCTCAATCACGACAGTGGAGCCAAAAACAACTTTATCATCCGTAAGTTTGCTCAGGTCGATCACATCTGACATGGCCAGATTGTGTTCCAATTCGCCCATCTTACCATGTAAGTATGCCTGGCGCTCCTTTGCGGTTGTGTATTCAGCATTTTCAGACAGGTCACCGTGGGCTCTGGCTTCCTCGATGTCTCTGATATTCTCCGGTATAGCGACCGTTCTGAGTTGCTCCAGTTCCTTTTTGAGTTTCTGGAAGCCCATTCTTGTAATAGGTATTCTTGGCATGATAAATCCCGGATCCAATCACTATAATTGGATTTTCGTTTAATAGAGAAAACATTCTCTGTCAAGGAAATATGATCGAAAAAGATGACCGGGTAGCCACTATTGAAAGGGCCTTTCGCAACTTGCCAATGCAAAGGAAGTGTGTTAGGACGTGGATAATCTCAATGTGCAGCAGACGGCCACTTTTGGTTGGATACGGGGATGATAGACCAGTATAATCGTGATATTAATTATTTGAGAATATCGATTACAGACCGCTGCAATCTTCGCTGTCAGTATTGTGTGCCCAAGGAAGGGCTTTCCTTGCTCGGTCATAATGATATTCTCCGGTACGAAGAGATTTTACGCGTGGTTATGATCGCCGTTAAAATGGGTATCACGAAAGTTCGAATTACCGGAGGAGAACCTCTTGTTCGCCGTGGGGTGATTGATTTTATTGCCACGTTGAACTTGATTGAAGGAATCGAGGATATCAGCCTTACTACCAATGGCATTTTACTGGAAGAGGCATCGGAAAAGCTTTTCGCTTCCGGCGTAAGGCGGATCAACGTAAGCCTCGATTCACTGGATCCGGAAAAATATCATTGGATTACCCGTGGTGGCAGCATTCAGGCCGTTTTGAGAGGGATCGATAGAGTCTATGCCTTGGGTTTCTCGCCTATCAAAATCAATATTGTGGCTATCAAAGGGTTCAATGATGATGAAATCATTAAGTTTGCTGAGCTGACACTGGACCGGCCTTATCAGGTTCGTTTCATAGAACTGATGCCCCTGGGATTTGCGGGCATGGAGAATCTGGGAAAATTTCTTTCAAACGACCTTATCAAGGAACAAATCAGTCAACACTATCCACTGGAGATGGTCAAAGGGCGGCGCAAAAAAAGCGATGGTCCGGCGGATATTTACAAAATAAAAGCAGGACAGGGTGAAATAGGTTTTATCAGCCCGGTCAGTCATCATTTTTGTCGTTCATGTAATCGCTTGAGATTAACGGCGGACGGACATTTGCGAGCCTGCCTGCTGCTGGATGACGAAATTGATTTGCGCCTTCCCCTGCGGTCGGGCTGTACGAACAGCGATCTGGAAACTCTTCTCAGATCCGCGGTGGCAAAGAAGCCCGTTGGACACCAGATGAACTGTGAAGAGAGGCATATGAAAAAATGCCTGAAGGAAATGACTTCAATCGGGGGATGAATTTATCCCAGGACGAAACCACCAATACCCACATATTGGTCGCCTGAGGGCATCGTTCGGGAGTATGCCATGGTATATCGGGAAGCGTTGCTGTACGAAAAGCTGACGGAGGGACAGGTTCGCTGCGATCTCTGCAGCCACCGATGCAAGATCCTTCCTTCGTACCGGGGAATATGCGGTGTTCGGGAAAACAGAGACGGTTTGCTCTACAGTCTCGTGTACGGGCTCGTAATTGCCGAACATATTGACCCCATAGAGAAAAAACCCCTGTTTCATGTCCTCCCCGGGTCGAAATCCTATTCCATCGCTACGGTTGGGTGCAATTTCCGCTGCACATTCTGTCAAAATCACGAGATATCCCAAACGCAACCGCACAAGGGTATAATCCCCGGCCGGGAGGCAACGCCGGAGGAGATCGTCCGTCGTGCTTTGGATTCCGGTTGTGAAACGATTGCCTATACCTACACGGAACCGACAGTATATTTCGAATTTGCTTACGACTGTTGCCGGCTTGCCCACGAGAAAAATATCAAGAATGTTTTTGTGTCCAATGGTTATATGACCAAGCAAGCCATCGATATGGTTGCCCCCCATCTGGACGCCGCAAATATCGATCTGAAGGCCTATACGGAGGGGTTTTACAAGCGGGAATGCGGTGCCAGCCTGAAGCCGGTTCTCGATAATTTGCGGTACATGAAAGAACGGGGGATTTGGCTGGAGATCACGACCCTGATCATACCAACCCTGAACGATGATCCGGAAAAAATTAAGCTGTTGGCCGAATTCATTGGTACTCTGGGAGCGGAAACACCTTGGCATTTAAGCCGGTTTCATCCATGCTATGAAATGACCGACATCGGGCCGACGCCGGTTTCCACGATCCACTCGGCCGTTCAATTGGCCAAAGAAGCGGGTTTGCGATATGTCTACAGTGGAAATATACCCGGTGATATGGGGGAAAAGACACATTGCCACCATTGTGGCCAATTGCTGATCGACCGCCTGGGTTATCAGATACGGGAAAACCACCTTCAACAGGGTTGTTGTCCCCGCTGCAAAACACCCATGGCCGGTGTCTTGTCATAAGGGAAAACAAGTTTTCACCTTCTCTCCCAATCCAGGTCCTCTTCCCGAAAGGAGTGCGCCAGAATTTCCTTGGCCAGCACCGTTGTGTTTTGTGGAACAAGAATCCGCACCTCACCGAGTCCGGCCACGGTAATTGCATAGATTTTGCCCGCCGCCTCATAGGACAGACGTACTGGAATGCCTTCCGTTTCTAGACGACCCTTGATGATATTGGCCTGCAACAGGCCCGAAGCAACATGAACAACATGCCAATTATCCATCAGTTACCGTTCATTGCCTTATCATTTTTTATACGCAGAAAAAACTTGAAACACAATATATGGTGCCGGGCAGAAACAATGGATACAGCCGGTAGTATTTTTGCTTTACATCACATCATTATTCTGTTAGCTTTTGCAAGCCTTAAAATGGGAATTAGGTGTGCCTATGAGATTAAAGCGGGTTGAAATTGCCGGGTTTAAGTCTTTTCGGGATAAAGTGATCCTGAATTTTTCCGAGGGTATTACGGCTATTGTGGGGCCCAACGGTTGCGGTAAGAGCAACGTAGTCGATGCCATCCGATGGGTGTTGGGTGAGCAGCGGGTCAAAACCCTGCGAGGCAAATCCATGGACGATGTTATCTTCAACGGATCTGCCGAATCGCAGCCGGTCGGATATGCGGAAGTTTCCATGCTTTTGGAAGCCGGCGATCAACCTTTCCCGGGAGTCTATGCTGAATTATCCGAATTGGTGATTTCACGTAAAATTTACCGGGACGGTGAAAGCGAATACGGCATGAACGGGTCTGTGTGCCGCCTGCTGGACATCAAGGAGTTTTTCATGGGTACCGGCGTAGGTACCCGGACCTATTCCATCATTGAACAGAACAGCGTCTTCCAACTGGTGGAGGCCAAACCGGAGGATCGACGCCTCTTTGTCGAGGAGGCCGCGGGCATTTCCAAGTACAAAAGCCGGAAAGAATCCGCCCTGCGTAAGATGGAAGCAACGGAGCATAATCTCCACCGAATTCAGGATATTATCCGGGAAGTAAAGGGGCAGCTCAATGCGGTGTCCCGGCAAGCGAAGCGGGCCGAACAATACAAGGTACTGAAAAAAGCAATCAAGGAAGGGGAAGTTCGATTGACTCTCCAGGCGGATGCCGAGTTGGCCCGAACCTGTGAAGAGAAGAACAGGCGTCGTGATGCCTTGGGCCGTCAGGAGGAATCAACCCGCACCACACTTTCCGCCGTTCAATCCAAGTTGGAGGAAACACGCCTGGCGATTGCTGAACTGACAGACCTCCTTTCAAAGGCCCAAGAGGAATACTACGAAGTTAAAAATGCCGTGAGCGTAAAAGAGCAGGGTGTGCGTTTTTTTCAGGGGAGAGTGGAAGATCTGCATAGGCGAAAGGAAAAAAACCAGGCCGATCTGGAAAACCTGACCCGAAGAATCCAGGAGGCCTCCTCGGAGACGGCTCTGCTGCAAGATCAGTTGTCGGAAGGGGAACGGAAAATCACTGAGGCGGTGTGCCGTCTCCAGCGGAAGCAGACCCAGACTGACGAGGCAAAGACCCAAAACCGGTCCCTCCAGGCAATGCTGGAGGAAAAGAAAAAGGAATACTATGAAACCATTACGGAGATCAGCAAATTAAAAAACCTGATCACCACTCTAGGGCGTGTCTTCGAAGAAACCAAGCGACGGGAAGTGCGGGAAAAGCGTGAGTTGGAGGAGCAGAAGAAACGCCTCTCCGAGATTGCAGGGAACTTGGAGAGGTTTACCATGGAAGTCGGATCCGACGAAGAGAAGCGGGAAGTCCTGCAAGCCCGTAAAGACCGGGCTGTCGACGAATTAGAGCGGAACAAGGAAGAATTGAGAGAGACCGGAGAAACCATTACGGAACTGATGGAGGAGATGAGCAGCAAATCGACTCGGCTGGCCTCGCTCCAAGAGTTTCAGAAAGGTTACGCCTGGTGCAATCAGGCGGTCAAGACCCTTATGACCTCCAGATCCGGGGAAAAGGAGGATGGCTTACAACGAGACCATTTTATCGGCTTGGTTGCCGATCATATCAGGGTGCCCCGGGATTATGAAACAGCTGTCGAGGCCGTTTTGGGTGATAAACTCCAGTATATGGTGGTCGAGAGCCAGGAAGATGGTATCAGAGCGATTGACTATCTGAAGGCGGCTGGTTTGGGACGGGGCAGCTTTGTTCCCATGGAGCTCCGAAACCACGGCAACGGTGATTGCATGGCGGATCATCTGCGTCATGCCGTCAGGCTGATTGACAAAGTTGAAGTTGAAGAACATTTCAGGGGAATCGCCGAGTTTCTTTTTGGGGACGTCCTGATGATTCCCGACCTGTCCCAAGGTATCCAGCTCTGGCAGAAAAATGGTTTCAAGGGTACCTTTGTAACACCGGAAGGCGATATAATCCACCCCCAGGGCGTTTTGACGGGCGGCAAGGGAGAGGGTGAAGAAGACCTGAGTCTTTTGCGAAACAAGCGGGAAATGACGGAACTGGAAAGGGAATTATCGATTCTGTCCCAGCGTATGGAATCAGAAAAAGAAGCCAAGAAACAGACTCAGCGTACGATTTTAAACTGGGAGGAAGAACTGGAACATTTCCGAGAGGAAATCCAGCGTACCGTCGTTCGTATCCAGGGTCGGAATAAGGATATTGACCGATACCAGGCCGACGGGGATCTTGTAGAACAGCGGATCAACGCCATCCGTTTCAATATTGAACAATGCATGGCCGAGCACTCCCGTAGTGAAACGGAGTTAAAGGAAGCGGGGGAGGCGTTGGCGATACATGAAAAAAAGGACTCTCGTATCAAGGAAGAGATGAGCGATCTGCAGGAACAGTGGGATCGCGTCCGGAAGGAACTTGAGGCAGGCGAAGAAGCTTTGACCCGGGAGCACATCGATTTGGCGTCCCTCAGGGAAAAACAAGAAGGGGGTAAACGCACGTTGGCCAGACTCAAACATGATCGGGAAATCTTGGCCACGGAAATCGAAACGAAGGAAAACGAAGTTGTCGGTACCGCCACCCAACTGGAAGGCACGAAAAACCGAATCCAGGAAGAGGAGGATACCGTCAGGGCGCTTTACCTGGAACAGGAGGCGCTGGAAGAAGCCCTGAGCTTACGCCAGGAAGCCCTACGAGAACGAGAGGTGTTTTTGCGCAAGCAGGAGGCGGAGGCGGCCGACGTCGCAAAACAGCTGACGGAAGTGGAAAAAGCGATGCGTGAAGCGGAGCTGGAATGCCAAGAGATCAACCTGAACAGGGAGCATCTGTTGAAAAACATCAATGAAAAATATCAGGTTGATCTTGAGGTTTACCGGGAGGCATTTCAGCCGCTGGATGAGACTGAAATCAACGCGTTGACTTTGAAATTGAAAAAAGATCGGGAAAGCGTCGATGCTTTCGGAGAAGTCAACCTCCTGGCTTTGACGGAGTACGAAGAGATCAAGGAGCGATTTGACTTTCTGTCCCGTCAATCGGCGGACCTCGTAAATTCCCTGGAAAGTCTCCAAAAGACCATTTCCCGGATCAATCAGATTTCACGGAAGCGTTTTTCGGAGACGTTCAACGCAGTCAACGAATGCTTCCGTCTCGTTTTTGTTCAGATCTTTCCGGGAGGAAGGGGAGAATTGATCCTGACCGACGAAAAGAATCTGCTGGAAACAGGTGTCGATATTGATATCCAGATTCCAGGCAAAAAAGCCCAGAGCGTAAGCCTACTCTCGGGTGGGGAAAAGAGCCTTGCGGCCATTGCCCTCATTTTTGCCCTTTTACTCTATCGGCCAGCCCCGTTTTTGATTCTGGACGAGGTGGACGCCGCTCTCGATGACGCCAACATCAATCTCTTCAATCGTCTGATCAAGGAGGTCTCGTCTCGTTCTCAAATCATGGTGGTGACCCACAACAAAAGGACTATGGAAGTGGCCGACAGCCTCTTCGGGGTCACGATGCAGAAGCAGGGCATTTCGAGTCTCATTTCCGTCAACCTCAATTAGCTGTCAATCCTTTCTTTACAACTTGCCGTAAACATGTTTATAAGGCGGGTGAAATGACCACAAGGAGCATCTATGGGTTTTTTTGGTAATGATAACAAAGGGTTTTTTGATCGTTTGAAAAACGGTCTGTCCAAGACACGGAAATTTCTCCTGAAAAACGTGGATGAGGTCATTCTTGGAGAAAAGAAAATAAGTCCAGAGTTATTTGAGGAATTGGAGGAGGTACTCATTGCGGCCGATGTGGGGCCGGCGTTCACCTATGAACTGATCGAGCGGATGAAGGATGAGGTGACGCGAAAGGACCTCTCCAGGGCCGATCTGTTGCGCCAAGTCTTGAAAGACACCATGGCAGACATTCTCAAAAAGAGCGAAGCGCCCCTGTTGATTCCCAAGGACAAGTTGTTCGTCATGATGGTCATCGGCGTGAACGGAACAGGTAAAACGACGACCGTCGGCAAATTGGCGCTCCGATTTAAAAACAAGGGGATACCCGTTATGATTGTTGCGGCGGATACGTTCCGTGCGGCGGCGATCGAGCAACTGGAAGTCTGGGGTAAACGGGCCGATGTACCCACCATCAAACAGCAAATGAAATCAGACCCGTCGGCTGTGGTTTTTGACGCCATCCATGCCGCTCAGGCCGGAAAGGCGGATGTGGTCATTATTGATACGGCCGGTCGGCTCCATACGAAAGCCAATCTGATGGAAGAACTGAAGAAGATGAAGCGAATCCTCTCCCGGGAACAGCCCGGCGCGCCACACGAAGTCCTTTTGGTTCTGGATGCGACCACGGGTCAGAATGCCCTGATCCAAGCCGAAATGTTCGCGGAGGAAATAGGGGTGACGGGCCTTGCCCTGACGAAGCTCGACGGGACGTCCAAGGGGGGGGTTATCATCCGCATCGCCCATGAACTGAAACTTCCGATTCGTTACATCGGCATAGGGGAGGGGATCGATGATCTGCGACGTTTCAACAGTGAGGAATTCATTGACGCCCTGTTTGAACGGAGCGCCTAGAGGATTCCGGTACGATGTCGGATTGGACTGACCGAAGAATTTTTGCGGTGGGTGATATCCATGGCTGTCTGAATCATCTTCGGGAACTGATCCGGATATTGCCGATCCGCAAGGAACGGGATCGGCTTGTTTTTATCGGTGACTATATTGACCGGGGCTTCGAATCGCAGGGGGTTGTCGATTATGTGCGTTTCCTGGAGACAAATTTCTGCGAAACGGTCTGCCTCATGGGAAATCATGAACAGATGTTCCTGGATTATCTGGAGGGACGCAACAAGGAGATGTTTCTGTGCAACGGTGGACTGGAAACACTGATCTCCTATGGCCTACATGATCGAAAAAGGGTATCTCCGGCGGATCTGCCGACCGGACATCTTGTATTTTTCCGAAATCTGCGGCCTTATTATGAACAGGACGGCTTTATTCTGGTTCATGCCGGATTACGACCGGGTGTTTCCCTGTCCGTGCAGAGTCTTGACGATCTTCTCTGGATCAGGTTTGAATTCATTAACAACGATTTTGATTTCGGTCAGACTGTGATTTTCGGACATACGCCGCTTTCGAAAAGCATCCCGTTTTATGGGAAAAAAAAGATAGGAATCGATACGGGCGCGGTTTATGGAGGCCGTCTGACCTGCTTGGAATTGCCATCCATGACACTCTATCAGGTGTGATCCCTTCCATGAAAATCATTGAATGCGTTCCCAATTTCAGTGAGGGCAGAAAACAGGATACGATCCAGGCCTTGGCGCAAGCCGTTCGCGAGATAACAGGTGTTCGTCTCCTGAATGCAAGTGCCGATGTCGATCACAACCGCTGTGTGTTAACTTTGATGGCGCCTCCCGGTCTAATTGTCGAAGGGGCCATGGCCGCCGCCGAAGAAGCTCTCCGGCGGATCGATATGCGGCGTCATCGGGGGATTCACCCCCGAATCGGGGCGGTTGATGTGGTGCCTTTCATCCCCCTGGGCGGGGCGTCAATGGATGAGGCCGTAGAAGCCGCTCATCGTTTCGGACACGAGCTTGGAAAGCGGACGGGAATTCCCGTGTACTTTTACGGTGAGGCCGCCCTGAAACCGGAGCGTCGTCAACTGCACGACATCAGGCGGGGGGGGTATGAAACACTGGCGTCAAGACTTCGAGACCCGACATGGCATCCCGATGCAGGGGAAGCCGTTTTCAATGAAAAATGGGGAGCGACGGCAGTGGGCGCGAGGATTCCCCTGGTAGCCTTTAACGTTAATCTGGACAGCGAGGATTTGGCCCTGGCGAAAGAAATAGCCTGTGCAATCCGGGAATCGAGCGGCGGGGTTCCCTGTGTCAAGGCCATAGGCCTGTCCTTGGCCAGTAAAAAGAAAGTGCAGATTTCAATGAATCTGACGGATTATCGAAAGACTTCGATGCGTTTGGTCTTTGATTTGATAAACGAACTGGCCCGAGCCCGTGGTGTTGCCGTGTTGCATTCCGAGCTGATCGGCCTGGTCCCCCGGGATGCTTTGGCTGATAGCCCCCCTGGATACTTGAAGCTGATCGATTTTTCTGCGGACCGTATTATCGAGACCCATCTACGGGATTGAACTTTATTTTTCAGGTTGACCCTCTATTATTCTCAGGAGGATGAATTGACATTCACCTACATTTCATGTTAGGGCAAAGCCCGGTGGAGTATAGGGAAATGACGATAAAACTTCTGATCAACACCTTTATAAGAAGCCTTTTCATCCATTCATCCTTGAACTTTCCCCGGATGCAAAATCTGGGCTTCTGTTTTTCCATGGGCCCTGTTTTGAAAAAGCTCAAATTACCACCCCCCATGAAAGCGGCCTTCATCAAACGACATCTCCAGCTTTTCAACACGAATCCTTATATGTCATCCGCGATCATCGGTTCCGTAGTCAGGGAAGAACTGCAGGGGGAAGGGCAGGATGAGGAAACGGTGGAATGTTTAAAAAACACCTTTATGGCACCTTATGCGGCCATGGGTGATCCCCTGTTCAGTGGTGCCCTAAAGCCTTTCTGCTCTACGGTCGCGGTCCTACTCGCTTTTATGGGTTTCCTTTTTGTACCGTTCATCTATCTGGTGCTTTTCAACCCCATTCATTTTTGGATCAGACTCAAGGGCTTCCTGGCGGGCTATCGGGAAGGAAACGGCGCCTTCAAGTTCATCACAGTCCTGAATGTTCCCCGACTGACCGCAATCATCCGCACCACAACGCTTGTCGCGGCGGGGATCTTGAGTGCTTATCTTCTTTTTGTTTTTGGAGGTGAACTGGGAATCCCTGAACATGCAGCACTCGGTTTTATTTCAGGGTTTGTTGTTGTTTTGTTATCCTATGGTTTGATTAAAATGGGGATACCTCAAACGATGCTTCTGTATGGTTATGCATCTCTTGCCCTGGTCGTTTCCTGGTTCCTATGCTGATAATTGAAAGTTTCGAAATAAAAAACAAACTCGGCCTTCATGCGAGAGCGGCCGCGAAAATCGTAAAAGTGGCCAGTACATACAGGTCCGATATTTTCTTGGAGCGGGATGGCATTGAAGTGAATGGCAAGAGCCTGCTTGGGATTTTGAACTTGGCCTGTCCCAAAGGGAGTTTCATGTCCATTAAGGTGGACGGGCCCGATGCGGAGCAGGCCATGATGGAACTGAAAAAATTGATCGAGGATAAATTCGGAGAAGATTGATGGGAATTGAAGAAGATTCTGGAAAACGCACGCTTGTTTTGAAGGGTTTGGGAGTTTCTCCAGGTATTGTCATCGGAAAAGCTTATATCTTCAATCAGTTAGATGCCCAGATCAAATTTTATACAATCGAAAACGAGACGCTCGTTCAGAAAGAAATAGATCGCCTGATGATCGCGATGGACGAATCGGAAAAGCAACTCGAGGTTATCAGGAACAAACTCAGAGAGGCAGGGGGCGAGGAACCATCGATTATCATCGATGTTCACATGATGATCCTGCGTGATAAAATGTTTTTGAAACATACGCTCGACCATATCCGGGGCAAGAAGGTCAATGCCGAATGGGCCCTCAGCATGACGATCGATCATTACAAGAAACTGTTCGATAAGATTGAAGACGAGTACATCCGGGGGCGTTATTATGATATTCAGTATGTGGGTCGTCGGGTGATCCGTAATCTGTCGGGTGGGAAGGAAGAAGCCATGGCCGATGTTGGAGAGGGTGTCATTGTAATAGCTTCCGACCTTTCTCCTGCGGATACGGCACAGATGTTGATTCGCAAAGTCCTGGGGTTCGCCACCGATATCGGCGGACGAACTTCCCACACGGCAATCGTCGCACAATCGATTGAGATTCCCGCTGTCGTTGGTCTTGAGTATATTACAAAGGTGGTTCGGACCAACGACGATGTGATCATAGATGGCGCCACGGGCTTGGTCATTGTCCATCCCGATCCTGAGATACTGAACCGCTATGAGGAAAAGAGGCGGCACTTTATTGAACTGCGTGATGATTATCTTGAGTTTGCCCATCTTCCCGCAGTGACCAAAGACAACAAGCGGATCGAAATAGGGGGCAATATCGAATTTGTTGAGGAAATCCCCTCGGCTGTCTCACATGGGGCGGAAGGCATCGGACTTTACCGGACGGAATTCATTTATCTGAATCGTGACCAATTGCCGACCGAGGAGGATCACTTTCAGATCTATCGCCAGGTGGTCGAGTCCCGCGGCGTGGGCTGGTCGACAATCCGCACCTTTGATCTGGGGGGAGATAAATTTTTCTCAAAGCCGAAACTGGCCAAGGAAATGAATCCCCAAATGGGTCTGCGGGCTATTCGCTTTTGCCTGAAAGAGATCGAAATGTTCAAGACCCAGATCCGCGCCATTATCCGTGCGAGTGTCTACGGTAAAGTGCGCATCCTTTACCCCATGATTTCGGGTCTTGAAGAAATATTGGAAGCAAAACGGATATTTAACGACGCCAAAGCGGATTTGAAAGCTCAAGGTATTCCCATCGGGAACGATATCGAAATAGGTGTCATGATCGAAGTGCCTTCAGCGGTCATCATTGCCGATGCCTTGGCGAAAGAAGTGGATTTTTTCAGTATAGGGACCAATGACCTCATTCAATATGTCCTGGCCATTGACCGAATCAATGGACAGGTGGCCTATCTTTACGAACCCCTCCATCCTGCTGTGCTGCGTATGATCCTTCAGACTGTCGAAGCCGGACACAACGCCGGTATCCCCGTTGCAATGTGTGGAGAAATGGCGGGTGAGCCGCTTTACGCTATGATTCTCTTGGGGTTGGAACTTGATGAACTGAGCATGAATCCCACCCTCATTCCTCGTGTCAAGAAAATCATTCGAGAGACCACTGTCCAGGAATCCAAAGAGCTTTTGCAACGGGTCATGACTTTTGCATCTGCCGTTGAAGTCCGTGAATGTGTGGAAGCAACCATGAAGGAAAGATTTCCCGGGGAATTTTCTGCTGCATGACCTAGATTCAGACCGGAAACCATTTGTTCAACCGTTGCCCCATGGGTATTCTGGGGGTGTTGATAAAAGGGGGGATCCATCTGAACGTTCCAACTTTTCAGCATGTCGAAAACGGACACCTACAGGAGAGGCTTATCAGACCAAACATCGGCGGCTTTCCAGACGGTTTTATCAGAAACATTGCCCGACGGGCTCGGCTTGACGAAGAGCAGGCCCAGATGCTCAGACATCTTGCAACCCAGGGAATCATCGTTTACGCCCTCAAAAACAAGAGTCGCCTGAACAGCCTCCTCCTCAGGGAAATCACCCTTTTCCACGGTCTTCCCGCACCTCTGTGGTCTATGGGGGAAGAACCTGCCATGGCCGAATTTTCCGATGCCGTGGAGACGGTATCCATTAAGTCGAAAAAAAAGGTCGACATAGAAATCCTGAAACGGGAAAGCGCCGTTTTACATCTCGGCAGCACCCGGCTGGTTCATGACCCGGTTGTGGAAACGGCGCTTCAAAAAGTGATTCAGTTACAGGAGAAGCTGCAGCGTTCCGTATTCATGGTTCCCCTCTTGATTTCCTACGGTCGCCGCCGGGATATTCAGGATGAAAGCCTCTACAATATTTTTTTCGGACAATACGACGACGTCGGCCCAATCCGTCGTTTGATTACTCTGCTCCGCTATGCCCACAGGGTTTCGGTTATTGCCGCCGAGCCGTTGGATCTTCAGGCCTACCTGGAAGATTCGGCGGGCACGCAAGATGAAAACCTCTTGGTTCATCTCCGGGCCGACCTGATCGACCGCATCGATGAGGAGCGGGAAACGACGGTCGGGCCTGTACTCAGGTCCCGCCGTGAATTCATCGATATGGTTCTCCAGGACAGAGATTTCAATGCTTATTTGAGGCAGGCGGGGGATAAGGAGAAGAAGCCGGTCCCCGTTCTTTTAAAGGAATCGAGGCGTTACCTTGATGAAATTGCCGCCGATTATAGCGAAATCGTTGTTGAACTCTGGGATAAAATCCTGACCTGGCTTTGGAAGAATATCTACGACGGGATCGTCATCGACCGGAAGGGGATGGCCCGGGTGCGGAAGATTTCCAAGGAAATGCCCTTGGTGGTTGTGCCCTGTCACCGGAGCCACATCGATTATCTGCTCCTCTCTTACGTCTTCTACAAGGAAAACATCCAGTTGCCCTTCGTAGCGGCGGGAATTAATCTATCGTTTTGGCCCATCGGCTACATCTTCAGAAAATCCGGTGCTTTTTTCATCCGCCGTAGCTTCAGGGGTCTTGATCTCTACAGTGAGGTTTTTGCTCGGTATGTGCAGGCCATGCTGAAAGAGAGGATGCCCATTGAATTTTTCATTGAAGGCGGCCGGAGCCGGACGGGTAAAATGGTCATGCCCAAATTCGGGCTCCTCTCCACGATACTCAAGGCTTATCAGAAGCAAAATGAGGGGAACCTGGGAATCATACCCGTCTATATCGGTTACGACCGTGTGATCGAAGAAAAATCCTATATCAAGGAGCTGGAGGGTGCCACCAAGGCCAGTGAAAAAGCCTCCGATGTTATCCGGAGCCGCAAGGTGGTAAGAAAGCGCTACGGTCATGTCTATGTGAACGTGGGTGAACCTATTCTCTTAAAGGAATACCTGGAGAAGCGTCGTGTTGACCTTGATGGACTGGGTGACTTTGAACGCCAGGCACTGTATCGAAAGGTCAGCTACGACATCGCCTTGGCAATCAACCGGGTTTCAGTGGTAACCCCCAGTTCTCTGGCCGCTACGGCGTTTTTAGCTCATGATCTGGAGAGTATTCGCCACGATCATTGGCAATCCACCCTGAATGTTTTTCATGATTATTTGGTTCATTGTCAGGCGCCCTTTTCTATAACGTTTCAGCGCGAGTATCAGGCCGTGGATAAAGCAGTCATCCTTTTCGTCCGGGAAGAGATGATCACGATGGGTGGTGCCGGGCACGGCGCAGCCGTGCGGAATAGGACGATGTACACCCTCCGGGCGGAGAAACGTTTGAACATGGACTATTATAAAAACATGATTATCCATTATTTTCTCCATGTTGCGTTTGTCAGTCTGTCGATCATCACCGCCAATGGTAATGATGTTACGGTTTCAACCCTTTTCAGGGACTACGCCTTTCTGAAGAGACTCTTTCGCCACGAGTTCATTTTCGACGACGAGAGATCAGAAATGGACGATATACGGGAAAGCCTCGCCTATCTCAAGTCCCGAGGCTATGTGAATTACGAAGATACGCGAGAAAGGGCGGCCATCCAGATCCTGGAGGGCGGCGAAGAGGCCCTGAAGGTGTTTGGCGGTCTTATGCAGACGTACCTGGAGTCCTACTGGCTCGTGGCCAGAAGCACATCTCTGATTGAACCTCCGGGGCTGGATGAAAAAACCTGGCTGAAGGAAATCCGGCGCCTGGGCTTCAAGTCTTATGAGGACGGAGATATTTGCCGTTACGAATCTCTGTCGCAGCAGAATTTCTGGGGTGCCGTGCGGTTTCTAACGGAGGCGGGCCTCATTTCTCCTATCGAGAAAGAGACCCGCAAAGCTTACCAGGTGAACGGTACGCCGGAGATGTTTGACGAGGTCCGTCAAGGCATTTTCCGCTATCTCTACTGATCAACCGTTCGGTTCATGAGCGCTTCGGGAAGCATCAACACACCACGCCCGCGATAAACCGCGTACTCACCCATCTCCTCTTCAATTCTCAGGAGCCGGTTGTACTTCGCCAGGCGTTCGCTCCGTGAAAGCGATCCCGTCTTGATCTGGCCGCAGTTGGCCGCCACAGCCACATCGGCTATAAAAGTGTCTTCTGTTTCACCGGAGCGGTGGGATACGATGGTCGTGTAGCCCGCCTCTTTTGCAGTCTCGATGGTCTCCAGGGTTTCTGTCAGGGTTCCGATCTGGTTCAGCTTGATCAGGATCGAGTTGGCCACGCCGTTCGAAATGCCCCGCTCCAGGCGAAGCCTGTTCGTGACGAACAGGTCGTCCCCCACGAGCTGTACCCTCCCTCCCAGCCTGTCCGTCAGTAATTTCCAGCCATCCCAGTCGTCTTCGGCCAGGCCATCTTCAATGGAAAGGATCGGGTAATTGCCCACCAGGGTTTCGTATAAGCCTACCATTTCGGCCGCGTCTTTTTTCGGTTTTTTTTCTGCTTCCAGGATGTATTTGCCGTCCTTGTAGAAGGAACTCGCCGCGGCGTCGAGGGCGATGCCGATATCTTCTCCCAAAGTGTAGCCGGCTTTCTGAACGGCCGTGCATATGAGATCCAGGGCCTCTACGTTTGATTTTAAATTGGGTGCGAATCCCCCCTCATCACCGACGGCTGTGTTGTAACCCTTGCTTCTCAGGACTGCCTTAAGGTTATGGAAGATTTCGGCGATCATCCGGAGTCCTCCCCCGAAGCTTTCGGCTCCGACCGGCATGATCATGAATTCCTGGATGTCGACGTTGTTGTCTGCATGCTCCCCGCCGTTCAAGATATTCGCCATGGGTACGGGCAGATCCTTGGCGATGATCCCGCCCAGGTAGCGGTAAAGCGGCACGTCATGAACGGTCGCGGCGGCACGGGCGCAGGCCAGGGAGACCCCCAGGATCGCGTTGGCGCCGAGGGCACCTTTGTTATCTGTTCCGTCCAGGGCGATCATGGTATAGTCGATGGCCCTCTGGTCCGCACAGCACATGCCGGTGATTCTCGGTCCGATGACATGGGTGACGTTGTGGACGGCTTTCTGGACCCCCTTGCCCAGATAGCGCTTCGGGTCTCCGTCCCGCAACTCCAGCATTTCGTGTTCTCCCGTGGACGCACCTGATGGCACCGCCGCCCTGCCTGTAACGCCGGAGGACAGGGTGACTTCGGCTTCGACGGTGGGATTGCCCCGGGAATCGATGATTTCTCTCGCGTGTACATGGACTATTTCGGTCATGAATGCCTCCAAGGTGATTTCGTTGCCCGAATCTATAGCAAAGAGGGTGAAAAACACAAGACAATATCCTCGACGGGAGGGATGAAATCAGACGTTGTACTGTCCAGAGGCTTCCGGTTGGTAAAGCGTCTGCATGACTTCAAGCCTTCTTTTTCCCCCGGGAACTTCCCATTCAATTATGTCTCCGACGCGATAACCCAAAAGTGCCATTCCAATAGGGGCCAGGATAGAGATGCGGTTGTTTTCGGCGTTTGCATCCTTAGGGAAGACAAGGGTCCAGATGACTTGTTCATCCGTGGCAAGATCCTTCAAATAAGCGGTGGCATTCATGGTAATGACATCTGACGGAACATCCTGAGGATCGACAATTGTCGCTCGTTCAAGCTCCTTTTCCAGCATGTCGATGGGGAGCTTTGTCTGACGTGGCGAATTACGGTAGGCTTCAATTAAATGGATTAACCGGTCCAGATCGAAAGTCGTGATGAAAATTTTTTTCTCGATCATAATGAATTCCCCATAAAGTTCATTGACGTCTTGTTGACAGCCATTATGATGGATCATGGAAATTATAACATAATGGAGCAATTAGAAGACCAAAAACGGACCTATTGAACTTTATGGCATATTGTTCAGACCGATGTGGCCCAGTCAAAACGTACACTTCGTTAAGCCGCTTTTGCCATTTTACATTCTTTTTCGAAGTCATTTGGATTTTGATAGCCAAGGAACGGGTGCGGTTTTCGGCTGTTGTAAAACAGCTCAATGCAGGCCATGACATCCCGTTTGCCGGGAAAATCTTGCTCACCCTCGCCGGCCGCCGGCGGCGCAAATAAAGCGCGAAGCAAGAAGAGTTGAGCTTCGGGTTACGTATTCATTCAACCCTGCAATTGCCTGATTCAATTCTTCCGGAGGGNNAGGTGCTTTGCCGATGACTTTACCATGACAGAGTTCTGATTTGGCTGATTTTAAACCATGATTTCTTAGATGTTGGTGACTTCAATTCCAGGGTTAAGATGGAAAGCCAGCCTTTTGCGGCTGCCTTGTGATGGCCACGCTAAACCCGTCAGTGAATTGAAGACTGAAACGAGTCTCCATGATTATCAACGGTTTTCATGGCTTCAAGTGTCCAAAAAGGTCTTGTGAAAACCCGCGAAACCTCTTATGAAGACGCAGGGTGGTTCCATCCACCATGTATCACTTAGCATCACTTAGAAAGATAAACCTTTCGTTTTGGGAGGAAGTCATGAAAATCATGGTTTTTGCGCCCCATCCGGACGACGAGATCATCGGTTGCGGCGGGACGCTCGCCGGCCATGTCCGGGCGGGTGATGACGTGGTCATTGCGTATCTGACTTCCGGAGAGGCGGGGAGTCTTGCCGTTCCTTCCGAGGAACTGCGGGTCGTCCGGGAAGGGGAGGCCCGGGAGGGGGCAAGACATCTGGGTGTTCATGATCTGATCTTCCTCCATTTTCCTGACGGCTGCCTCGAATTTTCGCCGGAGTTGATCCGCACGCTTACCAGGCTGATTCGGGGAAAGGCCCCCGATGTGCTGTATCTGCCCCACGGACAGGAGACCCCCCGGGACCACCGACTGACCCATGAACTCGGCCTGGAAGCCGTCCGCCGGGCGGGTGGGCCCTGGTTCCAGGACTGCGGCGGGGAGCCTTGGCATGTCAGACACGTTTTGTCCTATGAGGTTTGGACGCCCATCGTCGCGCCTGCACATTATAACGATATAACCTCTTGGATCGATCTCAAGGTGGCGGCGCTTCGCTGCCATGCCTCCCAGGTGGCGACGGTGCCCTATGACGAGGCTGTCAGGGGCCTGAACCGTTATCGCGGGATTCTCTCCGGAACGGGCGACTATTGTGAGGCGTTTCAGGTCATAACAAGGAATCCTTCGACAAGGGAATGAATGGATTTTCCCCGTCATCCCTGGCCGGATTCCGGATGCGGCGTTCCGGTCGCCTTTCCGTCATTACGCAAGGACACCGTCCGCTCAGGACGGCAAGGTCCCTTCCTTTTCAGTTGGAGCGCTGATCCCGGACATCCGATGTCCTTGCATTTCCACTGATCCATGCTAATCTTTACCCATCCGGGGTGCCGATGTTTTTTCACTGTCAATTCAGGAGGGGAGAAATGAAAAACTGGAACATGGACATCGCAGGCGTAACATTTAAAAATCCCATCATAGTCACTGCGGGTACGCCCACAAGAAAGGTTCACGGGCTGGAAAGCTCTATCAGGGCCGGTGCGGGGGGGGTATGTACCAAAAGTATCAGTTTTCAGCCTTTCAGTTGGCCGTTTCCCCGTCCGTGTAATTCTTTTCTGGATAAATGGGGGGACCCCGGTTCCATCATCGGGTTTGAACTGGGCTTCTGGCAGCCGGAGGAGGGTGAAAATTTCATTAAAAAAATCAAGCCGCTTGCGGAAAAAGAGAATACCCGGGTGATCGCAAACATTGCGGTCGAGGAGTTTGAAACGGAGAAACTGAAGGACTTGGCCAAAAGGCTTCAGGACAGCGGCGCCGATATGATAGAAATCGGCTGCCCGTGCCCCATCCTGATTCCGATAGAAGTATCCGAAGCATGGTATGAGAAAAATCTCTCTCGGGTGATAGAAATCCTGAAAGAGGCCGTGGATGTTCCCGTTTACCCCAAATTGTTCGTCGATGCCCTGAGCGAGAAAAACATGAGAAGGATTGAGGACGCCGGGGCGGATGCGGTTCACCTGGTTCCTCCTCCCCATGGTATCACCGTTGATGTCGAAAGTGGTAAACCGTTCATTCCCATTTACGGGCTTTATTATAACCGGGGCTGGCGCGGTATCGGATCCTATTGGACCTACATTGTGTCAGAAATGGCAAAAATTCCGGTCATTTCTTCCGGGGGGGTCTTTGGGGGCAGGGATGCGGTTGAGCGCGTCATGCTGGGTGCCTCGCTCGTGGGGATATGCACGGCCGTAATATATTACGGATACCAGAGAATAAGTAAAATCATTAAAGAATTCGATGAATTCATGGAGAGAAAAGGTTTTGGGACTATTGAAGACATACTCGGAGTCGCTTCACCTTATGTCGGTGACCTTCAGGCATTCGGACGATTGGTCCAGCAGAGACAGGTCCCGAGAGAAACGCTCACCATAGAGATCGATTATGGGAAATGCACCAAATGCGGGCGGTGCCTGGTTTGCAATTATGGCGCGATGACGATGGAGAACAAGACCCCCAGAATTGACCTGACCCTTTGCGAAAGGTGCGGTGTCTGCGAGTCCTTGTGTCCCGTGGATGCGATCATGATTCAAAGACCCGTTTAAATATCACTTTACGACAATGGCGACGGAGCTCCCAGGGCCTAAACGACGGCGATGATTTTCCCAGCGGGCGAAACGACTGCGTTGGGTATTACGATAGAGGGTGAGGTCTGTTTCCCTGGGCAAGGAAAGTTCCCGGCTGTGGATAACGAGGACCGACTGCCTGCCCGCGACGATCGCGTCTAGCAGGAAAGTTTCCAGGGCCGGTTGGGCTGCTGTGATCGTATAACCGTGGAGATCGATGTGGGTCTGGACGGGGAAATCGCTCCGGGGGAGACGCCGGGCCCATTCCAGGGGAAACCGGTAGCCCGTTCATTCCGGGCATGAAAATATCTGTGAGAATCACATGGGGGGGGAGCCTGCTGGACTAAGCGAATTGCATCCCGCTTATCGTAGGTGCAAACCACCTCTCGATCAGCTAATTCCAATATGGCCTTGATGGAATCTTCCGTATCTGGCTCATCCTCAATGAGCAAGACTCGAACCATATATGCCCGCTCCGCATGCCAAGAAGAACGTTCACAAGTATCGATGTGACAGGCTGGGAGTTCAACCGCAAGTGCTTTAGGAGAGAATGAGGGGCTGTATTCAAAGTGGATGCGTGGCCCCACCTCATTTGGGAAACAGATCCTAATTGAAAAACTATCGGAGCGGCTTGCGGGCTGTCATCTGGTAGCAGTAGTCGGGCAAGGGCTCTGAGTCGATTAAAAATTGAGTGGGCTCCAGCACGAACCCCACGTCTGTTAAGTATGGCGCGATCAAGTCTGGGGGCGTTAGGTATTCCAGTATGGGGGTGCGATCTTGATTGCGGAATATCTTGTGCAAGGCCTCGTGGGCAATCTCCTGGAGTCTCTTATCCGGAAATTCTTGCATGACGCATTCTCCCGTAGCATCCAGGCGGGCTGAGACAGCATGTTTATCAATCTTGCCGTCCGGGGCTACGAGACCCACCATGCAAAGCTGCCAGAGGTGAGCCACTAGATGCCAAAACCGAGCGATTTTCTCTTGATGAGGCATGGTGGAGCTGGTGGCTTTAAAGTGTGCAATGCGCTTGTCCCTAAGGGACTCGAATGATGGCAATTCTTTTGGGTGCGCTTGACCTTTGAAGCAGAACACGCCCCCAGGTTTGAGGTAGCGATGCACATTGCAAAAGAACGTGCGCCACTGTAAGGGAAATTCCAAAAACAAAGGACCACCATCGCACACAACGTAATCGAAGGCGCCATCTAGTCCTGGTTGATGCTCCAGCCAATTGCCTTGAACCGACTCGACGTTGGACCAATCTTGAGTCGCCAAGTTCTTCATGCCCAACAAAATTTCCATGCTCAGATCCAGTCTGACGATTCTGCTGGCCCCGATAATGATCGCAAGATCCACTAATTCTGGTGTCGCTCCACAAATCAGGACACTTGCCTGTGGCGTACGACGCATCACATTTCGATAATGGGCCAGTCCGAGTCGGCTCGGGCGTATGGGAACGGGTTGCACATCCCACAAACGGACATATTCTGAGGCAGCATGGTCATCCATCACTTATCTCTCCTGTGTGAAGAATTTTTTATAAACAAAAGTCTGATGCTGGCGCTTTCCCTTTAGAAGGGTTTTTCCACAAAATCTGAACTGAAAGGAGAAAGCACTATGAAACTGGAGATGACACTATCTGAAGCAAAGGAGATTTTCAAGGAGATTCAAGAACAGCCGGGGCAATTATTCGAGATCATTCGTACAGACATACGAGAGACAGTCGGGCAATACCTGACGCCGATTATGGGAAATGCACCAAATGCGGGCGGTGCCTGGTTTGCAATTATGGCGCGATGACGATAGAAAACAAGACCCCCAGAATTGACCTGACCCTTTGCGAAAGGTGCGGTGTCTGCGAGTCCCTGTGTCCCGTGGATGCGATCATGATTCAAAGACCCGCTTGATTTACGGCAATGGCAAGGGGATTTCCAGGACTGGGATGTGACGGTTTTCCATATGGGTGAAACGGCGACACCTTCCTTGTGATGGAGGATAAAGCTCCGTTCCCGGTGAGAGGGGGAAACTGTATAAGTCTCGAAAGGATTTTTTCGTCTTCATGATGCTTCCCTACCCGAGCTCTGAAAACGTGTCAATTGTCAAAGAATATTTGCCATGTATTAACAGTTACTTATAGATGTTTCGCTGTACTAAAAAGTCGAAAGAGCCATAAAATTGAATAATTGATACTTGCAGCCAAAGGTGGGACGCGTATCGGAGGGTTTCTTACCCTGTGTTTTCCATGTTCGCTCATTTGATGACGTAATGAGTGGAAAAAATACAGCCCCAGCCCTTCGGGCTGGCTGTGATGCGCTTGGTTTTTAGCATGGATCATTGTGCATCAAGATGCAATGTCCGCTCTCAAAAACGGCAGCTCAACAACAACGTTCGCACACAAAGGGAGATAAAATATGGCCATACCGGATTTTCAAAGCGTCATGCTTCCACTACTCGAATTTTGTGCTGATGGTCAGGAATATACAAATCGGCAAGCTATTGATGCAATGTCTCAAGAATTTGGCCTGACTGAAGAGGAGCAAAAACAGCTTCTCCCAAGCGGACAGCAACGCATATTTGAGAATCGTGTCGCATGGGCTCGCGCTCATATGAAAATGGCTGATTTGGTTGAGAACACTAAACGTGGGGTATTCCGTATTACAGAGCGTGGTAAGAATGTCCTTTGGTACTTGGCATTTTGCGGCAATATGCCGCTTAAGCCAAGTTGGTATATCATGGAAAATTTGTCCGACAGCAAAAAAAATGATGTTCTTCCGGAATTTCAGGCCTTTCTTTTGGATAAAAAACTGGCACCGGGAAAGAACGTCTTTTTTTACGCTTTATGGGTAAGCAAATTTTTAAACTTTGCAAACAAAAAAACAAATACCGCCCGATCAATATCAGGAAAACGCAGTCATCGAATTTATCGAAACTCTAAAGTCAAATTCCAATGTCTCTGACTGGCAAATCCGGCAGGCCGGTGACGCCATCCGTTTATTCTATTTTCATTATCGCGGCTGCAAACCGAAAAATCTATCGGCGGGGAAATCCTCCGACTTTACGTCGGAACTGCTTACAGAAGTGAAGTTGAAAAACAAATTGTCAATCACCGTATAAGGGACCGGGCCTCTTCCCGGCCTCCTTTTTTCTTGGGGGTCCTTCCGGCCTTTTTGATGCTTCCTTCCGGGGGGCGGAAGGAACCTCCCCGGGACCGCCAAAAGGGCCTTGACCTTCCCGAACCCCGCTCCTATAATGGTTCCATCCCACTCTGAAGGAGGACGCCATGAAGAACACCCTCGTCAACAAGCGCGATCAGGAATTCATTCTCTTCGAACAGATGGCCATGGAGCAGGTTCTCTCCGGCGGGGCCTACGGCGGCCTGACCCGGGAGGATGTTCTGCTGATGCGGAACGAGGCGGAAAAAATGGCCCTCCGGGTCTTCGTTCCCCTCTACGCCGAGGGGGATCGTCAGGGTTGTACCTTCGAAAACGGCCAGGTCCGTATCCCCCCGGGTTTTCACGAGGCCTACCGGACCTTTGTGGACGGGGGCTGGTTTACCCCCCCCGAAGGCGGCCCGGCCCTCCCCGTGTCCATCCGGACGGTCTGCGCCGAGTTTTTTTACGCCGCCAATTTTTCCCTCTTCACCTACCCGGGCCTGAGCGCCGTGGCGGCGGGCCTGATCGGGGAGTTCGGCACGGACCGGCAGAAGGAACGCTACGGCGCCCCCCTGGGCCGGGGTGACTGGACCGGGACCATGTGCATGAACGAGGCCGACGCCGGAACGGATCTGAGCGCCGTCCGGACCCGGGCGAAACGTCTTCCCGACGGCTCCTACGGGATCACGGGGAGCAAGTGCTTCATCACCAACGGCGATCATGACCTGACGCCGAACATCGTTCACATCGTCCTGGCCCGGATCGAGGGGGATCCCCCCGGGATGGCGGGCCTGTCCGCCTTCATCGTCCCCAAGTTCCGCCTGGGGGAAGACGGCCGCCCCGGGGCGCACAACGACGTCCACACGGGGAATATCGAACAGAAAATGGGCATCCAGGGCTCGGCGACATGCACCCTGAATTTCGGCGATAACGGGGACTGCGTCGGGGAACTCCTGGGGCGGGAGCGGGAAGGGTTCCGTGTCATGTGTGGCATGATGGACGTGGACCATCTCGGCGTGGCCATGCAGGGGCTGGGGCACGCCACGGCGGCTTACGAACACGCCGCGGCCTACGCGAAGGAACGGATCCAGTGCGCCTCCATCCTGGAGATGAACAACCCCGAGGCAAAGCCCATCCCCATCATCGGCCATCCCGACGTGCGGAGGAACCTGCTCTGGATGAAGGCCCACGTGGAAGGCATGCGGGCCCTCAACTATTTCACCGCCTGGTGCATGGACATGGCCGCCGTCACGGAGGACGAGGAAGGGCGGCAGGACTGGCAGAGCCTGGCATCGTTTCTCGTCCCGGTCTGCAAGGTCTACTGTTCCGATACGGGCTTTCTCGTCTGCTCCCGGGCCATGGATGTTTACGGTGGCTACGGTTACTGTTCCGACTACCCCATCGAGCAGTACCTGCGGGACTGCAAAATCGCGTCCGTCTACGAGGGGCCGAACGGGATCCTCGCCCTGGACCTGGTGGGGAGGAGGTTAGGGGAAAGAGACGGCGCCGGGGTGAAGAAACTTTTCGCCCGTCTGGAGGAGGCCCGGCAGACATGGCCCGCTTCAGGTCCCCTCCAGGGTTATGGGCCCCTTTTCGCCGACTCCCTCCGGGCCTTTCAGGATGTGACGGGGGGGTTTGCCGCCGCGGCGGGGAGCGGGGATATTCTGACCCCCGTTTTGCACGCCTCCCCCTTCCTGCGCGTCCTGGGGGATCTGCTTGTGGCGCACTTCCTGCTCGAAGGGGCCGCCGTCGCCTGCGGGAAGCTGGAGGTCATTTACCAAAAAGAGGGCCTTGAGGATTCCCGGGAGGGGCAGCGCGCCCTGGCAGCGGCCCATGACGATGTCGCTTTTTATCAGGGGAAAATCGCGGCGGCGAAGTTCTTCGCCAATGAGGTGCTCATGACCGTGAAAAGCCGCTGTGACGCCATCCGGGCGGCGGAACGGGCGGCCCTGGAGATGGCGGACGAGTCGTTTTGACGTCGCGCCCTCCGACCGGACGTTACACCCGCCCGGCCCCGTCCTATCATGTCACTTCGAACATCCCTTCATGT
>LSQX01321735.1_pt1 | contig 27530 bp, 22 predicted proteins | sample 654561 | NCBI WGS metagenome assembly LSQX01 (sample SAMN04489861, study PRJNA283612) | anaerobic digester metagenome | isolation source: 4 biogas reactors fed with cattle manure at either 37C or 55C with and... | place: Denmark: Kongens Lyngby | collected 2014
TATTTTCCCATTACTGATGCCCAGGGCAATGTGCGCATGTATGCAAATCGCCAAGAAGTGGTTAGCGCTTATGATTACTTGCCCTATGGCATGACCATCACCCTTAAAGAAGATAGCGAGACCGACAGAAAACGCTGGCAAAGCAAAGAATACGATGGGGAGCATGACAAGTATTATTTTGGAGCGCGGTATTTTGACCCTTTATTTGGGCTATGGCTGAGCCCCGACCCTGCCGGACAGTTTGCGAATCCGTATAGCTATGGCAATGACCCGATTAACTACATAGACCCTAATGGGGAGAGTGTGGTAATAGGAGCCTTAGTCGTTGGTGCGGTGATAGGTGGGATTACCGGAGGAGTAAAAGCCCACAATCGAGGTTATGGCCTTTCTGATTGGGAGAGTTATGCCTATGTTGTAGGAGGTGCTGCGCTTGGAGGCTTAGCTGGTGGCTATTTAGCCCCAACGGTAGCCACTTGGGCTACGGGCGCCACAGGTCTTGCTACTGCAAACGGCTATGCGGCTGCAATTGCAGGCGGTGCCGCTAGTAGTGCTGTTGGTGCGACAATCAATACTGCAGGTTTTTACGCTATGGATCATACCTTTGGCGGTGGTAAATGGAAAACGGAAGATTTTTTTAAAGAAGTTGGACTGTCTGCGTTATCTGGCGTTCTTATTGGAGGTGCAACAGGAGCGGTGGGCTATAAGTTATCTGATAGGCTCAGATATGAGACAGACATGACCGTGCTTGAATATGCGAACAAAAATAATCGCCTAGAGGAAGCTGTTAGGTATATTAGCCCAGGGGATTATCGTGTTTCTTTTGATCAAGGGATAAAAACAAGTTATGACCCGATAGAGAATACAATTAATATGAATTCTTCAGATTATATGGATAATGGAAAGTTTTTATCAGATAAATTTCACTATGCTGCAAGCCATGAAGCTAACCATTACAAAATGTTAAATGCGGCTTACGAAAACGAAATTGGTTTAAAAAATGTGGGAGCAAAAAGCCTAGCAGATTGGGTAGATAAAACCCCTCAAGGTGGTACTTTTGGATATTACCATCACACACAGGTTCAAGAATATATTTGTACAGATCCACATCGCGTTAAGTACTACAAGTACATGTCTGAGGATACACAAAAGTTTATCAACTTTTATTGGGAAAAAGCAAAAGAAAGTAAAGCAAGTATAAAAACATTTTTGCTAGAATACGAAAAATATGGATTTTAGTATGCAATTGAAAAGTGTTTTAAAATTAGCTTTATTGATGTTTTTGGTTAGTTGCGTTCCTCATAAAAAGGTTAAAAAGAACTTTGATTTTGACTATTGCGAATACTTAAATGAGGAGCTTTCAAAACAATGCGCTCCTGCTCCTGGATTTTGTTCATATCAAACTCACCCTGATGGCGACTTTGAAGCGCCTTGCACTGATGATGTGGCTGTTATAGTGGAGAAGTTTGATGGCAAAGAGTGTATAAGTGATGAGTTTTGGGAAGAATATGATTTTTGGTACGGAGTTAAATACAGGAGTGAGCCAATGGAAAATCCTTTTAAAGGAGATAAGTGTTGGGTCTGGGGTGTTAGGTATTTTTCTTATACTGAAACAAAGGATACGATTATCAATAAAAGAGGTTTCCAGTGTATGTCCAGCGATGGTAAACATTGTGACCGAATTTATTTTGTGACTTTAAGCAAAGATATGACATTACCCAAAACAGTTGTAAATCCAGGGGAAAATTTATTTATGTATTACTATGATATAGAAAGAGATTCTGTTAGGTTTGAAAATGTTTCTACATCTGATAAAACAATGTATTAGTTTGGCTCTTGCTCAAAGCACCAACAATTACATATATTTCCCTTATGCGCAAAAAGAGTTTTAACACCGCTGACCCTTGCATGGCGGATATGCACTATATGCTTTCCCCTGTGGATCGCATTAATGCCCCGGGTGAGTTTTATCTACAAATAGCGCGGGATGTTGAAGATCGCTTTACTCAAAGCATCACTAACTCCAAAGGTCAAGTGGTAGCCAGTTGGTCTTTTGATGGCGCATCAGAAATGGTGGTTTTGTATGAATACGATGAAAACGATTTATTGATTAAGGAGTACCCCAAAGATAACCCCGCCCTGGGCAAAAAATATGGCTACGATGCCCTGGGTCGTGTGATTTCTTACCGAGATTCGGACCGCGGTGAAACTAAAACCGTCTATGATAAATATGGTCGCGCGCGTTTTACCCAAAACGCCACCCAGCGGGCCTTGGGTGCCAACTATTTCTCGGTAAAAATATTCGATAGTATAGGCAGAGTAGAGGCAGTGGGAGAGGTACAAGGCCAGTACAGCTTCACCAACCCCGATGCAGACATTCCTGGGAGCAATATTAAACTCCATGAGCGCTTTGTTTATGGCAAACCCACGCCGGAAAATTTAATGGAGTTGCTAAACGATAACACCCTTGCAGACAGCATTTTAGCCGCCATGGAAAACATTAAAGCCCTCGATGTGGGAGCGCACATCACCTACGGCGATGATGGAAATATGACCAGTGTAAGCATGGCTTCGTTTGACCGGATGGGGCAAAAAAACAAGCAATGGATGGTATATGGATTAGGTGGTTTGCCGGCTGTGCAACTATACTATAATTACAATGCCGCCGGTGAGCTAGTAAATAGCTCCTATTCACAATGGGAAAATGGCCACTGGCAAGCTAAATCCCAACGCAAACGCCAATATGACTCCCAAGGTCGCCTAACCCACACCTTCGAGGTGGTAAACGGAGCGGATAAGCTCATGGCGTCTTATGAATACACCGCTAACGGCAACACTAAAAACAAAAGCTACTACGACCAAGGTAGCGAAGTCTTTACCAAACAAATCCTCACCGACATTCACGGTCGCCCCACCCAGCTTAAATACACCAAGGGAAATGCCCCCCTATACACCCAGTCTCTAACCTATGAAAAACCCTGGGCTAGCCGTATGCAAGTTGTGAGCCACGATTACCATCAACTCAACCACAGTGGAGCCAGTGTCCTAAATTACCATTACAGTTATGACTATCTGGGGCGTTTGTCTGAGGTAAGTGGCCCCAAAAACGCTAACTATAGCTATGACAACTTGGGGCGTTTAACCTCCAAATTTGAGGATAATATAGGCGTGGGCTATGCTTATTCCCCCGATCGCTACAGACCTCAGTTTTATGGGGTAACTGGTCGGGCACCTAATGCCCACCAAGTAGCTTTTGACTATGACTCTTCGGGTAATGTGTGGTTCGATCAATACCGCTCCACGGCTTATAAACTCGATGCCGCCGGACTACCGCTAACCGCTTATAAACTAAAACACAATGCAACTTATAACCAAGTTACCAATGGAACGCTACCTGAATCCCATTACGGCGATAAGCTAGAAATGGCCTATTCTGGTGGTAATCGCCTATGGTATAGCTACCATAGTGATGATAATATGTCCTATACGGAAGCTACCTTTAGCGGGGTGGGGGTTTATAAATCCATTGATAGCAATGATTTTAGCCTACAGCGCTTAGACCTCATCGGTGGAGGCTACCGCGCTATGAATCAAAATGGTGAAAACCGAGCGTATTTTCCCATTACTGATGCCCAGGGCAATGTGCGTATGTATGCTAATCGCCAAGGGGTAGTTAGCGCTTATGATTATTTGCCGTATGGCATGACCATCACCCTCAAAGAAGATAGCGAGACCGACAGGAAGCGCTGGCAAAGCAAAGAATACGATGGGGAACATGACAAGTATTATTTTGGAGCGCGGTATTTTGACCCTTTATTTGGGCAATGGATGAGCCCCGACCCCGCCGGACAGTTTGCGAATCCGTATAGCTATGGCAATGACCCGATTAACTACATAGACCCCAATGGGGAAGCTGTACATATTGTTGCAGGGGCTGGAATAGGAGCAGTAAGTGGCTTAGTTCAGTGTATGGGGTCATCTGAGGTAAATTGTGTTAGGAGTGTAACAGTAGGTGTTGTTGCGGGAGGACTAACAGCTTTCATACCAGGCTTAGTAGGCGGCATAGGCAATGTTGTAGCTGGAGCTACTGGACTATCAACCGGCTCTGGACTTCTTGCTGCTGCAGCTGGTGAAGCTGCTAAAGGTGCAGCGATAGCCTCATTATCAGGGGGTGTTGCTTATACCGCCAACCAGATTGTTGAAAAAGAAAAATGGGACTTTTGGATTTTTTCGCAATTCATGTTAATTGGAGGCGTAAGCGGAGGATTGGCTGGTGGTTTAAAAGGTGCGGTACATTATGGGTTATCTGATAGGTTCAAGTGGCAAACACATCAAACAGTATTAGAATACGGCAATGAAAAAGCGCAAGGTGGTATAGGAGATTTTTCTTACATAGAAAAAATGGGGGAGTATGTAGCAAAGCGAGAAAATATCGATGTGCCAGTAATAAGATCTAATGACATAGAAGATGATGGAAAAACTAAATTTCGTATAATAGGTGGTAAGCCAGAGATTAATATAAGTTGGCAAACTGGTTATGAGGCAAGTGGAGAATTTTCAGCAAGTAACTTTTATACGGCAATAGTTCATGAGCACGGTCACATAAAAGATGCACAGGGTGATTTAACAGAGTTATATGGACCTTATAAAAAGATGTTACCTGCTAAGGAAGCTTCTAGTTTAAAAGCATTTCTAGAGGTTAGAGCAATTCAAAATGAAACGATAAATCGGTTCTACAAATATTACGACATAAATACAACGCAATGGGTTCAAAAAAGACATCGTCGCTTTTTGGAAGGAGCTAAATATTACATAGAAAACGCTAATTCTTCTGGACGTTACTAACATGAATAGTTATAGACATATGGTTATGTTGATTTTTGTGTCGATAGTTGTTTTATCTTGTTCCACAACTCCTCAAAAGCTATTGAAAGCAGATTTAGTTGATTTTTATGAGGTTGATAGCATGCGGATAGAAAGTGAAAAAGATGAAACTGGTATAATTACTCTTATGCCTCAACCTAAAGCAATTGTTTATTATTTTGATTCTACCAAATTTATTTATGAATCTGATTTTGACTATAGAAGATACTCTTATAGGCATGGGGTTGATCTTGATACTACTGAATTTGAAAATAATGTGAGAACGGTTGTATCGCGTTTAGCGCGTCCTTTTGTTATGGTTAAAAGGGGGGAGGAAAATGAGTTATCAGCGATTTTTTCGTATTGTGACGGGGCAGGTTATGGGATGATTGATTTGAAGGAAAGGAAAGAAAGGCACACCAATAAAAAAATATTCGATTTAGAGTTAAACGGATATTACCCCTCAAATGGATTTATAACATTTTACGTGCATAGAGTAAAAGTTCGCAAAATTAAATTGAAGAAAAACTTAGGTGTTGACTTAATATTTTCAAAAGTACCATCAAAAGTCTGTGAACAATAGAAACCTTAACACAGTGGTACATCTGGAACTATATCACCCAACAATTACATATATTTCCCTTATGCGCAAAAAGAGTTTTAACGCACTAGGTGCCGCTTATGGAGGATCGTGGATTACAGGTGAGGATGTAGATGCAGCTGGTTTGTCGGGTTTAGCTTATGGAGCCACTTGACCTGCGCCAGGAAAACGGACAGTTATGCAGCCTCTTTTGTTAATTCAAAGCTAGATGGATAATGTAAATTTGTTTCTGTAATTTGCCCGCAAGATAAAAAAATGCGGGTACTCTTTAAACCTCTACCTACTAAAATAGGAGCTCAAAATGACCCGCATAAATAAAGATACAATTTCTTCTGAAGATTTGCTTAAACAAATTGTAGAAATGTTAATTAATCAAGGACCTGATGCTTTGATGGATATGTTTCAAATGCTTTTCAATTATTCCATGAGGTTAGAGCGCGATGCTTTCTTAAAAGCTAAGCCATGGCAACGCAATGATTAGCGCATAGGTTATGCCAATGGATACAAGCCTAAAACGCTTAAATTTCAGATGGGAGCAGTGCCTGTAAGCATTCTCCAAGTTCGAGGGCTAAAGTTCTATCCAAAGTCTTTAGAGCAAGGTAGTATGTCTGAAAAAGCACTTAAAGCAGCCATTGCACAGATGTATCTAAAAGGAGTTTCGACTCGCAAAGTGTCATCTATTGTAGAGGAATTGTGTGGTTTAGAGGTTAGTTCAACCCAGGTTTCTCGCTTAACAGCAGAGTTAGACGAGCAACTTGAACTTTTTAGAGAGCGAAAATTAAACGACTCCTATAAAAATATTTACTTGGACGCTATGTATGAAAAAGTTCGCCATAATGGTACTGTATGCAAGCTAGGGGTTTAAAAGGTGTAGAAATGATAGTGGCAGATAACCATACGGGCTTAAAAGCCGCTTGCGAGAACACAATGCCCTCAATTCCTATGCAACGATGCACATTTCATATTGCTAGAAATGCGCAAAGCTATTGCACTAAAATGGAATATAAAAAAGAAATAGGCCGAGATGTAGCGGATGTGTTTAAACAGATAAACTATAGCAATGCTATGCGCCGTAAAAATGAAGTATGTGAAAAATGGTCTAAAAAAGCCCCTGATTTCAGTCGCTGGTTTGATGAAGTTGCTGAGGAAGGCATGACCTTCTATATGTTTAAAGATCCAAGCGTGCATTCAAGGTTAAGAACGGTAAATATCTTAGAGCGAACCAATAGCGAAATACGGCGTAGGACTAGGGTTGCAAGATTATTCCCGAATGAGGCATCATGTTTGCGTTTAGTATCAGCTGTTTTAATGGAAATTCACGAAAACTGGATAACAAATAAAGTATATATTAACCAACAAAAGTTAGAGGTTGAAAGAAATTACAGAAAATATGTTGCATAATCGCTTTATAAGTCATTTGTAGTCATAATTATAACGGGTTGATTGATTAAACTTTGTATAAATCGAGTGGACTTAGCGTAAGGTGCGTACGCGATTCACCATTAACCATTAACCATTAATTAGTATATTTCCCCCATGCAACAATATTTAGATTTATTAAAAGATGTGATGGAAAACGGTGTGCGCAAAGATGATCGCACTGGTACTGGTACTTGGAGCGTGTTTGGCAGGCAAGTGCGCTACGATTTATCCGCGGGTTTTCCGGTGCTTACCACCAAAAAATTGCACCTCAAATCAATAATCGTCGAATTATTGTGGTTTTTGCGTGGCGACACCAATATTAAATACCTTAAAGATCACGGTGTGCGTATTTGGGACGAATGGGCCGATGCTAACGGTGATTTAGGTCCGGTTTATGGGGCCCAGTGGCGCAGTTGGCCCACCCCCGATGGCGGTCATATAGACCAAATTAGCGAACTTTTAGAGAGTCTCAAAAATAATCCCGATAGCCGTCGCCACTTGGTTTGCGCTTGGAATGTAGGTTTGGTGCCTCAAATGGCTTTGCCCCCGTGTCACTGCTTATTTCAGTTTTATGTGGTTAATGGTAAGTTAAGCTGCCAGCTCTATCAGCGCAGTGCGGATATATTTTTAGGTGTGCCTTTTAATATCGCCAGTTACGCTTTGCTAACCCTGATGCTTTGTCAAGTTTTGGGTTATGAACCCGGCGAATTTGTACATACTTTTGGGGATTTGCACCTTTACACCAATCATCGCGAACAAGCGGAGCTGCAATTGACACGCAGTCCTTTGGCTTTGCCCCAAATGTGGATTAATCCCGACAAAAAAGATCTGTTTAGCTTTGAATTTGCAGATTTTCGCTTAGAAAATTACGAAGCGCATCCCCATATCAAAGCGCCTGTTGCGGTATGATGATTTCTTTAATTGTGGCGGTGGCTAATAATGGAGTTATCGGCCACAATAACGATTTGCCTTGGCATATTTCTGCGGATTTGCAGAATTTTAAGCGCATTACCACCGGCCATTGCATGGTGCTAGGGCGCAAAAATTATGAAAGCATCGGGCGCGCTTTGCCCCAACGCACCAATATTGTGCTCACCCGGCAAAAAGATTTTATTGCGCCGGGGTGCGTGGTGCTCCACGATTTGCCCCAAGCTTTGGAATACGCCCGTGCCCAAGGGGAAAGCGAGGTGTTTATCATTGGCGGAGCCGAAATTTATCGCCAAGCTTGGCCTTTAATTCACAAGATTTACCTGACATGGGTGCATCGAGATTTTACCGGCGATGTGTTTTTCCCTTTTTGGGATAGCTCTGCCACCAGTAACACGCCTTTAGGCGAAGCTTGGAAAATCACCCATCGCGAGGACTTTCCCGCCGTGGAAGATATTCCCGCTTTTAGCTTTTTAGAGCTAGAAAAATAATTTAGTTTTAATTGTGTTATTTTTCGGGCTTATTTCTTTTCATCTTCGGGGCAACCCTTTTTGCATACATCTAGCTCCCAAACTTGGTCTTCGATGAGCATTCCATTGTCCCAGCGCCGTGAAACCCCATGCTTAGCACCTTTGAAATGCTCTACTTCGAGAATTTTGTTGCCGAGTTGATCAAAGGCGCGCATGGTTCCGTGCACCTGAGCGTGCTCAAAAGGCATTTCGGTTTTAAGCTTTCCATTGGGCCAATAAATCTTGTTTATACCGTGCAAATGCCCTTCATGATAGTTTAGTTCCCGCATTAAAACCGTATCTCTCCACACACGAGAAGTGCCGTGCAACCTTTTGTTGTGCCAGTTTTCTTCGCTTTCCTTTTGACCCAGGGCATTCCACAAAATCTTTTTTCCTTCAAATTCGCCGTCTTTAAAGTGACTTTCTGAGCGCTGCACGCCATTTTCATCCCATTCTGCACATAAACCATGCTCTAAACCCTTGCTAAAAGAGCATTTTTTCCATATTTTGCCATTTTCAAAAAAAGACTCCCACATAGCTTCTTGTTCGCCATTTTGGTAGCTTCCCTGGTGGGCTAGTTTACCCGAAGGGTAAAAAGATTGGTAAAAACCTTCGCGTACATTTGTACCAGCACGCACCGAATATTGAGTGGCGATTTGCTTTTTATCTTGCAAATAAGTAGTTATAGTATCTAGCTTAATGCTAGACTTATTGGTTTTAGCTGATTGCGCAGTAGCCAGCGTCAAAGAAAAAACAAGGATAAAGTAAAAAAATCGCATTTTAACCTCTAATAATACAGCTTTGTAACGAAAAGTCTGTCATTCATTATCTAAATTTAAGAAATTAGTATCTTCAATATAAATTTCACAGCACTAAATATGAAAATTTGTTTTTTAAATCCCCCATTTCACCCTATGTTCAGTAGGGAATCCCGTAGCCCCTCGGTTACTAAGTCCAGCACTTTGTATTGGCCCATGTTTTTAGCGTACGCTGCTGGTTGCACCGAAGCTGATGGCAACGAGATTCAGTTGCTCGATAGCCCTGCCATGGAACTAGATTTAGAACAAACTTTAGCCAAAATGGCGGAATTTGAACCCCAAGCGGTGGTGGTTAATGTCTCCACTCCCAGTATTTTAAATGACCTCGAAGTAGTGCATGCCATTAAACAAAGATTCGCTGTTCCCATCGCTATTATGGGCACCCATGCCACTGCTGAACCCTTAGAAAGCCTAGAAATGATGGAAAGTTTAGACTTCTGCATTATCGGCGAAGCGGATTTTACCGTTAGGGAACTTGTGCGCCATTGGCGTGGAGATGGCGTCAAACAATTAGATATGATTGCGGGCATAGCCTGGCGAGAAAATGGCCAGCCGCGTCGCACCGCCGAAGGGGCTAAAATCGAAAATTTAGATGAACTCCCTTGGGTTTCTAAGATTTACAAGGAGCATTTGTTTAGCTGCTACAAAAAGTATTTTTACGGTGCGAATATCAACCCCTTAATCGTCATTTTAAGCGGTAGGGGATGCCCCCATCGTTGCACTTATTGCGTAGTTCCTCAAACCATTACGGGGCATGTTTATCGCAAACGCAGTCCCAAAGATGTGGTGGATGAGTTAGAATACATTAAAGATAATTTCCCTGAATTGGGAGAAGTCTTTTTTGAAGATGACACTTTCACCGTGGATCCTCGCCATACCAGAGCGATTTGTGAGGAAATTTTACAACGCAAACTCAAAATTACTTGGTCTGCCAATGCCCGCGCCGATGTTTCTGGCGATTTGCTAAAACTTATGAAAAAAGCTGGAAACAGAGAGCTTTGTGTGGGATTCGAGTCCGCCAGCGCGGAAGTGTTAAAAAGCGTAAAAAAGGGCTTGAAATTGGATCGCGCTGAACAATTTATGAAGGATGCCCGGGCGGCGGGGATATTAATTCACGGTTGTTTTATGGTAGGAAACCCCAGCGATACTCCCGAAACTTTGCAAGAAACTTTGGATTATGCCCTTAAACTTAATCCCAATACCGCTCAATTTTACCCTATTATGGCTTATCCAGGGACTGAAGCTTATAACGAGGCTTTGGCTTCGGGAGCTTTAGCCAGTAGAGATTATTCCCAATGGTTAGATAAAGATGGCCATCATCGCACCACTATCAAAAGGCCTGGACTTTCTAGTCAGCAATTGGTGGATTTTTGCGATTTGGCTCGGCGCAAGTTCTATTTACGCCCCAGTTACATACTAAAACAAGGGTGGATGGCACTCATTGACAAACACGAACGCTATAGAGTATGGCGGGGTTTTAAAACTTTGGCCCAGCATTTATTTAAAAGGCATGGCGAACTAGAACATGGTCGCCAAGCTCCCACGGATAAGGGCTAATCGAGTTTTTCCATTAACTTATCTAAGTTTTCGTTAGCGCCTAAAAGATATAGGATATGAGTGTCCTGTAGGGCTTCTTCGGCGAGAGGTACCATGGTCACTTCATTGGTTAGAGCATCTTTGATGGCAATCACCTGTACCTTGAATTTTTGGTTTAAATTTAGTTGCGCCAAAGTGCTGCCAACGAGTTCGTCGGGACAAACCCATTCTACAATGCTGTGCCCATCCATAAAAGGAATATATTCTAACATTTGTGGACGATGCAAACGCTCTGCCACGGTAATAGCCATATCTTTTTGGGGGTGAAAAATTTCTGTTACCCCTAAACGTGCTAAAATAGCTGCATGGGACCCACTGGATGCTTTGGCCATAACATTTTTTACTCCAAGTTCTTTGAGGTTTAGTACAATGAGCAAAGAGTTTTCTAAGGCTTTGCCTACAGTGACGATTACGCTTTCACACTCTAAAACGGGCAAGGCTGCTACCATTTTACGCTTGGTGCAATCCGCCACCGCACTGCGACTTAGTTCTGAACTGATTTCTTGGATCCTTTCAGCATTACTGTCCACAGTCAATACATCGTAACCCAAAGCATTAAGATGTTTAGCTAAGTAATAACCAGTTTGCCCCATGCCTATGACTGTAAATTGCTTGCGCGCCATGTTAACCCACCATTATTTGCTCTTCTGCGTACCAAGGTTCTGCTTTAATGGTTTTACTGAGAGCAGAAAGTAAAACCAAAGGCCCTAAACGACCAATAAACATTAAAAGCATTAAAATACCTCTGCCATAATCCGAAATTAAAGAGCTTATTCCCAGAGATGCTCCGCAAGTGGCAAAGGCGCTAATAGCTTCAAAAGAAATTTTTAAAAACACTTCGTCTATGCCTGCTGTTTTTAGTGTTTTGGCTTCTAAAAAAAGCAGAATAAAAATAGCTCCAATTAAAATAAAAATAGCAAAAACAAAAGTTTTAAGAGCTTTTTGAACCACGCCATTGGGTATGGTGGCATGTGAAAATTGGGTGCGTTCGTGGCCTCGAATTTTATTGAGACCGTTTATAACAATAACTGCAGCGGTGGTGGTTTTGATGCCCCCCGCACAGGATCCTGGGCTACCCCCAATAAACATTAATGCCATTAATAGAAAAAGTGTAGGAAAAGCAAAAAGTTCTGAGTTTAAAGGACTAAATCCCGCTGTGCGACTAGCGAAAGCCTGGGTTAAAGTAGTAAGTAAAGGGGTTTTTTCTATGAATAAGATAGTTCCTAGGGCTATGAGCACAATTATTGCCGTACTAAGTAAGTTTAAACGAGAGTGCAGGCTTAAACGCTGCTTATTTTTACGATTAAATAGTTCAGAAAGAGTTATAAAACCAATGCTCCCAGCCCACATTAAAAAGATAAAGTTTAAGTTTATCAGCCAGCTGCTTTCAAAGTTAAAGCTGTGTTCGGGGGCAATGCTAAGGCCAACATTACAAAAGGCGCTAATGGTGTGAAACAAAGTTTGTACAATTTTATCTACACTAAAAACTGCGGGGTTGTAAAACCAAAAAACCGCAAAGCCTATGGTTTCTATGGTTAAAGTGAATTTAAGGACTTCCCGCAAAATTCTTGTGGTAGAAAAACTACCGTCCTCTAAGGTGAAATTTTCCAAAATAAGGTGATGTTGATCAAAGCCAGCTTTGGAACTTGCCGCTAATAGCAAAGATGTAGAAATAGTCATAATGCCTAAGCCACCTAATTGCATAAGTGCCGCTATAACTAACCACCCTGCTTGATTGAACTGCATAGTTAAATTGACCACGGATAGACCGGTAACACAAAGGGCTGAAGTGGCTGTAAATAAAGCATCCCAAAGTTTTAAAGGTTGAGTGTTAAAAAAAGGCAAATACAAAACAATGCTTCCTAATAGTATTAGCAGCAAATATGCTATCACCGGTTTGCGCATGGGATTGTGAGGTTTGGGAGGCTGAACCTTAAAAATAGTATTGCCAGTTAAACTAGACATAGTTCCCTAAAGATTAGCAACTTTGTGAGCTTTGTGTCATAGTCCAGAGAAAGAGAAATATTTTTTGCAAATAAGTCAAAGATTTTCCCAGAGTTTTTTATCTTTGCGTCAATTTGGACGCCCAATAAGGAAAAAAAAATGCCAAAACGCCAAGATATCCAAAAAATACTGATTATCGGAAGTGGACCCATTGTTATAGGACAAGCTTGTGAATTTGATTATTCAGGAACCCAAGCTTGCAAAGCCATTCGCTCTGAAGGTTATCAAGTAGTTTTGGTTAATTCCAATCCTGCCACCATCATGACTGACCCGGAAACAGCCGATGCGGTTTATATTGAACCCATTACCCCGGAAGTGGTGGAAAAAATCATTGAAAAAGAGCGTCCCGATGCGGTTTTGCCCACATTGGGAGGACAAACAGCATTAAATTGTGCTTTGGCTCTCCACGATCGCGGAGTTTTGGAAAAGTACAATGTGGAAATGATAGGGGTAGATGTCAAAGCCATTCGCAAAGCTGAGTCCCGTGAAGAGTTTCGTGCTGCCATGGAAAAAATTGGCTTAGAAAATGCCAAGTCGGTGATAGCACGCAATATGGAGCAAGCCAAAGAGGCCTTAACAGAGATAGGATTGCCCTTGGTTATACGCCCAGCTTACACTTTGGGTGGGGCAGGGGGCGGTTTTGCTTATACTGAAGAAGAATTTTTAGAGATTTCTCAACGGGGCTTGACTTTGAGCCCCACCAACGAAATTCTCATTGAAGAATCCATAATGGGGTGGAAAGAGTTCGAAATTGAGCTAATTCGCGATGCCAACGACACGGTACTTGTGGTATGTTCCATTGAAAACCTCGATGCCATGGGCATTCATACAGGGGACTCCATCACCGTGGCCCCGGCCCAAACCTTAACCCCCGCAGAATATCGCAATATGTGCGAAGCTTCCATTGCTGCCATCCGTGAAATTGGTGTGCGCACCGGGGGTTGTAATATACAATTCGCTCTAAATCCTGAAGATAGCCGTTTAATCGTGATAGAAATGAACCCTAGGGTTTCTCGCTCCTCTGCATTGGCATCTAAGGCCACGGGTTTTCCCATCGCTAAAATTGCAGCAAAATTAGCCATTGGCTACACCCTAGACGAATTAAAAAATGATTTGACCCAAAGCACTTTGTACAATATTGAGCCTAGCATTGATTATGTGGTAACCAAAGTGCCGCGCTTTACTTTTGAAAAGTTCCCCCAGGCAGAAAATGTCTTGGGCACGCAAATGAAGTCCGTAGGCGAAGCCATGTCCATTGGTAGGACTTTTAAAGAATCTCTACAAAAAGCTTTGCGCTCCATGGAAAATGGTCGCAGCGGTTTAGGTTCCGATGGCAAGCAAAAGATTGAAGAAAGCGAAATCCTAGCACAAATCGATATTAAGCGACCCAAAGCGGATCGCATTTTTTACATTAAAGCGGCTTTGGAGTACGGATGGAGTGTGGAAAAGCTCTATGAAGCATCAGGGGTGGATCCTTGGTTCTTAAATCACATCGCCGAATTGGTGCAGTTTGAAAAAGAAGAACTTAAAGGCAAAAATCTCGAAGAAATTAGCCCTGAAGTGTTGCGCCAAGCCAAAGAATGGGGTTATTCCGATGTTCAAATCGGATTTTTAACCCAAAGTGGCGAACATGCCGCCGAAGCCTATCGCAAATCTTTAAATATAAATGCGGTTTTTAAAACCGTAGATACTTGCGCCGCCGAATTTGATAGCACCGTTCCTTACCATTATTCTAGTTATGAAAATGAAAATGAATCCCAGCGTACGGATCGCAAAAAAGTAGTGATTCTGGGCGGTGGTCCCAATCGCATTGGTCAAGGAATTGAGTTTGATTATTGCTGCGTGCACGCTTCTTATGCCTTACAAGAAGAAGGCTACGAAGCGATTATGATCAATTCTAACCCCGAAACCGTTTCTACGGATTACGACACCTCGGATAAGCTTTATTTTGAGCCACTAACTCGGGAAGATGTGTTGGCGATTATTGACCACGAAAAACCCGATGGAGTGATTTTGCAATTTGGTGGACAAACTCCGCTTAAATTAGCCGCAGCTTTAGAAGAAGCTGGTGCGAAAATTATTGGGACTAGCCCTCACAGCATTGATTTGGCCGAAGATCGCGAGCTGTTTTCAGATTTATTAAATGAACTGGGTTTGCGCCAACCTGAAAACGGTTTGGCACGTAGTGTAGAAGAAGCGGTGGTGGCCGCCGATCGTATTGGCTACCCAGTATTGGTGCGTCCCAGTTTTGTGTTGGGCGGCCGCGCTATGATGATCGTGAACACCGAAGAAGAACTGCGTCGCTATATGAGCGATGCGGTGGAGGCCTCCGAAGAACGCCCGGTTTTGGTGGATAAGTTTTTGCAAGATGCGGTGGAAATGGATGTGGACTGCATTAGCGATGGCGAAACCGTAGTGGTGGCTGGGCTAATGCAACATATAGAAGAAGCGGGAATACATTCCGGGGATTCTGCCTGTGTTTTACCCCCGATTTCCATTAACGGCGAAGTTATAGAAGAAGTTAAATCCCAAGCTCGCAAGCTGGCCAAAGCTTTAAAAGTCATAGGCCTAATGAATATTCAGTTCGCCATTCAAAACGATGTGGTTTATATTCTCGAAGTAAACCCCCGGGCCTCGCGTACGGTGCCCTTTGTCTCCAAAGCCATTGGCGTACCTTTGGCTAAGCTAGCTACCAAGGTAATGGTGGGTAAAAAACTTAAAGATTTGGGCTTTACCAAAGAGATTATGCCCCGTTATGTGAGCGTAAAAGAATCTGTGCTTCCTTTTAGCAAGTTTCGCGGTGTAGATACGGTACTTAGCCCAGAAATGAAGTCCACCGGCGAAGTTATGGGCATAGATAAGTCATTTGGTATGGCTTTTGCCAAGTCCCAAATGGCCGCAGAAAGTCCTTTGCCCACCAGTGGCTCAGCTTTTGTGAGTGTAAATCCCCGCGATCGCGGACGCATGTATTCTGCCATTCGCAGACTGCATTCCCTGGGTTTTAAAATTTACGCCACCGAGGGCACGGCTGCGCATTTAGACGGTATGGGAATACCCGCCGAAGAAATCGCCAAACTTTCGGAGAAAAAATCGCCTAATGTGGTGGATTTAATGGAAGCGCAAAATGTGGATTTATTGATAAATACTCCCAAAGGGAGAGCGGCTCAGCTAGATGACGCATATATCAGAACCACTGCACTGTACAATTCCATAAGCTATACCACTACTTTACCCGCTGCTTTGGCTACTTCTGAGGCCATTGAAGCTCTGCAAAGTCAAAAACTGCAAGTTTTTTCTCTGCAAGAGTACCACAAAATGAACGAGATTTTCTAAAAACATAATTTTAAATGTCTTGGTTTAAATTTTGTATTTTAATAATGTGAAAAAGTTGCAGGGAATATTTTTGCTCTTGGGATTGTGGTGGCTACAAAGTTGCACCTGTTGCCCATATTTTAATCACATGTTCAATGCAGAACGCGCATGGAAAGAGGCTGAAGAACTGCGGCGAGCTCGTTTGGACTCCATGCCCACAGATACTACGGTGGCCCAGGGTTTAGAGAGGCAGAAATACGATAGAGTCATAGAAAAGTGCTCCCGAACATTGGAACGTTTTCCCGACGAAGTTAAGCAGAAGCCCCGTGCAGTGTTTTTAATTGCCGAATCTTTTCGCCAACAGGGGCAATACACTAAAGCGGTGCAAAAATACGATGAATTTGAAAGGTATTTTGCCGACCACGACTCCATGACAGCGGCGGAATACCAACGAGCTTGGTGTTTGTATAAAAATCGTGATTTTCCTTTGGCGCGCTTTGCGGTGGATAGGGTTATAGAGTCTGGAGAGGAACACCCATATTACTTTGATGGGCTAAATTTATTGGCATTATTAGAAGAACATGCAGAAATGCCTGATTTGGCTATTTCTGCCTTAGAAAAGATCTTGGCTTCCGAAAATGGCACACCTTTTTTGCGGGCAAAAATCCACATTCGTTTAGGTGATTTATACTTTAAAGAAGAAAAATGGGAGATGGCTTATAAGCATTATACCCACGAAGAAGTAAAACATTTAGAAGAAAAAGAGCAGATGTTGGCTCTGGCTCAAGGGGCAGAATGTCTATTTAACCTAAAACGCTATGCCCAAGCGGCTAAAGAGTATGAAAAAGTTATGCTTGCCCACGAAAGCCAATCGATTTTGTGGATGAAGCAAATTGTGCGCTGGGGTGAAATGCTTTATGCCGCAGATGATGTTGATCGCGCCGATAGTGCTTTGTACTTTTTGACCCAAGAAAAGCGCCGTAGCGTTTATGCCTCCAAAGCGTGGTTTGTCATGGGGGATTATGCCCAAATGCGACTCAAAAACTTCGCCATTGCGGTGGATCGCTATGATTCTTCTTGGACTACTGGCCCAGGCACCGAATGGGGGCGCGAAGCCAGTAGCCGTGCCATTGCTTTGCGGGAACTGCTGGCCTTGCGCACCGTAAAAGACACCACTGGCCAGGCTCGTGAGCGTACTTCTGAAGAAGAGTTTCAAATTGCCGAGCTGTTTTTGTTTAAGCTTTCGGAAATAGACAGCGCGTTGTTGGTGCTAGACAGACTTTTAGACAGCGGAGGCATTGCCGAGCAAGATTCCCCCATACTGCCCCGAGCCGCTTATGCCCGTGCTTTTCTGTACGATGAATATAAAGATGATGAACCGAAAGCAGATTCCCTTTACCGGGCTATTATAGCAAACTATCCTGGCACCGAATTTGCCCAGCGTTCCCAAGCTAATTTGGGGATGCGTATCACTGAGCTTACCCCAGAAGATTTGGCCCACCTAGCTTTTTTACAAGCGGAAAGCTTAATGACCGTGGTGACAGAAAAAATCCAAAAAGGCGAAATAATCATTGCCAAAAACCTGCCGGATTCCGCACAAACGGAGCCAATTGCGCAAGTTCCTTTGCCAGATTCTACCTCGATGGATTCCGCAAAAACAGATCTAAGCACCCAAACATCTCAAGATGATTCTATGCAAATAGCAGAAGAAAATGAAGGTTTTGCACCTCAACCTAGCTCTTCGCTCTTAGACCAAGCTTTGGCCGCCTACGATTCGGTGTGGAAAAGCTATCCTGAAACCGAGCGGGCGGTGCAAGCGCTGTACGCATTGGCTCATTATACGGAAAATTATACGGACAATGTCAATGAAGCCCGCCGTTTATATGCGATTTTGCGTGCAAAACACCGGGCTACTCCTTGGGGGGAGGCGGCGGATTATAAATTGAGTTCACGCTTGGTGCATTCCGATAAAGATATTGAGCGTTTACGTCGCCGAGTGGAGCAAAATAAAGAAAGCGCCGACCGTATGCGTAAGCAGTACGAAGAAGAACAAAAACGCATGCGAAGTGAGGAACGGGAAGCTGTGCAAATGCGCGAAGCCGCCGACGAAGTTTTGCAAGATGACTATAACACTATGTACGATTTTGAATGATGAAATTACCTTTAGTTATAGTTTTAGATTTGTTGGTGCTAATGGGATGCGCAGGTTTAAATAAAAAAATAAGTCAGCGACAAGGCTTTAATAGACCGCAAAACATGCAAAAGTTTTACAAGACAAAATCTGTAAAACCAGGGGAAGAATTTAAGGGCAAGGCTAGCTATTACGGACCGGGATTTCACGGCAAATTAACTGCCAGTGGAGAGGTTTACGACCAAAACGCTATGACTTGCGCTCATAAAACTCTCCCTTTTCAAACTAAACTACTAGTAACTAATTTAAGCAATCAAAAAAGCGTCGAAGTAGTGGTTACCGATCGAGGTCCATATAAAGATGATCGCATTTTAGATTTAAGCGTGGGTGCGGCCAAAAAAATAGGTTTAATTGAAGCTGGGGTGGCGAAAGTTAGTGCTAAAATTATTTCTGATAAGTAATTCAAGCATTATTAGCTAAGAATTTGTAAATTATTAGTTGACTAGAGGAGAAAAAATGAATTCTTTAAAAGAAGTTGCTCAAAAAAACATGGAAGCTTTGCAAAACAACCCATATCCAGGCCGAGGGATAGTTTTAGGCTGTTCTCCTGATGCCAATAATTTGGTACAAGTTTATTGGATTATGGGGCGATCAGAAAATAGTCGTAATCGCATATTTGAACTAGAAGATAATGGATTTGTGCGTACCAAAGCTTATGACGAATCTAAAGTAACGGATCCTTCCTTGATAATCTACCATCCGGCTAAGCACTTGGATCGTTGCCATATAATCTCTAATGGCGACCAGACTGATACTGTTTTTGAAGCTATGCAAAAAGGTAAAACCATGGAATTTGCCCTAGAGCTACGCGAGTTTGAACCCGATGCGCCCAACTATACCCCTCGTATTACGGGAATTATGGATATGATGGAAAATCATTCCATATACAGGCTTTCTATATTAAAGACCATGAATAATAATGGCACTTCAGGTTGTTTACGGCATACCTATAGCTACGAAAAACCCCTTCCTGGTTTGGGGCATTTAATCACTACTTATCAGGGCGATGGCGATCCTTTGCCTTCTTTTGAAGGTGAGCCTAAATTAGCTGTAATAAAATCTAATGCCTTAGACACTTTGGAGTATTATTGGGATTTGTTGAATCCAGACAATAAAATTTCATTAATGGTTAAGTGGATAAATCGCCTTACTTTTGAAGCGGAAACTTTGGTGATTAACAAACATCAATAAAAAGCTATAAATAATTTAATGCTCTTTGACAATGGTCTTTTAATTGTTGCTTTAGACTAAGCGGTTCTAAAACTTTAATGGCGGGCAATATTCCTACCAGCCATGAAATAAAATCGGGAGTTATATATAATTGTAACTCCACTTGAGGAGGATTTTGTCCTCTTTTCATCTTTGCTTTGGGATAAAAGTTGCTTTCGGCAAATAATTTTAAGACCCAGTCTTCGTTTAGCTCTAAAAGAATTTTTTCAGGTTTTTGAGAATTTCTGGGGACCCATTGGCCAAAGCAATATTTAAAATAAGAATCTAGGTTAAAAGGGGTTTCTTCAAAACTTTCGTTGGTAAACACAATTTTTTTGATACGAGGAATAATAAGATTAATAATGCTATTATCTTTTTCTTTATAACCCACTAAATAAAGCTTTCCTACCCGCAAGAAAACCCTATAAGGATGGAAAATAAAAGTTGAGAGTTTCCTTTTTTGGCTATGTTCAGTATAAGTGATTTTTAAAACTGAATTGTGTTGTATGGCTCCTAAAATTTTATCAATGGTTTTATGTAAAAAGTTGTCTTTGCCTATATGATGCGCCAAAGGACCGCTATCGAAGTAAAAATCTCTTTGCACTAAGTTGCTAACCATATCCTCTTTATGTTGGTTATCGTTTAAAGTGTTTTGGATTTGAGTTAATAAGTTGTGGTATTTCCGTAGCCCATTTTTAGTTAAATCTGTGTCCATTTCCTTGATGGCTTCTAGCAATTTGGGATTTACAGTTGTGTCTTGTAAAGAAATCCAATATTCTTTTATTCTTTGTTTTCTAATTCTGCTGCTAATGCTTATGCCATTTACTTCTAATCTTTGCAAATATCGGAACACAGATCTTTCGTCTATTTTAAGAGCTTTGGCAATTTCTTTGATGCTGAACTTTTGTCCAGATTTTAATAGCGTCTCTAGCCGTAAAAGTTTTTGGAAAGGCTTTTCTTTGTTTTTAACCGATATGTTATTCACTAAAAGTCCTAAAATATTGTTTCTAACAAGATATATTGTAAAAACTACAAAGCAAGTGTTTAGGCGACTTTTATATAAGCATTTCCTTGAATATGGTCTATTACTGAAATATTATTGATGATTTTTAGATTTTTATTCGACCATATAGCTGCCAGTGTTGCAGCTTGTTTTTGCGAAGCTGAGGTTACTAAACCCTCTAGTGTGGCTGTGTTATCTAAGTAAGCAATGCGTATTTGCGTGCCTTGCAGGGCTGGGTTTTTGCGTAAATTTTGAGCCATTTTCAAAGCTTTGTTGCGTTGTTCAAATTCATCTTCGCTTTTGATGCGCAAGTTAACGCTTAAAGTAATAAGCCCAGGAGTTTTTTCTAAGATGTCAGGCAGTTCCCTTCTGGTGGTTTCGTTTCGGCATAAAGCGTTTATTTCCACATTTCCATTTTCACACTTTAGTTTCACATTAAAAACCGAATTTTGATACGACCATATTAGCTTCTTTATTTGATTAGTTATAATTTCATCGCTGTATCTTTCAGGAGGTTGAACTACAATGTTATCCATTACGCCGCGAACGCCTGGGATTTGAGCTAGAATATTTTTTAATTTACTAATAGAACTAAGATATTTGCATGTTCCTTGGGCAACCAAAACACCTAAGTTAGCGCTTAGAGCAATACCATCCGCTTCGTCAGCTAATTGGGTCTTTAAAGCATGTTGAGCTTCTTCAATTAAGGTCTTGTTAGGAGCTATCTGCATGGCGGGGGGGAGCTCTAAAAGAATGATGCTATTATCGGCAAGTTGCACAGCTAACCTGTCGTTTTTCCCATAAATCAGACCCACAGCTTTGCCAAAAGTATTTCTATGAATATGAAAAATAGGATCGCCAATGCGCGTGCCATAAGTGTATGCTGGCAAAAGTCGGAAAAATAAATTTGCATGGGGGGCGTAATCTGTTATGACTGGTGTTGAATAAGATGTTTCACTGCCATCTTCGCGAATGATATTATAAACCTCTTTGTCTTTTAAGCGAAAACGGCTTTTAATTGTTCCCACAAAAGAATCTCCAGGCATATAAACCCAATCATTGACTTTTAACCTGCTAAAACCCACAATTTTGAAAATGGAATTGGGGCTATGAGGAGGGGAGAAACGAGTAAATTCTTGGGAAAAATAAATTTGTTTAAATTTGCATTTTGTGCAAATTGCTAATATAGGTTCTCCCTTAGGAGCTGTAGTACCCGCATAAATTCTAATGCGAGATTTTAAATGATGTTCACAAATAATTTTACATTGTCCGCAAAAAACATGGGAACTATTAAGGTTAAATATGAAGTGTTTAAGCATGGCTTATTGCATTAAAGGCTGAGCTTTTTTTATGCGCGCTATGACTTCTTTTTGCCCCACTAAGGATAGTAATTCAAATAAACCAGGACCCACACCAGTTCCAGAAACTGCTACGCGTATGGGATGCACCAATTGCCCCAATTTGCGATTGTGAGTTTCGCATACCTTTTTAAAGGCACCTTCTACAACTTCAGTTTCAAAACTGTCTAATTCTTCTAAAGCATTAATTATAAGTTCAGAAACTTCGAGGGAACCTTCTCTAAAAGCTCTTTTTGCAGCTTTTTCGTCGTATTCTTGGGGAGCTACAAAAAAGTACGCCGCCATGGGCGCTAAATCATTTAAAAAGTTGATGCGGCTTTTAAGAACTTGCACTATATGTAGTAATTTTGCATTAGAAACCCCTTCTAGGCTTTCTTCGGGTACAATTTCAGGCAAATCTTCTTTGAGCTTTTCCAAAAGCAGAGAGTCATCGCTCAAACGTATATGTTGCCCATTCATCCATAACAGCTTTTTCTCATCAAATGCCGCCGAAGTGGGGCTAATACGGTCAATGCTAAAGCATTCTATAAGCTCTTCTTTGGACATAACTTCTCTTTCATCGCCGGGATTCCACCCCAAAAGCGCCAAGAAGTTCACCAAAGTTTCGGGCAAATAACCCAAATCCCGGAAATCACCCACACTAGCAGCCCCGTGTCGCTTAGAAAGTTTGCCGCCTCCCGCCGCTAAAATCACCGGTAAATGGCAAAAAATAGGCGCTTCCCACCCCAAAGCATCGTAAAGTAAAACATGCTTGGGAGTAGAGCTAATCCACTCATCGCCCCGCATCACATGGCTGGTCTGCATATAATAATCATCTACTACGCTAGCCAAATGGTAGGTGGGGAATTTATCTCTTTTTAGAATAACTAAATCGTCTAACACTGTGTTTTGATAGACTATTTCACCGCGGATTTGATCGTGGAAAACTGTAGTACCGTCTAAAGGTACTTTTAAGCGCACCACGGATTTTTCACCGTTTTCCAAGCGCTGTTGGGCTTCAGATAAGCTAATGTTTCGGCAATGACGATCATATCCTGTTACTGCTTGCCCTGATTTTTCTTGGGCGGCGCGCACTTCAGCTAACCTTTCTTCGGAGCAAAAACAGTGATAAGCTTTGTCGTCTTCTAATAAACGCTTCACTTCTTCGGCATATATATTTAAGCGTTCAGATTGATAATAAGGGCCGAGTTCTCCACCTTGTTCAGCACCTTCGTCCCAATCTAGGCCTAACCAGCGTAAATCTCGGAACAGATCGCGCAGGGCATCTTCATTAAAGCGTTTACGGTCGGTATCTTCCACGCGCAAATAAAAAGTGCCGCCATTGGCTTTGGCAAAAAGGTAGTTATAAAGGGCTGTACGGGCACCTCCCACATGCAAATAACCAGTGGGAGAAGGGGCAAAACGAACTCGAATGGGGTTTTTTGAAGTATTCATACTTCTAATTTAAAAAAAGAAAAGGCGCTTTGCAAAAAACAAAACGCCTTTGTTACGGGAAGGGAGGGATTTGAACCCTCGATGGATTTCAGCCCATACGCCCTTAGCAGGGGCGCGCCTTCGACCGCTCGGCCACCTTCCCATAAGGAAACATCAATTTACAAAAATAAATTTGAAATTTCAAATGTTTCACCATAGTTTATGCATTCTTATGAAATTAAGGTCATATTTTGGGGATTATTTCTAATTTTTAGCCATGAAAAAAGATTCTTGGCTAAAAAAAATAGCCCGCAAATTGTTGTGGTTGTTCCTTTTGCTTTTTTTACTGGGATTTTTGATATGGTTTTGGGTTTTTAACATATTGCCCCAAAAAGACCCTTCCGCCGAGATGACTAGGGCAAATATTGAAAGCATTTTGACTGGAGAAACCAGGGTTTATTACCGGGATCAGCAAAATGTCATGGGAGCTTTTTTCGATGCCAATCATCGAGTTTATGTCAATTACCAGGATATGCCTCAAAACTTGGTAAATGCCCTAGTGGCCGCCGAAGATGCGCGGTTTTTAAAGCACCGCGGCTTTGATTGGCGCGGCTTTACAAGGGCTATGATCGCCAACTTAAAAGCGGGCAGAGTGGTGCAAGGGGGAAGCACAATCACCCAGCAAACTGCGAAAAACATTTTTGGGCGCGAAAGCCGCAGTTACGATGAAAAATGGAAGGAGTTGCTTTACGCTTTGCGTTTGGAACATTTTTTCAGTAAAGAAGAAATTTTAGAGTTTTATTTGAACCAATTTTATGTGTCAGGAACTGGGCGAGGACTTTCCATTGCCGCTTGGTATTTTTTCAGTAAAGACCCCGAAGACCTCAGCTTGGCAGAATGCGCTTTTATCGCTGGATCGGTGAAAGGCCCTTCTCGCTACGACCCTTTTATTCAAAGAACGGTCAAAAATCGTGAATTAGCCATGGAAAGGGCTAAAAATCGCATGACTTATGTGTTAAATCGCATGTTAAGCGAAGATTATATAAATAAAGATGAATATGCTACCGCCACATCGGAACCTTTAAGATTCCGCATGGGACAATTCAGATATTCCATGATTAGTCCCATGGAGCGCATTGCCGAAAAACTCAGCGGGCCTTTTTATCAAAATTTGTTTGATTCTCTGGGCATAGATGCTTGGCAAAAATCCCAGCTAACTATCACCAGCACCTTAGATAAAGAAGCCCAAAGCAGTGCCACCCAAGCCATGCAAAACGCCCTTTCTGACCTGCAAATGCTCCTGGGAGGCTTTGTGATTCCCGAAAACATGTACGCCAATAGAGTGCATCGGGTGCGTTCGGGGGAATATTTGTTGGGAAAAGTCGATTCCGTAGTGCAAACAGCAAATTCCATTGGGGAAATACACCTGGATTTTGGTCAAATTAAAGGCGTGGTTAATCAAGCGGAGTTAGACACTTTTGCTCGCCGAGTACGCAGTACCGTAAAGCAAACCTTAGGGACCAATTTAACCAAAGGCTCAGTATTATTAGTAAAAGTTTTGGATACCGCAAAACATCAAGGCAAAGTTCTCTGTCGCATAGAGTCCGAACCCCAAACCCAGGGAGCTTTATTTGCCTTAGAACAGGGAAAAGTGCTAGCTTCCGTGGGAGGATTCCATAATACTGGCTACGATAGAGCCAATAAAGCGGTGCGCCAATTTGGTTCTTCATGGAAACCTTTGCTTTATGCCTTAGCTTTTCAGTTAGGTTGGCGTTATACCGACGAAATTGACAATAGCTGGGATATTTTTGAATATCAAAATCAAATTTACAAGCCTAGACCCGATCACAGCAATAAAGGCGACAAGGTAAGTATTGCTTGGGCGGGAACTCGCTCAGAAAATATTGCCACAGTTTGGCTGATGATGCACTTATTAGACAAATTGAGTTTAGAGGAATTTATGGAAGTAGCCGAGCGCAATGGATATTTGCAAAGAGACAACGAATCTACTGAAACTTGGAGAGTGCGCTTGCGGGATTCTTTGGGAATAGTTTTAAATGACAATGCCCGCACGGAAATTGAGTTTGAAAGAGCGAAGCTTGCCATAAGACAAGAATGGCTGATGTTGGGACGCGAAGATAAAGCCTGGGATTTGCAAAACATGAGCTATGGATTTTCAGCAACTCGAGAACTTAAAAAAGCCCGGGGCATATCTAAGGAACAACGCCAGCGCTTAAACTTCAATTTTATGCGTTTATATTCACTAATGCAAGACCGTTTTGCTATGGAAGCCAGGGGAGAGGATTTGCCCCCTGCAGATTTAGTGCAGATTTCTCAATCTATGACCTTATTAGATTTTATGAGCTTGGCTGCTCGGGTGGAAATGCCCATGCCCGGTAAAAATTATTTGTCCGAAGATTCCACCTTATATTTTTGGCCAGAATTTCGCCGTTCTTTGGCTTTAGCAGAGTTTAAACGCTTTTGCCAGGAAATAGGCATTCACCAATATTTGCAAAGTGTGCCTTCTATGCCTTTGGGAACTAACGCTATAACCATGTCAGAAATGGTAGTGGCTTACCAAAGTTTACTCAGCGGCTACCAAACTCGTTGTAGCGATGGCTATTGGGGTGAACCCTGTTGGATTCAAGAAATACGCGATCGCCATGGAGCGGTGATTTTCAGTAATGAAGTGCAAGAAAGGCGGGTTTTAGAAGATTCTGTGGCGGTGCAAATGGCGGTGATTTTGCGTAAAGTTATAGAATCCGGGACTGGAAGGCGGGCTTTAAACACCATAGCGCTAAAACACCCGGAAAAAGGCAATATCAGCTTTCCCGCCGTGGGAAAAACAGGAACCACCAACGATTATCGCAATGTGGCTTTTGTGGGGGCTTTACCCACTTGGGATAGCATAGCTCAAGATTACCGCTTTAGTTCTGGAGTTAATCTGGGAACTTATGTGGGCTATGATGATAACCGCGCCATGCGCAACAAAAACATTCGCGTGGCAGGATCATCTGGGGCTTTGCCACCGTGGATAAATTTTGCGCAAAGCTACCTTAAACAGCGCGGAGATGCAGATTTACACCCATATTGGCCCTCAGAAAAACTTGAGCAAGGAAAGTTACCCTTATATATACCAGGCTTGGCAGGGGAAATGGTGGTCGATGCCAGTGATGGCTTAAAACCCACGGATAGTAGTGGCAATGTGAGCACCATGCCTTGGTTAGACTTTGCTATAATTTACAACCAAGATAAAATTGTAAGTTCTGCGCCGCCCGAAGCAGAGGACTCCTGGGGTTTCGATGCTGAAGAATACTGGGATGACGAACCCTTGCCTGAATGGGGAGAACCCGAAGCAGAAATGCAGTGGTAAAGCACATATTTAAGGAAATTTAATGGAATTAGAGCTTTGGCATATTCCAATACTGTTTGTAATAGGATTTTTAGCCAGTTTTTTAAATAGTTTGGCGGGGGGAGGCTCCACCATCAGCTTGCCTATCTTAATACATCTGGGGATTCCCCCTTTATTGGCCAATGGAACCAATAGGTTTGCTATTTTGGCAGGAAACTTAGCCTCTGCGCTGTCATTGCGTTCGGCGGGGTTTTTTGAACGAGGGGTGATAAGTAAACTTTTTTTACCCGTGGTTTTAGGAGCAGTTTTAGGGGCGTATTTAGCCATAGGCCTGTCGGATTTAGTGTTTAGAATACTTTTGGCTGCAGCTTTGCTGTTTGTGGTGGTGGCTAGTAATTTACCTACTCCCAAGTTAAATGATAAAGATGAAAATCGTCCTAAACCTAAGGTGTGGCTAATGAGCTTGGCTTTCTTTTTTGTGGGCTTCTATGGTGGATTAATCCAAGTGGGAGTGGGCTTTTTCTTGATTTATTCATTAACCAAGTTTACCGGCTTCGATTTATTGCGAGTCAACGCCTTAAAAGCCATAGTTTCGGTGCTTTTTATATTTACTAGTACATTGATTTTTATTAAATCGGGTTTTGTGGTATGGGAGGCCGCTTTAGTGCAAGCAGCAGGGGGAATTGCGGGGGGATATATAGGCGGAAACTTCCAAATAAACAAAGGAGAAAAAATTATTAAGCGCGCCATACAATTAGATGCCTTGTTTATGGCAGGAAGATTAGTGTGGGATGTGTGGAAATCTTAAGTAATAGCCTTAACAAAACCAAAAACTTTTACTAAATATGCATTCATGCGGCGGTAGCTCAATGGTAGAGCTTTAGCCTTCCAAGCTAATGGTTGCCGGTTCGATCCCGGTCTGCCGCTTTTAAACTCCTCTTTTGAGGAGTTTTTT
>LSQX01394377.1_pt1 | contig 27529 bp, 23 predicted proteins | sample 654561 | NCBI WGS metagenome assembly LSQX01 (sample SAMN04489861, study PRJNA283612) | anaerobic digester metagenome | isolation source: 4 biogas reactors fed with cattle manure at either 37C or 55C with and... | place: Denmark: Kongens Lyngby | collected 2014
TCTGTACTACCAAGTCCCGAACCCATCAATTGGGCAGGAACAATGGCCTTAACCGGTACGAACAAGGTGTTGTCTTCTTCTTTAATGGGAAGTTTTTCAAGCAGTGCTGGGTCGATATTCATAACAGATACTTGTGGATAGTCAAGCAACTGCAATCCTTGACCAAATGCTTTAACCAAGATCTTATCATCAGTTGATAACAGATTAAGGGTTTCATCGTCAAAATGAACCATGACATGGTTGATGCCTCCATGTTTACCGGTAACCACACCTTTACGATGCTTGCCATCACCGCTTTGGATAATTGCTTCATTGCCAACACAAGCCAAGATATTTAAAGCGGCATCTTCTCTTTCTTTTGGATTTTTCATACTAACGCCGGGCTCAATATGATCGCCAATCATATTCATGCACGGGTCACCAATTTTGGCATTATAAGCAATACCACCAACCGATGGGACAATCTTAGGACTGCCATCGCTGGAAACGCGATAACCTGGTAATCGCATGGTTGGATGATGGATGACACCACTTACCGAAAGCATCACGCATTGGTCTTTATTTGTTTTTAATTGATTCATAATACACTCCCTTCGTGTTTATAATATCAAATAATAAGCCCATTTACCTGAAATAAGGAGTATAATAAGTAAGAAATGAGGAAATTATGATTTATATTTTGATTGGTATTGTTGTGATTTTGTTAAGTTTGATTCCAACTCAGAAACGCAAAGATTTGACGTGGATGAAAGGTCATTCCTATCACCGTGGTAAATACACCCAGGACCAACGCATTGGTGAAAATTCCAAAGCCGCGATTACATTGGCAATGGCTGATCAGTGTCCTGTTGAAATTGATGTGCGCATCACCAGCGATCAAGAACTTGTCGTATTTCACGATGCCTCCTTATTACGGATGTGCGGTGTGGATGCGCTGGTGGAAAGCTTAACCTTGAAAGAAGTGCAAGCTCATCCGCTCTCAGTGTCACAAGCGGCAATTCCAAGCCTCCAGGAGGTGCTTAAGCTAGTGGATGGTAGCATAGGGCTCATCATCGAAATTAAGCCAACCACACATCTTGCCGCAACCTGCGAGGCATTAATGGCACAACTTGAAAATTATAATGGCAACTATGCCATTTGTTCTTTTGACCCCTTCATTGTTGGATACTTTAAAAAACATTACCCGCACGTGATTCGCGGACAGATTATTCATAATTTCTTTAAAAATAAAGATTTAAGTTGGCTCAAGAAAGTCTTGTTGACAACCAATGGTTTCAACGGATGGACTCGCAATGACTATTTAAGCCTTCATTATACAATGGTTCCTTATTATGCTTGGATGCGGTGGCTGAATGGTTTTATTTGCACGTGGACGATTTCAGATGTTGATATGTATAAAAAAATAGAAAAGAAAGTCGATCATATGATCATAGAGTTTATTAACGATGTTAAGTAGTGTTAAGCAGTGGTTTTATAAAAATTTCAATCAAGACAATGAGAAACCTTTGTATCGTAAGGATCTCATTAAAAACACCATCAAAATCGCATGGCCTTCAGCAACGGAAGCTTTTTTAATTAGTGTGATTGGCGCTGTCGATATGATGATGGTAGGCCGTTTAGGGAAAGAGGCGATTGCAGCGGTCGGCATCACGAATCAACCGAAATTCATTTTATTGGCGTCGATTCTAGCACTCAATATTGGGGTTACGGTAATCGTTTCGCGTCGAAAAGGGCAAGGTAATCGTGAACTTGCGAATCGGACGCTTCAAAATGCACTGCTTATTTCTTTGGTTTTAAGTGTGCTACTTAGTTTAATCGGGATTGTGTTTGCGCAACCCTTTTTAGAGCTTGCGGGTGCCGAAAGTGATTACATTCATTTATCGATTCAGTACTTGCAAATTATCTTAGTTGGTAATATCTTTCTAGGATTGGCCTTAACCATCAATGCCGCACAACGCGGTGTTGGGGCAACCTTTATTGCCATGAAAACCAATCTTATTGCCAATGGTATTAACGTTGTTTTAAACTATTTTTTGATTAATGGAATTTGGATTTTCCCGCGCCTTGAAGTGCAAGGGGCAGCAATCGCGACCACGATTGGGCATTTCTTTGCCTTTGTGATTGCGCTACGCTCCATCCTTAAAAAAGATTCTTATTTGCTTTTAAAACTTAAAGAGTTTTTTGTTGTGAGTAAGGATACGGTGGCCTTATTAATTGATATCAGTAAATCAGCTTTTGTGGAACAGATCTTTTTACGCATCGGATTTTTAATGTACATCCGTGCGGTCGCCGGGCTTGGCACTGTGGCGCTCGCCACGCACAACATCGTCACCAACATCATGATTATTTCGTTCTCACTGGGGGATGGACTTGCGGTCGCGAACTCATCTTTAACGGGTCAAAGTTTGGGTGCCAAACGTCCTGATTTGGCGATTGCTTACGGGCACATCTCACAGTCCATTGGTTTGATTGTGGCTTTGATCTTTAGTAGTGTCTTAACATTGTTTCGTCATCAAGTCATGTATCTGTTTACGGATGATATGGATTTAAATAATTTAGGCTCGCAGATGCTGATTGTGTTGGCAGTGATTATCCTATTTCAAATCATACAAGTTATCATCACGGGTGCTCTACGTGGGGCTGGGGATGTGCGTTTTGTGGCCTTGTTGTCACTCTTTAGCGTGACCTTTTTAAGGCCGTTTTTAACGTATTTATTTGCCTATGCCTTGCAGATGGGATTGCTGGGAGCTTGGGTTTCAGTGCTTGTCGATCAGATCATTCGCTTGCTCATAACACGAAAACGATTTTTAGATGCGAAATGGACTTTAATCACGGTTTAAAGCATCCATTTGTTCAAAAATTAGCATGGTAATAATGTCACAAATGCGCTATAATTAAAGCGTTGAAAAGCTATAGGAGGAACTATGTCCAAAAAATTTATGACAATGGATGGAAACACTGCAACCTCACATGTGGCATATGCTTTCACTGAAATTGCAGCAATCTATCCGATTACACCATCCTCAACAATGGCTGAATTAATTGATGCTTGGGCTTCGCAAGGGCGCAAGAATATTTTTAATTCAGTTGTTAAAGTTGTTGAAATGCAATCTGAAGCCGGAGCGGCCGGAGCAGTTCATGGGGCGCTACAAGGCGGAACGTTATCATCGACCTTTACAGCTTCACAAGGATTGCTGTTAATGATACCTAACATGTACAAGTGGGTAGGGGAATTACTACCAGCTGTGATGCATGTTTCTGCACGTTCACTTGCGAGTCGTTCACTATCAATCTTTGGTGACCACCAAGACGTCTATGCTGCACGTCAAACTGGGGTTGCCATGATTGCATCACATTCCGTGCAAGAGGCGATGGACTTAGCAGGTGTAGCACACCTAAGTGCAATTAAAGCAGCAGCTCCAATGCTACATTTCTTCGATGGATTTAGAACATCACATGAGATTCAAAAAATTGAAGTTCTAGATTATGAAGATTTAGCGAACTTATTGGATCGGGAAGCGTTGGCTGAATTTAGAGCGCGGGCGCTTAACCCACACACAAACCCTGTAACACGTGGTGGAGCAGAGAATGATGACATTTACTTCCAAGGTCGGGAAGCACAAAACTTACATTACGCAAAAGTTGGTGATGTAATTGCTGAATACATGGAAGCAATCTCAAAATTGACAGGTCGTCATTATGCACCATTTACATATTATGGTCATCCAGAAGCGGACCGCATCATTGTCGCGATGGGTTCGGTTACTGAGGCGGCTGCCGAAGTTATTGATGCCTTAAATGAGCGTGGTGAAAAAGTTGGAATGATTAAAGTTCACCTCTATCGTCCATTTAGAGCAGACTTCCTAAAGACGGTCTTACCAAAATCAGTTAAGAAGATTGCGGTTCTGGATCGTACCAAAGAAGTTGGAAGTCATGAACCACTGTATATGGATATCAATGAAGCATTAAAAGGCTATCAAGACATTGAACTCATCATCGGTGGTCGTTACGGGCTATCTTCTAAAGATACCCAACCGGAAGACATTAAAGCTGTGTTTGATCACTTAAACAGTGAAAACCCATTCACAGGCTTTACCATTAGTATTGTGGATGATGTCACGCATCTTTCCTTGCCAGTGGATCCAACCTTTGAAATTAAGACTGATTACACATCATGCTTATTCTATGGTTTAGGTTCCGATGGTACGGTATCCGCAAACCAAAACTCGATTCGAATCATTGGTGATAACACAGACTTGTATTCACAAGCCTACTTTGCTTATGACTCGAAAAAAGCAGGTGGAGCAACCCGCTCGAACTTACGATTTGGGAAATCACCGATTCGTTCAACCTATTACATTAATAAAGCAGACTTTATTTCTTGCTCATTGGATTCTTACCTCTACAGATACGATATGATTCGTAACTTGAAACATGGTGGAACTTTCTTATTATCAACGTCTTACAAAGCTGAAGAGATGGAGAAACATCTACCAAAACGGGTTAAGAAACAATTGGCAGAAAAAGAAGCTAAATTCTACATCATTGATGCCAACGCAATTGCGGAATCGATTGGTATGGGACGTCGTACCAACACGATTCTTCAATCGTCATTCTTCGCATTGAACCCACAGATCTTACCTTATGAAGATGCAATTCAATACATGAAAGATGCAGCCGAACGTTCATACGGTCGAAAAGGTGAAGAAATTGTGCGTCTGAACCATCAAGCCATTGACATGGGTAAAGATGGTTTAGTTGAAGTTAACGTTGACCCAGCATGGGCTGACTTAGAACTTGGTAACACACGCAAGAGCACGGGTGATGAGTACTTTGACGAGTTTGTTACTGCAATCAACTCCCTTGAGGGTTATGATCTACCAGTCAGTGCGTTTTTAAAGCATGATGTCTTAGATGGTTCCATGCGAAATAACGTTGCTTACTTTGAGCATCGTAACATCGCTGTCCAAGTTCCAAAGTGGATTCCAGAAAACTGTATCCAATGCGGATTCTGTTCCTTTGTATGTCCACATGCAACGATTCGGACCTTCTTATTGGATGAAAATGAAATCAAGAATGCACCGATGGAATTTGAAACCTTAACACCCATGGGACGTGGTGTTGAAGGCCTGCAATATCGGGTCATGGTTTCACCTGACAACTGTGTCGGCTGTAGCCTATGTGTTGTTGAGTGTCCAGGTAAAGGTGGTAAGAAAGCGCTTGAAATGGTGGATGTCAATGAACAACTCCATGAGGCACCACTTGCCAACTACATGTACAAAGAAACACGTTACAAATCTGAATTCTTCCCAACCAACACCATTAAAGGTAGCCAGTTCTTGATGCCTTACTTTGAGGTATCGGGGGCTTGTGCCGGTTGTGGTGAGACACCGTATTATCGTTTAGTTACACAACTCTTTGGAAGTGACATGATGATTGCTAACGCAACAGGTTGTACCTCAATCTATTGTGGATCAACACCATCCTCACCCTTTGTTACCGACAAGGACGGTAAAGGTGTGGCATGGGCCAACTCCCTCTTTGAAGACAATGCCGAATATGGCTTTGGTATGAAAGTTGCGCAAGATTATAAAGCACTTGAGTTGGTGAATCGCTTCGAAGCAGCGAAAGCTGACTTTGAACCGGAACTTCAAGCAGTTGTTGATCAATACATAGAAATTAAAAACAACCGTGAAGAAGAAAAAGAAGTTGCACCACAACTTGTTGAATTGCTTGAAAAATCAAAATCTCCATTAGCGGCAGAGCTCTTGGAAGATGCACGTGATTTTGTCAGCAAATCAGTATGGATTGTTGGTGGTGATGGTTGGGCCTACGACATTGGTTTTGGCGGCCTTGACCATGTAATCGCAAACAGCCTCGATGTTAACATCCTCATCTTGGATACAGAAGTGTACTCCAACACCGGTGGACAATCATCGAAAGCATCACAAGCAGCTTCGATTGCGAAGTTTACAGCGGGTGGTAAGACAACTGGTAAGAAAGACTTAGGTCTCATGGCGATGATGTATGGCCATGTGTACGTTGCTAGCATCGCAATGGGCGCTAATCGTGTCCAAACGATTCGTGCCCTTAAAGAAGCGGAAGCATACGATGGACCATCGGTCATTATTGCTTATTCACCATGTATCGAACATGGAATTAAAGGTGGTTTAGCGAATCATCAAATCACGCAAAAAGCAGCGGTTGAATGTGGATATTGGACCTTGTATCGTTACAACCCAGATAATGTTGAAAAACCATTAACGGTTGACTACGCAAGACCAGACTTCGACAAATTCCGTGACTTCGTGATGACTGAAACCCGTTATAACCAACTGCCAAATGCAAATCCATTTGAAGCAGAAGAACTGCTGAACAAAGCAGCAACGGATGCGAAGAGTCGCTTTGACCGCTTGATGAAGCTCGCAAGCGATTAATAATTAACTTAAATCAGGGTGCCATGGCACTCTGATTTTTTTATTGCGAAAAAGTCAGAAGCCGCACATGAATAACAAGACAAAACATGATAATCTTGTTATGATATCAATGGTGAACGATTTGTATTCTTAGGGATTTTTAAATCAAGTAACTATAATATAAGAAAAGGTGAACGCATGCGAATCGGATTATTCAGTGACACATATTTGCCTGATATTAATGGCGTTGCGATTTCAGTCTACACGCTACAACAAGCGCTCATGGAACAGGGTCATGAGGTCTTTGTGATTACGACCCACCATAGCTTGTTAGCCATAGAATACGAGGACAATGTCTTACGATTGCCAGGTTTTGAACTTAAAAAACTCTATGGTTACGTTTTTACGACACCGGTCCAAATCCGTGCCTTCATGCACGTGCGTGATATGAAGTTGGATATCATCCACGCCCACACCGAGTTTGGGGTTGGTATGTTTGCGCATATCTGTGGTAAGATGCTTAAATTACCAATTGCATTAACCTACCATACGACCTATGAGGATTACACGCATTACATCAACAAATACAACATCAAAGCCATTGATAAATTTGCGAAGTCATCAGTTATTAAAATAAGTCGCATCTTCGCTTCATCGAGTCGTGTGATTATTGCGCCATCACAAAAAACAAAGGAAATGTTGTTGCGTTATGGTATCACCCGTGAAATCAAAGTCATTCCCACCGGGCTTGACCTTGACCGCTTTAATCCCCACAACAAAAACACTGAAAAAATTAAACAGTTTCGTGAACAAATGCAAGTTAAGAATCATGAACAACTTTTAATTTTCATTGGACGGTTAGCGAAAGAAAAAAGCGTTGATGATGTGATTGAAGGGTTTGCCTTGTTAAAGGCAAAACGTAACGATGTGAAACTTGTCATCGTTGGTGGTGGACCATCCGAAGCTGATTTAAAAGCCTTGGTCCAAGCCCTTCGTTTAGAAAATGATGTGATATTCTTTGGGAAAGTAAACAGTGAAGATGTGCCTTGTGCTTATCATATGGCGGATGCTTTTATTTCAGCGTCCACAACTGAAACTCAAGGCTTAACTTATATCGAAGCCTTGGCGAGTGGCTTGGTTGTTTTTGCCCGCGATGACGAGGCTATTAGTTCCATCATCAAGCAAGGCGAAAATGGCTACCTCTTTGACGATGTCGAAACTTTAGCCCAGCAATTGGATGAGTACCTAGCCCTAGATTTAGAACAGAAAGCAAAAATACGAGCACATGCTCAAGAAGCGGTACAGGTTTACAGCAAAGCAAACTTTGCGAAAAGTGTGTTGTCAGCTTATGAATTGGCACAAGAAATTTACATGTCTGCGTATACAATTGAATCAATGAAACAAGTTAATGGTCATGTGATTGTGCATCTAAAGAACCGCTACGATCACATCGATGTGGAATTGTTGGAGGAAACGGTGGTGGAAAAAGCCTTGATTGAAACAAAAATGGTAACAAAAGATGAATTAAGTGAGCTGTTGGAAGATGAAAAATTATCCAAAGCCTATAAAAAATGCATCGTTAAACTTGCGAGTCGGGATTTAAGCCACAAAGAGCTTCATGATTTCTTAATGGATGAGCCGTATTTAAACATGCACCAACTTGAATCACTCTTGGATATTTTGGAGCGTCAAGGATTAATTGACGATAAACAATTAGCAACAATGATTATTACTTCAATGCAAGAGAAATTGTATGGCAAACATAAAGTTATGAACAAATTGCGCGATCGCGGCATTGCGGATGAATTAATCGCATCCCATTTTGACGATCTCGATGATAAACTAGAAAGTAAGCGTGCGCATGCGCTTGCCATCGAGCTGCAAGGTAAAGTGAATGACGTGTCAGTCATCGCTAAAAAAGAGAAACTTAAAAAGCGGCTTGTGTATCGTGGTTATGATGTTAGAATTGCACAAGCTGCTGTCAATATGCTTAATTACGATGTTGAAGCTCAACAGGAACTTGAAAATTGTGCGAAGTTAGCGCAAAAACAACTCGTGCAATTTAAAAGACGTACCTTTAAAGATAAGTATGATAAAAGAAAAAGATTATCCTATGCGCTTGCGAAAAAAGGATTTAAATTTGATATGATTAATGAAGTTATTGGACAGTTAGAAAGTGAAGGACAGTTAGATGATTAATGAATTTAGAGAAAAAGACAAAATTGAAGAACACTTGCTGGTCACGCAGGTTTCACAAGGTGTAACCAGTGCGGGAGCTCCTTATTTATCAATCGTGCTGCAGGATAAATCAGGAACAATTGACGGTAAATTGTGGGATGTTAAACCCGAACAAGTTAAAGTTATCGAAGCCGGTAAAATTATGCTTGTCAGTGGGGAAGTGTTGAAATATCGCAACGCATTACAACTTCGCATCCATGATGCGATTCCTGTCAATGAAGCGATTGACATCAATGAATTTGTTGAAAGCACGGATGTCCCCATCGAGAAGTTACAAAAAATAATCTATGGCGCCATTGATACCATTGAAGATGAAATTTATCAAGGCATCGTAAAACAAATATTTTCAGAATATGATCAGGAGTTTTTTGAATTTCCAGCAGCATCACGCAACCACCATGATTTTCATGGAGGATTAGCTACTCATGTTGCATCGATGTTAACTTATGCGCAATTTATCATTCAACATAACCCGTGGTTGAACTCAGATTTATTAATTGCTGGTATCTTACTTCATGACTTTGGGAAAATATATGAATTATCAGGACCTGTTTTAACGGAATACACACTTAAAGGAAGACTCATCGGTCACATTTCAATTATGAATTCCATGATTTATGAAATTGCGAAACGCAATGGCTGGGAAAATTATGAACAAACGGTCTTATTAACACATCTTATTTTAGCGCATCATGGCGAATACGAGTTTGGTTCGCCCATCTTACCAATGGTAGCGGAAGCAGAGATATTAAATTTGATTGATAATCTTGATGCGCGTTTGAACATGCTGGAAAAAATGTTGGAAAGTACGGATCCTCAAACATTTTCACCCCGCATCTTTTCGCTCGAAAATCGAAGTTTTTATCGTAGTAAATAATCAAAGACCTCTATCATCAACGATAGAGGCCTTTTTTTATTGTCTTAGTAAGTCGTGAACGTGTGCTAAGTCAATGGTTTGATCGGGTTTAAATTCAAGCAACAAACCATCATCATCATGATAACGTGGAATTAAATGAATGTGAAAATGCATCACTGTCTGGCCTGCAACTTCCCCCACGTTGCTTAGCATATTAAGACCTCTTGCATTTAACGTGGTTTTTAAATGATTACCTAAGGACTGGCTGACCTTAAAAAGATGACTGATGACTTCGGGGTCACAACTTAAAAAATGCTCAGTGTGCACCTTGGGAATAACCAATGTGTGACCTTTCGTGACCTGCGATATATCCAAGAACGCTAAAGCAAGGTCATCTTCATAGATAACATAAGCAGGAATTTCTTGATTAATTATCTTACAAAAAATACACATACCAACCTCCTTATCTCTATCATAATAAAAACAAACCGCCATGACTAGCGGTTTGGTAAGTATTCACTGTAATTTTCTTTAAGCGCATCGTGGATGAGTTTGTCGTAAACATTGAAGTTGCCTTCTTTAAAGTAATTAACAAACATCATTTCACTTACAGAACTCAAAGGTGATAAGGCTTCCACGATATCATCGAAAAAGCGTGTTGTGTTCACTTCGACAACCTGCACGACGTATGCTTTTTCATCGCCATCACTCTCAAGTGGCAAAGAAGACAAGGTTGGAACAGTAGCTTGTGCGATGAATTGTTTCACCGAAGCAGGGGCCGAACTTTCATTATGAATGAGTTGCAGTTCACCTTGATAAATCACAGAAGATGAGAGCTCATCAACGACATCTTCAAAGCTTTCACCAGCTTGCAGTGCTTGAATCGCAGCTGTTGCTTTTTCTTCATTAGCAAATTCTGCAATCCGTACTTGTTTTGGATCGTAGGTTATAACAATCAGCTCATCGTTTTCTCTGATAAATTGTTTTGCAAGTGCTTCTTGTTGAATGTTTGGCAACAATGCTTTCTCAATGTAATCAGCTTCAGATTCAAAACCATACATTGATAATGTCGAATCAAAGGATTCACCAAAAATTTCTTTAATGCTTTCCAGCTCTTCATCAGCAGCCTTGCGAATATTAGCATCGATTGGCATCTCTTTGTTTGTTATTTTTTGCTTAGCAATCTCAACGATTACACTGGCAGGATCTTGATTTTTCATCAAATTAAAAACAGTTGCTTTTGAAAACTCTGAATCACCGACGATGATCACCGTCTCTTTGGGATTCGATACTTGTACAGTTGCATTGGCACAACCCACCAATAACATGAGCAACAATAGCATACTAAGTAACTTTTTCATATTATTGCCCTCCTTCTGGGTTAATGTAGTTTTCTATTTTTTCTTGTAAGTTTTCCATACCCTTACCAGTAAACTGCAATCCCATTGTTTTTGCTTTTTCCCAAATCATGATTTGTTGTTCTTTAGCATGGGCGGATAAGAGCGAATTTTTAAAGCCATCTTCCTTTTTGATGGTTCCCAAATCGAGTGAATCAAGTTGGATTAAATGATAACCATAATCGGACTTAACCCATTCACTGAGTTCATTTGCTTCATCCAATTTCAGGGCAGCATTTAAAAATTCTTCCACAAAATTTGTTTGGGCGTCCATGTAACCCAAGGCACCGTTGTTGGTAGCGGAACCCGTGTCATCTGAATACTCGGCGGCGACCTCACCAAAGGCTTGGCCGGCAGCGAGCGCATTTTTGATTTTATCCCAACGTGATTGTTCTTCTTCTGTTGGTTGATCAGGATTATCCATGGCTACTAAAATATGAGAAACCATGCGTGGTTTAAAATTCTCAATAAAGGGTGTGATAAATTCATCTTCATTTTCTAATAAATAACTCAGGGTCATGTCATCCAATTTAATAAGATGTTCAAAATAAGCTTGTAAGTCACTTGCTGATTCATAACCAACTGCAATTAATGCTTGACTTAGCACGTCTTCATAATCAGTAGGGTAGTTTTGTTTAAATTGTTCGATTGTAAGTTCGGTTTGAATTTTAGCTTCTGACTTTTGATCGGTGGTTAAAGGTTCACCTTGCAACACAACGGCTTTCTCAACCAATGAGTAAGCGGCAGCGATTCCAAGATTATCCAATAACTCATGATACAAGTCATCTGCTGTAAAGTCTTCACCATTTAGTTCAAAGACCACATCGTGGCCATCAACTTTTTTACCTTTTAAGATGTCTTTAGTTTGTTCAACAACGTAATACCCAATCGCGAATAAAAACATAACACCCACGAGTATCACAAACCAAAAACGTTTGATCATACTTTGCATAAAGACCTCCTTGCAACTCATTAATTATAAAAGAAACCACAATGAATTGCAATTCATTCCATTTTGGAAGGGGCTCATCAATGGGCAACAATTCGAGCTTTTTATTTGTGAAAAATCATTGATAATATATTATCATTTCATTTGAGCATTGGACGACATTTTGATAGAATATGACAAGGAAGGAAAAGGTAGGTATGTCAGTTTTAGAAATTAAAGATCTCCATGTTGAGATTGATGGATATAAAATATTAAAAGGCGTTGATTTAACGATTAAGTCAAATGAGATTCACGCCTTAATGGGACCCAATGGAAACGGTAAGTCAACCCTTGTTTCAACCATTATGGGCCATCCAAAGTATGAAGTCACACAAGGGAGTGTTACCTTTGATGGTCAGGATGTTTTGGACATGGAAGTTGATGAACGAAGCAAAGTTGGGTTGTTTTTAGGAATGCAATACCCACAAGCAGTACCAGGAGTTACCAACTCTGACTTTTTAAGAGCCGCTATGAACGCGCGTAGTGAAAAACCAGTCTCATTGTTTACCTTTATTAAATCGATGGAAGGTGCTATTAATAAACTTGAGATGAAATCTGATTTAGCGCATCGGTATGTCAATGAAGGTTTTTCAGGCGGTGAGAAAAAACGAAATGAAGTCCTGCAAATGCTTTTATTAAAACCTAAGTTAGCCATGCTTGATGAAATCGACTCAGGTTTAGATATTGATGCCTTACGCGTTGTCGCGAATGTGGTAAAAGAGATGGTAGAAAGTCAAGATATGGGGCTCATCATCGTGTCACACTACGAACGTTTCTTCCATTTGATTACACCCACGCATACGCATGTTATGATTGATGGTCGGATTATTAAAAGTTCAGATGCCAGTCTTGTGACTAAAGTTGACCAAGAGGGCTATGAATGGCTCGCACAAGAAGCTGGTGTTGAAATTATTCAAGAGAAAGAAGAAAAGAAACAACCAGTCAGCTTAGGTGCATGTGGAGCGAATCCAACACGAGGTAAAGTCGATGGCAACGCTTGATTATGTTGTGGATGAAAGCCAAAGACTTCAATTAAATAATGAAAAAGTCCAAGTTGTGAATGTAAACATTCAGAACAATTTGGAATTAGAAATAGATATACCAGGTAACACGCATGGTAGTGCACTCATCAATGTGCGCGGCCAAGGTACGTTTAAACTGAATGTCATTGCCAATGAAGGTGCCGATTGGTCGATTTTAATGATGAATGAAAGCGACCAAGATATTGAGTTTTATGAAGACTGGCATCTTAAAAAGGATGCTAATATAGCCTTAGCGATTGGTGAGTTGACCAATGGTAATCACACCAAGCATATTCATTACCATCTTTTGGAAGAAGGTTCTACGATAAATGTGCGTGGTGCCAATTTAGTGCAATCAAAGTTAGTTTCAATGGTTAAAGCAATTCACTATAAAGGCAACACCTATGCACAAATTGATAACTATGGGATTGTCTTGGAACATTGTGAATACACGTTGGATGTAATTGGGCAAATTGAAAAAGCTGCCCGTAATTCCAAAACACATCAAACGAGTCGGATTATGAACTTTGGTGATGATGTTAAGACGTCGGTTAATCCAAAGTTGATTATTGAAGAAAACGATGTGGAAGCATCGCATGCCGCTTCCATGGGGCAACCCGATCCGCTGCAAGTGTATTATTTACAATCACGGGGCATGGATCGCACTGAAGCCTTAAAATTAATTTCTTTGGGCTACTTGCTACCAATCGTCGAGTATATCGAGGACGAACACATAAAAGAAACATTGAGAGATGCCGTCATTGAAAAAGTAGGTAATTCATGTTTGATGTAATGGAAATCAGAAAAGATTTTCCAATGTTAATGAATCAAAAAGATGGGGATAATCCAAACATCTATTTTGATAATGCCGCAACGACCTATAAGCCACAACCAGTGATTGATGCGGTGTTGAGTTATTATACTAAAAAATCGGTTAATATTCATCGTGGTGATTATGACTTGTCATATCAAGTATCCAGTGAATATGAAAGTGCCCGTAAAACAATTGCGGAATTTATTAATGCACAACCCAATGAGCTCGTGTTTACTTCCGGAGCATCCGCTTCGTTGAACCTTGTTGCTTATGGCTGGGGGCGTAAACACTTGAAGCCAGGTGATGTGGTTTTGTCCACAGAAGCAGAACATGCTTCCAATATTTTGCCGTGGTTTAAAACAGTTGAAGAAACGAAAGCAATCATCGAATTCATCCCCTTAACAAAAGATGGGAAATTAACCATTGAAAACTTTAAAAAAGTTATGAATGACAAAGTTAAGGTTGTGACAATCGCGAGTGTGACCAATGTTTTAGGTTACATCGTTCCCATTAAAGAGATCGTTGATATTGCGCATGGATATGGTGCGATTGTGGTTGTCGATGGTGCTCAATCGGTTCCTCATATTCCAACGGATGTTAAAGCATTGGATATCGATTTTTTGGCGTTTTCCGCTCATAAAATGGTAGGGCCAACGGGTGTCGGTGCTTTGTATGGTAAATATGAGTTACTCGAACAGACCGATCCTTTCATTTTAGGTGGTGGTAGTAACGCGCGCTTTGATATTTGTGGGAATATTTTATTAAAACATCCACCTTTTAAGTTTGAAGCTGGAACACCCGCTATTGAAGCTGTGCTTGGATTTGAAGCTGCGGTTAAATATTTGAATGAAGTCGGAATGGAGAACATCCACACGTACGAACAATCATTGAAAACATACTTGGTGGATCAATTGAAAACAATGGATCATATCGAGCTTTATAATCCTGATACGGATACTGGCATTATCACATTTAATGCAAAAGGTATTTTTGCACAAGACGCCGCAAGTTACATCAATGCAAACCATGTGTTTGTGCGGGCTGGAAATCACTGTGCTAAAATATTAATGGAACTACTACAAACGTCAGAAACGATTCGTGCTAGCCTTTATTTTTATAACACAAAGGCAGAAGTTGATCATTTCATTAACGTGGTGCGAGGAATTACATTAGAAAAATGCATCGATTTGTATGTTTAAAGGAGTGCGCTTATGAAACTAGTTGATAATCCGATGTTATTACGACAAATTATTATGGACCATTACCAATACCCGCGCAATAAACGTGTATGTGACCATGAAGCTTGTTTAACTGCGCATATGGCTACTGAATCATGCATTGATGATATCCAGGTGCAAGCTGTGATAGAGGATGGTGTGATTAAAGACGTTTGTTTTGATGGTGTTGCATGTACAATTTCAACCGCATCCACATCGATTCTAACGGAATTGATGGTAAACAAGACAATTGCTGAAGCACGTGAGTTGCTGCAATTGTATTATGACATGATTGATTTGAAAGATGTTGATGTGGAACCATTGGAAGAAGCTGTTGCTTTTATTAACGTAGGTAAACAGGCGAATCGAATCAAATGCGCTACCCTTGGATGGGATGGATTAAAGCAGATATTAGATGAAAGTGAGGCAGAAAATGACTGACAATATAAATATTCCAAAAGATGAATATCGTTATGGATTTGCTGATGAAGATGTCAGTGTATATAGAACAGAAAAAGGAATCACCAAAGAAATTGTTGAAGAAATTTCAAGAATTAAAGGTGAACCTGATTGGATGCGAGAATTTAGAGTTAAATCTTACGAGACATTTATGGGTAAACCAATGCCCGGATGGGGAGCGGATTTATCAGAAATTGATTTTGATGAATACACTTATTACGTAAGACCAAGTGATCGTGTTGAGCGGAGCTGGGATGATGTTCCGGAGACTATTAAAAAGACGTTTGAAAAACTTGGGATTCCGGAAGCAGAACATGAATTTTTGGCTGGAATTTCTTCCCAGTATGATTCAGAAGTTGTTTATCATAATATGTTGGAAGAAGTTGAAGAAAAAGGCATTATCTTTTTAGATACAGATACTGCACTACGTGAACATCCAGAGTTGTTTAAGAAATATTTTGGTACGGTTGTACCGCCAACGGACAATAAATTTGCAGCTTTAAACAGTGCAGTATGGTCCGGAGGCTCCTTTATTTATGTGCCAAAAGGAGTGACGTTAGAAAAACCATTGCAATCATATTTCAGAATCAACACTGAAAGAATGGGTCAATTTGAAAGAACATTAATCATTGTTGATGAAGGTGCAGATGTTCATTATGTTGAGGGTTGTACAGCTCCAATTTATCAAAAAGATTCGCTTCACGCCGCTGTGGTAGAGATTATCGTACATAAAAATGCCAAATGTCGTTACACGACAATTCAAAACTGGTCGAACAATGTTTTGAACCTAGTAACAAAACGTGCGACAGTCATGGACCATGGCCTCATGGAGTGGATTGATGGAAACCTTGGTTCAAGTATTACAATGAAATATCCTGCTTGTATTTTATTAGGAGAATCCGCACGTGGCTTGACCATTTCCATCGCGGTGGCAGGAAAAGACCAAGTGCTTGATGCTGGTGCGAAAATGATTCACATTGGTGAAAATTCACAGAGTACAATCATTTCAAAATCCATCGCTCGAAATTCAGGAGAGGTCAATTATCGTGGATTAGTGAAGCATACTAAGTCCGCGATTGGTGCCAAGTCAAAAATTGAGTGCGATACATTGTTGTTGGATGATCATTCAACGAGTGACACATTACCATTCAATGTAGTAAATAATAATTTATCGGTAGTGGAACACGAAGCATCTGTTTCAAAAATTTCAGAAGAGCAACTGTTCTATTTGATGTCACGTGGCTTAACCGAAGAGCAAGCAGCTGAAACAATCATCTTAGGGTTCTTAGAACCATTTACCCGCGAATTACCAATGGAGTATGCTGTAGAGCTCAATCAATTGCTAAGATTGGAAATGGAAGGATCGATCGGTTAGGTGTGAATTTGACATTTCACATAATTTCACACACAAACAAAGAATTTTAACGGTTAAAAAATGGTAGATTATAGGTGCAAGAGATAATACTTGCTTGTATGAGTCCTCTTCTCCTACATAATATCCCCTTAAGACCATACAAAATTCTTTCCCCTTAAAAATAGAAAAAAAGGCTTTGAGCCTTTTTTCTTTTTTTATATTGCTCTTTTATCGATTAAACCGATAATTGTGTTGGTCAATGATTTGACCATCCAGTTTATAAGTTCTGGTAATCCGATCACTAATGCCGGTTAGGATTTCATAGGTGATTGTACCTAATACCTGTGCAAGATCAGCTGCATTTTGATGGGGCCCAATGATTTCAACTATATTTCGCCATTCGTCATATGGAAATTCTACGATTGTTTGATCCATACAAATCTTCCCTAAAATTTTTGCTTGCTTGCCGTTGATATAAAAATAATGATTGGTCAACTTGCGATTGATGCCATCGGCATAACCAATTGGCACAATACCAATTTTCATTTTTTCGGTTGCTACAAAAGCTGCTGAATAACTAACTGTTTCACCAGCTTCAATTTCTTTTGCTTGCGATACTTGCGAGGTAAGTGTCAGAATAGGTTTTAGATTTGACGGTTTGCTGGCGTAACCATAAAGTGCTAGACCACATCGAATTGCGTTTGTAAATGCTTCATTGGTTAATAAGGCAGCATCAGTGTTGGCGATATGAATCCATTTGTATGGATGATCGCATTGATTAAGGAACCGTTTAAATAGTTCAAGTTGTTTTAATGATGCTCCGTTAATGGAATCAGAGCTGTGGTAGTGAGTAAAAACACCCTCAACTTCAAGGCCATGTTTTTTTGCCATTTCCAGCACGTCACAGTATTCTGAAATTGATTTTATTCCAAGCCGGTTCATACCAGTGTCTAATTTGATATGGCATTTCAATTTAGATAGGTCATGATGTGCTTCAAGAGCTCTAATAAGCCATTTTTTAGAAATGATTGAAATAGTAATGTTGTTATTAATGCATTCATTCAAATCAAAAATATCAGTAAAACCAAGGTTAATGATAGGTTTTTTGATATTGTTGTTACGTAATTCAAGTGCCTCATCAATGGAGGATACACAAAAATAGGACACATAAGAAAATTGTTCTAAAAAAACTGCAATTTTTGTTGCGCCGTGTCCATATGCATTTGCTTTAACAACACAAAACAAAGGCTTATGACTTTCTTTATGCAATAAGTCAGTATTATGTTGTAAGTTATTTAAGTTAATTTCTGCGACTGTGCTTCGATATCTCATAGTTTTATATTATCCTTGAATTTATATATGCGTAATGAATGGCATAGACTTTTAATAATAAAGAAATTAAACTACCAATATCAACCATAAGCCATGTTGCGATGACGGTTTTCATAGCGTAAAGAAACAGTCCAGGGTGAACAATGACTTGGAAACCAAACAATGTAAAAATATCTGACAGTAGAATGATGATAAACATTAAAACTGCTCCCAATATGGCAAATCGTATTTGTACACCACGGCCAACTTTTTTTAATACATAGGTTAAAACCAAGCTAGAAATTAAATAAATGATAGAGGTTCGTATTGATAAAAACATTTGGATTGCGGCAGAAAATACAATGAGGCCAATTGATAATAAAATTCCAATTGTAAGAGCCTTTAAAAACCTTTCGTTTTGGCTTAAAGCTGAAGAATTAAAAATTTTCAAGATTAACCCTCCTGATTTCAATAGTATACCATATAAAAAACGTCTATTTTTGTTTATTGTTTAGAAACTTATATTTTTATTCGAAAATAGCTGAAAACACTATAAGAAAGCGGAAAATTGTTGACTCATTCTTCGTTTATGTGGTATATTATTAAGGCGTTACTACGTAATATGGAGGTTTAGCTCAGTTGGGAGAGCAACTGCCTTACAAGCAGTGGGTCAGCGGTTCAAGTCCGTTAACCTCCACCATTTTTTAAGCCGACTTAGCTCAATTGGCAGAGCAACTGATTTGTAATCAGTAGGTTGTAGGTTCGAGTCCTATAGTCGGCACCAGATATATTTTGGAAGGGTAGCGAAGTGGCTAAACGCGGTAGACTGTAAATCTACTCCCAACGGGTTCGTGAGTTCGAATCTCACCCCTTCCACCATTATATAAGGGCGGACGGGATAAATATTCGTACGTATTAAATCTTAATTGACTATTTATTGGGGTATAGCCAAGCGGTAAGGCATCAGACTTTGACTCTGACATTCCCTGGTTCGATCCCAGGTACCCCAGCCAATTGTGACCCGTTAGCTCAGGCGGTAGAGCAACTGACTTTTAATCAGTGGGTCGTAGGTTCAATTCCTACACGGGTCACCAATTTGCTGCGAGTGTAGTTCAATGGTAGAACTTCAGCCTTCCAAGCTGACTACGGGGGTTCGATTCCCCTCACTCGCTCCATGATAAATTAACAAGTCCAAAAGGACTTTTTTTTATTTTTGGTAATAATAGATTGAGGAGTGGTGTTATGTATCTAACAACAATCTTTAGAATATTGCCAAAAGCTGAAGAATTAAAAGCTCTTGAATCTTTAATTTATAATTTTGATGTTGAAGTGAACAAAGTTTTATTGAAATATTTAGGGCAAGATTCAATCGTCGATGTAAGGTTTCTCGAAATTAAAAATACAGTACCATGGGATTCAAAAATTGAAGTGATTAAACAGGCGAGCTTGAATTTCAAACTGATTAAAAAGAATGAGCATAAACTTATCAAACTTAATAATTTGTTTTGTGTCTGGACACCACGAAACTTCAGATTTTTAAACAACCAAGAAACCCAACTTTTGATTCAGAACCGAGGCCGTTCGAGTTGTATTTTAGATATTAACAGCAACGACTATCTGCGAAACGTGATTGATTCACACCGACTGTTTTCTCTAAAAATAAAAAAACGGGGACGTAAATGGATTGGCTTATTGACATATTACCAAGAACCAAAAGAAAACACATTTAAAAATACAATGGGTGTTGATTTAGGAATAAAAGTACCGGCTGTAGCAGTTACCAGTACTGGGAAAGTACGGTTTTTTGGAAACGGTCGTCAGATAAAATTCATTCACAGACAACAACGAAAAAAATTAAAACAAAACAAAGATAAAGGTAATAAAAAGAATTATTCTTGGAAAAACAAGTTAAAAGCGATTGACCACAAAATAAGTAGAGAAATCATTGATTTTGCAATTCAAGAACAAGTGAAAGTAATCAAATTAGAAAATTTAAATCGACTGCAAAAAAGAAACAGCAAAGTGAAAGGGGTGCCAACATGGTCATACAGCAGGTTGTTGAGCTATATTAAATATAAGGCTAGGAAAGAAGGAATTATTATCAAATTAATAGATGAGCGATACACCAGTAAAAGATGCCCTTCTTGTAAAACAATCAATAACGTTTATGATCGAAATTACTTCTGCTTTCATTGCGGGTATAAAAACCACAGGGATATTGTAGGAGCGTTAAATATTTTAAACGCTAACTTAAGTCAAAAGACTTGCCTATAATGCTATATGCACTGTTATAGGACTGCTTTGCTAGGCAACAAAACGTAGCAAGAGGATTGAACCTACATAAAAACAAAATCATGTTATAATCGAATCAATGGAGTTGATAACATGAAAATATTAATTACAAGAAAAAATATTCTAACAGCTGAACAATTGAAAAACTTAGAAAAAAATAAGATAGAGGTTGATACTATCGACCAGAAAGATTTTGTTGAATATCAGTACGAACAAAACGTTGAAAATTATGATGTCCTTGTTGGTGGTATGGATTTAGAGAACCTTAATTATGAACGTTTTAAGTCGTTGAAAGTGATTCATACCATTTCAGCGGGATATGATTATCTTTCGATGGAAATGTTGAGAAAGAATAATATCATGTTATTAAACGCATCAGGTGTATATAGTGTTCCCATTGCTGAATGGGTGGTAGGATTGATATTATTAAACTATAAAAACTTTACGACGTTTTATGACAACAAACAACATAAAGTGTGGGAACAAACGAGCTCACTTAAGGAACTAACTAACAAAAAGGTGTTGATATTTGGAACGGGTAGTATTGGGAAAGAAATTTCTAAACGACTCAAACCATTTGATTGCGATATTGATGGTGTTAACAGCAATGGCCGATCAGTTGATGAGTTTGAGAAATGTTATAATCTTGACACCGCAAAACAAGTTTTAAAAGAGTATGATATTTTAGTATTTGCGCTACCTTCTAATAAACACACAAAAGAATATGTCAACACGGATTTTTTAAAAAACTTATCTGAGAATGTAATTTTAATTAATGTTGGGCGCGGGGATTTGGTCAACGAAGCAGACATGGTAGATTTTTTAAAGGCGCATCAAGAAGTTAAAGTTTTCTTGGATGTCACGAACATCGAACCATTACCACAAACAAGTGAGTTGTGGACTTTAGAAAACAGTTTCGTGACACCCCATAATTCGTTTGCTTCAGATTACTATAAAGTAAGGCTTCAAAACCTTATCTTTAACAACTTAATAAATTTAAAAAACAGAAAACAAGTAATTAACAAAATAGAGGTGAACGAATGAAATTACAATTAATCAACAAAACAGAAATCCCTTTATTAGGGTTTGGGACCTTCAGAATTCCAGATACGGAAGTCGAATCTGTTGTTTTAACAGCATTGGACGTTGGATATCGCCACATTGATACAGCAGCAATTTATGAAAATGAAGCCGGAGTCGGGCGTGCGATTGCAAATAGTAAGTTAAACCGTGATGAGCTTTTTATCACAACAAAATTATGGGTTGAAGAACAAACAAAAAAAGATGTTCATAAAGCATTTGAGTTATCACTCAAAAAGCTAAACATCGATTATATTGATTTATATTTAATTCACTGGCCATCCAAGGGTTTGATAGAGCAATGGCAAGCACTTGAAGAGTTGTATTTGGCAGGAAAAATCAAAGCAATTGGTGCAAGTAATTTTCATAAGCATCATTTTGAACGTTATTTCCCCATGCAAAAATTAAACCGATGGTGAATCAAATCGAACTACACCCACAATTGAGTCAAGTGGAATTACGATTGTTTCATAAACAACACAATATTGTAACAGAGGCGTGGAGCCCTTTAATGAAAGGTAAATTTGATGCGTTGCCATCAATATCTAAAATTGCCAGTAAGTATCAAAAGACGATCCCGCAAATTATGTTGAGATGGCATCTACAAAATGATATTGTTGCAATCCCTAAGACTGTAACACCAAAGCGGATGCATGAAAATTTTGACATTTTAAATTTTCAATTAAGCAAAGCGGAGATGCAGACTATTGATTCATTAAATAAAGATCTTCGTATTAGCAGCAACCCTGATACATTTGCATCTGAAAAATACGGATTATAAAATATTTAAATTATGTATTTCTTTAAGATTTTCTTGTGAGCTGTAATGATTGGGATTTCATCTAATAAAACTAGTTGGATGAATCGATCATTTTTAACACGAAAGATGGAGTCAGAATGTTTTGTTTGATAAACATGAAGATTCCATTTTTTATGTGAAAACGTATGGTTGAGTTCTCCCATTTTTTGATAATTTTCGTTGAGCTTGAATGAAGCTAATGGGACTTGTGGTAATCGGAAAAGTCCTTTCATCAGCCCATCTTGATCGTCTTGATTAAATAAAATTTTATTCTTATAAATAAAAAGGATAGTTGCGAATTGAAGCGTTGGGATGGCTGCTCTTGGTTTTCTTTTGGGATAGAGCGCTTGCGTGTTAGTCTGAAAACTTTTACACTGCATGTGCAGAGGACATACTTGACAGTTAGGGTTTTTAGGTGTGCATACTAAGGCACCAATCTCCATTAATCCTTGCGTAAATGAACCAAAATCACATGTTTCACAACCATTCATCCACTTTTGGACGGTGTTTTTAATTGTTTGTTTTGTGGATGTTTTTTCGATGTAATCATCATGTGCAAGTACGCGACTTACAACGCGTATAACATTACCATCGATTGCTGGAGTTTTTTGATTAAATGCAATTGAAGCAATTGCAGCGGCAGTGTAATCGCCAATCCCTGGGATTTTTTTAATATCTGTGAATCTTTCAGGAAAGACACCATCAAAATTTTCGCAAATAAAAAGACAACCTTGATGCAATAATCGTGCACGTCGATAGTAACCTAATCCTTCCCAATGCTTGAGTATGGTTATTTCATCAGCTGCTGCACAATCTTTAATCGTTGGGAAAGCTTTCATCCATGCGACGTAATAAGGCAGCATTGTCACGATTTGGGTTTGCTGTGCCATAATTTCACTTACCCAAATTGCATAAGGGTCTTTATATTTACGAAACTCTAAATCACGTTTATTAATTTCATACCAAGTTACAATTTTATCGTACATATGATGTTCCATACCCTTATTTTACCAAAAAGAAAAAAAGTGTGCTGCTCACTTCTTTCTTTTAACAATTTTCACTATATGAGTAATAATGGATAGTCGTTTGTCGAAATAAGGAGGGAAGATTACATTTCGAAACAGTTAACTCAGACAATAGTAAAATGAAATTGTAAACATAATATAACACAGTCTGAAAACATATTCAAGCATTATTCATCAATTTTCATAAAAGATTTCATTTACATTCATTTTCATTAAATACTTAAGTGCTTTAAGTCCTTATAAAAATGTCTTATGGTATAATTACTACGAAATATTGGAGGGATTATGAAAACAATTAAAATTCAAGATGACATTACATGGGTGGGAGTGCTTGACCCAGATTTACGGATATTCGACGTTACGTTGGAAACAGAGTTTGGTACAACTTATAATTCCTATGTCTTAAAAGGAACAGAAAAAACAGTTGTGTTTGATACAGCGAAAGGTGTTTTTAAAGATGAGTATCTTGAAAAGTTAGCCGCAGTTGTTGACTATGATGATATTGATGTCGTGGTTGTGCATCACGTTGAACCTGATCACTCGGGCTCGCTTGAGTATTTATTGGAAAAAAATCCAAACATTGAAGTTTATGGCACACCCGCATCCATTAAGTTTTTAGCCGATATTATTAACAAACCTTTTAAAGGACATGCAATCCGTGAAAATGAAACGCTGTCCATCGGAAATAAAACACTACGTTTCATCACAGCAACCAATCTGCATTGGCCCGATGGTATGTACACATACATCGAAGAGGACAAAATTTTAGTCTCATGTGATTCATTTGGAGCCCACTACAGTTTTGCACCATTGTTTGCATCTAAAGTTGAAAATCAAGAAGATTATGATCGTGCGATGTGGGAATATTATTATGGGATTATGCATCCTTTCAGATCATTTGTTTACACAACGATGAAAAAAATAGAACCCTTGGCGATTGATCTTATTTTAACCGGGCATGGTCCAGTTGTGGATACCGATCCTAGGGCAGCTATTAATAAATATTTAGAATGGTCAACGCCTGCTAAAAATGAAAAGAAGACAGTCATTATGCCGTATGTGAGTGCTTATGGTTACACAAAATCACTTGCAGAAGCGATTAAAGAAGGGCTTGAAACGGAAGGTATCGCGGTAGAAATGTTCGACATGGTTGAAACCGATGTTTCAGAAATTTTTGACAAGTTGATTGAAGCAGACGGTATTTTGTTAGGATCGCCGACAATCGTTAGAGACGCCTTAAAACCAATTTGGGAAGTTGTATCATCAATGACTTCGGCACAATTCTCAGGTAAAATTGCATCTGCATTTGGCTCATTTGGATGGAGTGGGGAGGCGGTTCCGCACTTAACAGAGCGTTTGAAACAGTTAAAGATGAAAGTTGTGGAAGGTTTAACGATTAAATTTAAGCCGGATGCTGAGAAGTTAGCGACTGCCAGAAGTTTTGGAGAAAACTTCGGTCAAACTTTAAAACAAATGTAAGCCGTTGAAACGGCTTTTCTTACCAAAAAAGGAATGATTATGAGTGAATTTAATTTTAAAGTATTAAAAAAAGATGAATCGACTCAAGCGCGTGTTGGTGAATTAAAAACGTGGCATGGTACGGTAAAGACCCCCATGTTTATGCCAGTCGGGACATTAGCGACTGTCAAGTTTATATCACCTGAGGAATTGACACAGATGAAAGCGGGTATTATTTTATCAAACACCTATCACTTGTGGTTACGTCCCGGTGAAGCAGTGATTAAAGCAGCGGGCGGTTTGCATCGTTTCATGAACGTTGATCGTCCAATCTTAACCGACAGCGGTGGCTTTCAAGTCTTTTCATTAAGTGATTTTCGTAAGATTACTGAAAGTGGTGTTGAATTTCGTAATCATCTGAGCGGTGATTTGATGTTTTTAACGCCTGAAAAATCAATTCAGATCCAAAATGACTTAGGTGCTGATATCATCATGAGCTTTGATGAATGCCCGGCTTATCCGGTTACTTACGAATACATGAAAGACAGCGTCGAGCGTACTTTACGATGGGCAAAACGTGGTAAAGCAGCGCATCAACGTGATGATCAAGCCCTGTTTGGAATTGTGCAAGGCGGTGAATACCCGGACTTGCGTGAATACAGTGCAAAACAAACAGTTGCGATTGGCTTTGATGGTTATGCAATTGGCGGCACTAGCGTTGGTGAAAAAAAATCAGTGATGTATGAAATGATTAAAAATTCAACCATGTATTTGCCGCATGATAAACCACGGTATTTGATGGGAGTCGGTTCAGTGGATGCGATTTTGACAGGTATTGAATACGGTGTCGACATGTTTGACTGTGTGTTACCAACCCGCATTGCACGGCATGGCGCAGCGATGACAGCTAAGGGGCGTGTCAATATTAAAAACAAACAATATGAAATGGACTTTGGACCACTTGATGATCAGTGCGATTGTTACACATGTCAAAATTACACACGTGCTTATTTACGCCATTTAATTCGCAGCAACGAAGGCTTGGGTATGCGCTTGTTATCAATTCACAATTTACGTTATCTCATTCATTTAACGGAACAAGCACGAGTTGCCATCGAAAACGGGCGATTTAAACATTTTAAAGAAACAATATTTGATGAGTTAAATTTACACGATGAACATGCAAAGGGATTTTAATGAAAACAGTTGAATTTGATTATAATTTGCCGAAAGAACTCATTGCGCAAGAACCCGCTGAGAAAAGAAGTGAATCACGGTTGATGGCTGTTAATGTAATGGATGGCAGCATTAAACATGAAGTTTTTGAAGACATCACAAAACATTTGAAATGTGGAGATGTGCTTGTTTTAAATGACACGAAGGTGATTCCGGCCCGCGTGTTTGGATTTAAAGAAAAAACCATGGCGAAGATTGAAATCTTAGTTTTAAATATGGATGAAAATCGTTGGGATTGTTTAGTAAAAAATGCACGTGCTGTTAAAATTGGTACTAAGGTTATTTTTGATGAACGCTACTTGAGTGGTATGTGTATCGAAAAACATGATGATGGTATTTGTGTTTTCATGATGGCGAGTGATTACCCTTTGATGGATGTGCTCGATAAAATTGGTCTTGTACCATTACCACCCTACATTAAAAAAACAACGCGTGATTTCACACGGTATCAAACCATTTATGCCAGGCAACTTGGTAGCAGCGCCGCACCCACAGCTGGGTTGCACTTCACGAATGCTTTATTAGAAGAAATAAAAGCAGCTGGCGTACAGATTGCCACTGTTACTTTACACATTGGATTAGGTACCTTTAAGCCTGTGGAAGTGGAAGACATTGAGCACCATACAATGCATGCTGAGTATTATGAAATATCAAAGGCAGATGCCGCAATCATTCAAAATGCAAAAGATGAAAAACGCCGCGTGATTAGTGTTGGGACAACGAGCGCCCGTGCTTTAGAAACAGTTGCACAAAAATATGGTAAAATAAAGCCAAGTTCTGGGATGAGCGAAATCTTTATTTATCCAGGTTATGAATTTAAAATTGTTGATGCGCTCATAACCAACTTCCACCTGCCAAAATCAACTTTATTAATGATGATTAGTGCTTTTGGTGGTTTGGAACTAATTAAAGAAGCATACCAAATTGCGATTAAAGCGCGTTATCGCTTCTTCTCTTTTGGAGATGCTATGTTTTTACACAGGTGATTTTATGAACAAAAGACTTTATTATAAGTTACAACTTAAAGAACTTGAGAAAATCAAAAAAATGGAAGATAAACCACGGTTGCTTTTGCATTCCTGTTGTGGACCCTGCAACACGTATCCGATGGAATATTTATCAGAATTTTTTGATTTAACCTTGTTCTTCAATAACCACAACATCTATCCAGAAGCTGAATATCAACGTCGCTTTGCGGAATTGCTGAAGTATGTTGAATGGTTTAAAAAAGAAAACAACGTTGTTATCGATGTTGTGCAACCTGCTTATGACAACGAATCTTATTATGAATTATTAAAGCATCGTGCCGATGAAAAAGAAGGGGGCAAACGCTGCACGATGTGTTTTGCATTACGGATGAGAGAAGCCATGCAATATGCAGCTCAACATAATTACGATTACATGACCACGGTCATGACCATCAGTCGTCATAAAAATTCGATGGTACTTAATCAAATTGGAGAGCGACTCCAACGCAGCTATCCACACGTGAAGTACTTTTATTCTGACTTTAAGAAAGATGATGGATATCGTAAATCCATTCAAATTTCGCGTAAGCGCAACATGT